>Ga0265327_10003143_pt1 | contig 16217 bp, 14 predicted proteins | sample 41621metaG_FD_202089 | JGI IMG/M metagenome (GOLD analysis project Ga0265327, IMG submission 202089) | Rhizosphere microbial communities from Carex aquatilis grown in University of Washington, Seatle, WA, United States - 4-16-21 metaG | ecosystem: Host-associated > Plants > Roots > Rhizosphere... | reverse complement strand
ATCCTTGCTTTTATTGAATTCTTCAATAAGACCCTAGCAAAGCCGTTTCGCTGGACTTATATTGGGAAACCTTTGCTCGTATAGGTTATCGGGTGTATTTCGAGAGCTGGGTACTAGATACCTTGAGTCCAGATACCCAGAGTCAGCCTCTATAAAAAATACGCATATTGATTTTACACTTCGCTCGGTTACAGCTACGGACTATCCGCCGCCATCCGCAGCCAATCAGCGTTTTTAACTAAAACTCTTCCCAATCGTCATTGGAAAGCTGAGGGATCGGTTTGGGCTTGGCGGCCGCCGGCATGATTGGTTTTTTCGGCGACGCTATATGAAAAGCACCGGTTCGAGACACGTCTCCCTGAGTATCGCGAGCATAAGCCTCCACTTTGAATTGCGCGACCGTATCCGATAAGCTTTGCGCCTGCTCTTCCAGCGATTCCGCTGCGGCGGCGGCTTGTTCCACCAATGCGGCATTCTGCTGAGTAACATCGTCCATCTGACCGATAGCTTGATTGACCTGCCCGATACCGGACGTTTGCTCCACTGAGGCGGCGCTGATTTCGGAGATCATAACAGTCACGCCGCGAACCGAATTAACGATCTCCGCCATGGTTTGGCCGGCTTGGGTGACCAGCTGAGTGCCGTCGGCGACCTTCATCACCGAATCGTCAATCAGCTGTTTGATTTCTCCGGCGGCCGTTGCCGCGCGTTGCGCTAAATTGCGCACTTCGACGGCCACCACCGCAAAGCCCCGGCCTTGTTCGCCGGCGCGAGCCGCTTCGACCGCTGCGTTCAAGGCCAGGATGTTGGTTTGGAAAGCAATGTCGTCGATGACCGAAATAATGTCGCCGATCTTACGCGAAGAGTCGTTAATGTCGCCCATGGTCTTAACCACTTGATCGACGACTTCAACCCCTTTGCCGGCGATATCCGATGCCTCAACGGCCAATTGATTAGCCTGTTTGGCGTTGGCGGCATTATGCTGCACGGTGGACGTCAGCTGTTCCATGCTGGCCGCGGTTTGCTCCAGGCTGGCGGCTTGCTCTTCGGTACGATGCGACAAGTCGTTATTGCCGGAAGCGATTTCTTTAGCCCCGGTATTGATGTTGTAGGTGGCTGCTTTGATTTGATTAATAATCTCTTTAAGCTTTTCCACCGTGGTGTTGGCGTCATCCTTGAGCTGCCCGAAACTACCGATATAGTCATTGGTGACGGTTTGGCTCAGATCGTTACGGGACAGTGCGCCCAGTACGCGCACCACATCATTGATACCGCTTTCGGTGGTTTCCATCAGCTCGTTCAGTCCATCGCCCAGCTGTTTGAAGAAGTCTTCTTTGCCGTCCATGTCAATACGCCGGGTAAAATCCCCCATGACCGCGCCGTGCACAAGGGAAGATACTTCCTGTTCTATCGCGACTTCGGCGGTGCGATCCAGCCATTGCGTTACCCGGCCCAGTGATACGCCGCTGTCATCAATGATGGGACGAGCCGCCAAGCGTAGATGATGATTTTGAAAGAACAGATCGACATCTTCGCCGGTTTGCGCGGCACGATCGAATTTAGCGGCGGCTTCCGGATTATCGAACAAGCGTGAGAGAGGGTTGCCGTAAAGGCCTTCGACATTGAAACCGGGGCCGCCGATAGACGCAAGTAAGCTTTTCGCGGCCGGCGTCATGTGGATCAATAAAGTATCGGCGCCCGATATGGTAATGGCGGATGTGGAACTGTCGAGGCCGACTTTGATGCGTAAACTCTCAGCGGCAACCCGTCTACTTTCCGCGATGTCGAAACCGAGTTTGGCCTGCATCGATTTAAGTGCTTCCAGCACTTTACCGATTTCGTCCCGGTGTTTAATCTCTATAAGGCTGTCATATTTGCCTTGAGCGATGCTGCCAAAGCCGCGAATAACCGTATTAAGCGGATCGACAATGACACGAATCAGGATAGCCGCCCACCATAAGGCAAAAGCAATACCCAGCGCGATCAAGCCGATGCCTATGTTACGGGTACGGTTATAGCGGGACTGAGCCAATTCAAACTCTTGCTTGGCGACATCAACCTGTAATTGCATCAGACGCTTATTATCTTCATTAGCGTGTTTAAAAAGCGGGTCAACCTTATCTATAGCAAGCTTATTGGCGAATTCGAGATCATTAGCTTTCAGTGCGGCAAGCGTTGGCTTCAAGCCTTCTTCGACAAACAGTTTTCTGTTTGCGATGAAGCTATCGGCCAGCTTTTTCTCCTCCGGGGTTAAATAAGTCGCCATATACGCCGCCCATGTCTTGTTTATTTCGGCGATGTTTTTTTCCACTTCGGCAACATTATTCTGTATCACTGCGGGCGTTGGCGTAATCAACGCAGAGCTGATTTTCAGTTGGTTGGTCAACATCAGTTCCTTGATAGAACAGATCTGGTTCATCGGCACTGTGCGATCCTCATACACCGTGCGCAGGCCCTCGTTGGCCTTGTCCATGCCGCGCAAGCCCATGCCGCCGATGATCATCATCAACACGCTCAACAGACCGACGACAATTATCAAACGGCTTTTGATCGTAGGGTTCTTGAAGGGATTAAGCTTATCTGAGAAAGTTGATTTAACGATGTTCCCGTCCCGGATTTTCAGGTTGCCGGCTTTGCCTTCCTTAAACAGCCGGTAGGCGGCATCGGCGGCATTGACCTGATCCTGGCCGGGTTTAGTGCGTACCGACATATAGCCGACGAGTTGGTTGTTTTCATATAAGGGTATGGCATTGGTCAGCACCCAATAAAAATCGCCGTTTTTGCAGCGATTCTTGACCAGTCCGGTCCACGGACGCTCCTCTTTCAACGTTTTCCACATATCGGCAAATGCTTCCGGCGGCATATCCGGATGACGCACGATATTGTGCGGAAAGCCAATCAATTCCGCTTTGGTAAAGCCGCTAACGCGGAGAAAATCATCGTTGATATAGGTAATCAGCCCTGTTAAATCCGTTTTGGATACGATGGAATCGCTTTCCTTAAGTGTGTATTCCAGGTTGGTCACCGGCATGTTGATCTTCATAAGGTGTCTCTTGTTCTTTGCTGTTAGTTAGAGTGGGACTTGCAAGGTTGCACAAAATGCTAACCGGATAATTGTGTTTGAAAAGGGCCGTCCTTGAGTCGTTGGAATTTACTTTCTTTTACAAATGCTATTTTGGTTTTTAAAGTGTTTGCGCGCCTATCGCCCATCTCCGTACAGAGATGGATATTTTTTAGTAACAATCATGAAAACGGGGCTGGGTAATTAAAAATAAACTACAACGACCCTGGAACGCGGATATAGAGTCCGAAGTAAATAAAGCGACATCGTTCCCACGCTCCGGCGCACTACCATTAAGTTAAGAAAAAAGCTCCCTCTCCTGCTGGAGAGGGTTGGGGTGAGGAGAATAAAAATAAGGAAAAAAGCCTTATTTGATCCCCTCATCCTAACCTTCTCCCGGAGGGAGAAGGGACTGTACATCCTTAACTTAACGGCAGTGACGCTCCGGCGTGGGAACGATAGCAGGCCCTCTCCAGAGTTTGCGTCGCTATATTAATTCCGGGCTCTATAATTATGATAAACGCGGATAAACCATGAAAAATCGGCGTCATGGCGTTTTATTTTTGCTGGATTCATCTTTTACGGGTTACCTGACATTGTGTCATTTAAATAGATCAGGCTCGGACTCGCTTGACTTGCCGGCTCTCAAGCCGGATAAAAACGCATCGCACCGGTCGAAATCATTTAGCCAAGATCTCCGTATTTTCTAGCAGCAGCGCTTAATCCCGTTCCATTTTTCGTCCTGCCACTGCTTGAAAAAAGCTTCTTTACTGAGTGGCGTATCGGCTTGATGATGCTCTGCGTGGTGCTGTAAATAACGTTCGTAAGCATCGTCGCCGGAAAGACGGCGCACGATTCGCCAGAGCGCTTTCAGTTTGCTAAACATCAGTCCCTTACCCACTCTTCAACCAAACGACTCGGCATATGCGGCGATTCCGAAAGCGGCAATACCGGCTTGCCGGTCAGATAACGGCTGCACACACGTAACATATCGAATACGATCAGCCACAATAAAATCACGAAAAACAAAGTTAGCCAGCCGTCCAGATGCTGATTGAAGATCAACTGCGGCGCAATCGCCGCTTTCTCCGGCGGCAACGCGCCTGCCCCAAGCTTGTCGGCCAAGTCGTTAGCCGCAGCAAAAAAGCCGATGCGGATATTGTCGCTGGTGATTTTTTCCCATGCGGCGGCGCTAGTCACCGTGACCAACCAGGCCAACGGCAATCCGGTCACCCAGGCGTATTTGAACTTTCCGGATTTGACCAAAATGCCGGTCGCCACGCACAGCGCAATCGCCGCCAGCATTTGATTGGCAATGCCGAACAGCGGCCACAAAATATTAACGCCGCCGTTCGGATCGATCACGCCGATGTAAAGAAAATAACCCCAACCCGCGACAACGGCCGCGCTGGTTAAAACCACCGACGGCATCCAGGAGGTTTCCGCCATTTTCGGCCAGATATTGCCGAGCATATCCTGCAACATGAAGCGGCCCACGCGGGTTCCGGCATCCAATGTGGTGAGGATGAAAATCGCCTCGAACATAATCGCAAAGTGATACCACAAAGCCAACATGCTTTCACCGAATGCGCTGCCGAAAATGCTCGCCATGCCGACTGCCAAAGACGGCGCGCCGCCGGTACGGGCGAACAGCGTCGCCTCGCCCATTTGATTGGCTAATAGCTGCATCCGGTCTACAGTAACCGGAAAACCCCATGAAGAAATTTTGGCGACGGCATCGATAGCCTCTTTGCCGACGACGCCCGCCGGACTGTTAATCGCAAAAAATACGCCGGGGTCGAGTACGGTCGCAGCCATCATCGCCATAATCGCAACAAAAGACTCCAGTAACATACCGCCGTAGCCGATCATGCGTATATCGCGCTCATTGCTGAGCAATTTCGGCGTGGTGCCGGACGCGATCAGCGAATGAAATCCGGAAATCGCGCCGCAAGCGATGGTAATAAACACGAAAGGGAAGAGTTTACCGCCGAAAATAGGCCCGGTGCCGTCGATAAACTGCGTCAAGGCGGGCATTTTTACGGTCGGTTGCAGCATGATAATCGCCGCCGCCAGCAGGGTGATGGTGCCCAACTTTACATAAGTCGACAGATAATCGCGCGGCGCCAGCAACAGCCAAACCGGCAAAATCGCGGCGGCGAAACCGTAAGCCATCACGCACCAAGCCAGCGTCAAACCTTCATGATCGAACCAAGTGCGCAAAGCCGGGTGGTGATCGATCCAGCCGCCGCCGACTACGGACAGCAATAATAAAGCCACGCCCAAGGCCGAAGCCTCAAGCACTTGGCCCGGACGGAAACTACGCATATAGAGTCCGACGATCATCGCAATCGGAATCGTCGCCGACACCGTAGCCGTCGCCCACGGGCTGTGTTTCATCGCGTTAACGACAATCAGTCCCAGCACCGCAATCAGGATGATCATAATGGCAAAGGTGCCGATCAACGCCGCGCTACCGCCCAATGCGCCCAGCTCGTCGCGCGCCATCTGGCCCAAGCTTTTGGCGTCGCGCCGGGTCGATAAAAACAGCGTCGTCATGTCCTGTACGCAACCGCCCAGCACCGCGCCGAACAATATCCACAACGTCCCCGGCAAATAGCCGAATTGCGCGGCCAAGGTCGGTCCGACCAAGGGGCCCGGCCCTGCAATTGCCGCAAAATGGTGGCCGAATACGATCCATTTGTTGGTCGGTACGAAATCGCGGCCGTTATCCAAGCGCTCGGCCGGTGTCGCCCGCGTTTCGTCTACCACCAGTACCGTGGCGACAATCCATGCCGCATAAAAACGGTAGGCAATGGCATAGATGCATAAAGCGGCGGTTATAAACCACAGCGTGTTGATGCTTTCGCCGCGATTTATCGCGATACCGCCAACAGCGGCGGCGCCGAGAGCCGCAATCAGCACCCAGATTGAGTTTTTCAGTAGATTATTCATCAGTCATTTTCTCTATTTGTATTGATGTTTTATTGATTGACCGGAATGATTATCCTGAAAAATGACGAAATTACGCTAGGATGAGGGTCAAGGGCCGTGTTATTGCTTAGGAATGTTGATTTTTGGCCGGAATTCAAATATCGCGGGCCTCGTTATGTTAAGCGGCATAAAGCTCCAGCCTCGGCTCTCGCGAAATCACAGCGTTGATGTTGAAATGCCCAGCCTGGAGCGGGGCAAGTCGTCAACAACATCACACTTTTTTCTCTATGTTCTTCCCGTCTTGTATAGCATTAATATTTATTGAGGCCCCACTTCCACAACGATCACGTCAATGCCGTTTTCCCTCAATCGGCTGCGGATAGTGCTGACGCTGGCCATTTGCGTATACGGCCCCATTTTGACGCGATTCCAGACGACGCTACCGACTTTGGCTTTCTCGACTCTGGATTCAATGCCCATTAAAGCCAGTTTGGCTCTTAAGCTGTCGGCGTCTTTAAATTCCCTAAACGAACCGGCTTGCAAAATATAACTGGCGGTTTTTGCTTGTCCGACGCGTTCTTCCCTGGCGCGAGTGTTGATTTCGTGATCCGGCACGATGACTTCTTTTTCGGGCAGAATGGTGTAAAAATCAAATTGCGGCAACACCGGCCCCGGTTCAGGCTTTTTCTCCGGCTTCGGGGCTTCGGTTTTTGCCGTCTCAGGCTTGGCCGAAACCGCTTGCGGCAAAGCAACTTGTTTCGGCCTGCCGCTACGCAAATACACCAAAAAGACTACAAACGAAATAATCAAGGCCGTAATCAGCATCCATCGCCACAGGCTAAGTCCTTGCGAAGGTTGCCGGTATGACGCGCTTTTCTTATTCTGCGTTCTGTGTTTATAGTCTTTGGCCATTTTACATCGCTTCAGGTGTGTTGATTTTCAGCAAGCCCAAGCCGTTCGCCAATACTTGTTTCACCGCGCAAATCAGATTGAGTCTTGCATTGCGGATTTTGGCGTCATCAACCAGGAATTGATGCGCATTGTAGTAAGTATGAAACTCGTTGGCTAATTCGCGCAGGTATTGAATCAGTTGATGCGGTTCATGCTGTAACGCGGCGCGTTCGAGCATTTCAGGATAACGCGCCAGTGTTCCCAGCAGATTGGTTTCGTGCTCTTCGGTTAACAAGGTCAGGTTTGCCATGCCCAGCAGCAAATCGCGTTCCCAATTTTTTTCATCCAGTTGACGCAATACGCTGCACACCCTGGCGTAGGCGTACTGCACATAAAATACCGGGTTTTCGTTGGATTTGGAGGTCGCCAGTTTCAGGTCGAAATCCATGTGCTGTTCGGACCGGCGCATCACATAAAAGAAACGCGCCGCATCTTTACCGACTTCATTGCGCAGTTGACGCAGAGTAACGAATTCGCCGGAGCGGGTCGACATTTGTACTTTTTCGTCGCCGCGATACAGTGAGGCAAATTGCACCAGCAACACTTTCAGCTTGGACACATCGGCGCCCAAGGCCTGGATGGCGGCTCTGACTCTGGGAATATAGCCGTGATGATCGGCGCCCCAAATATCAATAATCAGGTCGAAGCCGCGCTCCAACTTATTCATATGGTAGGCAATATCGGACGCAAAATAAGTGGTTTGACCATTATCCCGAACCACCACTCGGTCTTTTTCATCGCCTAATTGAGCACAGGCAAACCAAGTCGCGCCGTCTTTTTCATAAAGATAGCCGCCGGCACGCAAGCGCTCCAGTGCTTTTTCCACGGAACCGTCATCCATCAATTGGCGTTCCGAAAACCATTCCTGATAGTCAACGCCGAATTCGCTCAGGTCGACTTTGATGTCTTCCAGAATGTCGTTCAAGCCTATTTGAAAAAAATCCTCATATAACGAGGGTCCCAACAAGGTTTTAGCGCGAACGATCAGCGCATCGATATGCTCTTCCTTATCGCCGCCCGCCGGTTCATCAAGGGGGATGTCTTCGAACACCAGCTCTGCGGGTCTGCGATATTCGTTGTTGGCGTTGTTATGAATGTCGTTAGCGATTTCGCGAACATATTCGCCGCGATAGCCGTTACTGGGAAAATGCACGACTTCGCCGCATTCTTCAAGGTATCTGAGCCAGATACTGGTGGCGAGGATGTCCATTTGCCGACCGGCATCGTTGACGTAATACTCGCGATGTACATTAAAACCGACTGCCTGCAATAAATCGGCAACGACCGAACCATAGGCAGCGCCACGGCCATGACCGACATGCAAAGGGCCGGTAGGATTGGCGGAAACGAACTCGACCTGAACCTTTTTACCGGCACCTATAGTGCTCAGGCCGAATTTACGGCCTTGCTCGTGAATCAGCGGAATAATCCGGTACTGGGCGCTAGGATCGATAAAGAAGTTGATAAAGCCGGGGCCCGCCAGTTCGACTTTAACGATGGCGGCGTCTTGAGGCAATGCGGCAATCAGTTTTTCAGCCAATTGCCGCGGATTGGTGTTGGCCGGCTTCGCCAGCATTAAGGCCAGATTGGAAGCAAAGTCGCCGTGTTGCGGGTCGCGGGTGCGATCAATCGTAATATTCGGGGTGATGTCCTGAGCGATAACGCCGTCCGCTTTAAGCGTTTGAACGGCTTGCAGGATAAGTTCCTCTATCTTTTTTTTCATTGCTTCTGCGTAGGTTAAATCAAGTAAACAGACGAGCATTATCCATTAAAGTGATTCGATTATCCATTCAAACAACATTGAGGCCGGGGCAAGCGCATTGACCGCAAAGCGGCAGTATCGGTTATTTTTAAATTGCTTAACGGCGCGACCGATAAGCCCGCATTAACGACACAAACGCCAGAAAATCGTATAAGCCGTGAATAACGATCGGTGCGAGCAAGTTTCTGTCGCCGCCGTAATCCATCGACAAGCTTAAATAAATCCCGACTAACGTGGCCAGCACCGCATAAAGCGGCGTCACCGCATGAGCCAAGCCGAAAAGGATATTGCTGCCGACCAAGCCTGCGGTCATGCCCCAGGAAGATTCCATCCAGGGTTGGATAACGCCGCGAAACAGCAGCTCTTCCGATAGCCCGGCAATCGGCGCCAGAATCACTAGATCAGTCCAATGCTGACGCTGTAAACTGGGGCCTAAAGTCTCCAGCAGCACATTTTTAATCTTTATGATTGATGCTATCCGCATCTTCTCCAGCGCTAAGAATAATAAAAATAACGGCATTGTTCCTGCTATGCCGTAAGCAATGGCCGATTCTGAAAAATACAGGCTGCCAAAAGGATTGATGTTTGCCACCCAGCCTAAAAAAACCGCAACTAAAATTATCGCCGCTTCGAAAGAACAAGCCCGTTTAAAAAAATCATCGTGATTAATAGAAGTGGTAGCCATGGGTATTATTTGTGTACGAAGAAAAAGGCATTCTAATCAAAAATGGTTAGAATGATCGATTTGATTCATTGTTGCGACGGACAATATGCTGTGTTTTATTTATAAAAGCCTGAAAAAAGAACATCTTTATTTATATATCGAGAAAAAGGACGATTTTTCGAGAGTGCCGGAAGCGCTTTTCAACAGTTTCGGCACAATGGCATTTGTGATGGATCTGGAGTTGACGCCGGAACGCAAATTAGCCAAGGAGGACGCAGGGAAAGTCATCGATAGCCTGAAAGCGAAAGGCTTTTTTGTACAAATGCCGCCGGTTAATTTACCGCCACCGTTGAAACTTCAATAAATGCAATTACTCAACAGGGCCGCGGCTTGCCTAACTCATACCAACAAGGAATAACATTGTGAACAATCCGAGTGCATGCTTAATTTTTGCTCATCGCGGCGCTAATAAAGAGGCTGCCGAAAATACCCGAGCCGCTTTTAATAAAGCGCTGCAATACCCCATTGACGGTCTGGAAACGGATGTTCAGCTAAGTTTGGATGAGATACCGGTGCTTTGGCACGACTGGGAACTGGATAAACTGGGTCATCCGGGCAAATGTATCGACGATTTTAAGTTTGCGCAGCTTGAACAAATGGATTTTGCCGGATATTGCCCGTTCACTGTGGAACCCGAAGGTGTGCTGGGCCTTAAGGAATTTATCGACCTTTATCGGGGGCGCTGCAACCTGGATATTGAACTTAAAAGTCGCGACGGGGAATCGCAACGCCGCTTGAAACGCAAAATAGTGCAAATGCTGGCTATCATAGGTTCGCTGGCCTCCGACGGCGTATTTATTTCTTCCTATAGTTTGCCCGGCCTGATTTTCGCCCATCAGCACGCACCGGATTTGCCGCTTTATTATCTGCTGTCCGGCCATCACACTCAGACCGACATTGAGCGGTTTTTGCAAGAATACCCTTTTCTGGCCGGTTTTTGCCTGCCTATCGACATCCATAACGAATCTATTGCGGCTTTTTTGCGCGACCAAGGCAAAGGGGCCGGGGTCTACACCTGCAACAACGAGGAGGCTATTCAAAAAGCGCTGGACTTGAAGGTCAATATTGTGATTACCGATTATCCGCAGTTGGCAGTGCAGATGCGCGATTCGTGATGTTGCGCAACGGCCCGGTCAGCATGTTGATATGCCGATGTGCAACGGCGGATGAGACGGCCCCGGTTAGAACTCATATTCAGTATGACATGAAAGTGCAAGCATAACTTGCAATTCTGATTTAGGCCGTTTTAAGTGAGAGGCTCTCTTTCCAATCATTCATAAAGGCAGTCGCTTAAATCGGGCGCCTTGGCCTGATGAGCCATCTTGCTGTCATGGATCATTTGAAAAGCTTTATCGAAATCCGCATTAATAAAGCTGCGTGTCAAATGCGCGCATAAGCCGTAAACTTCCGAATAATCATCGCTGTTGCCGGAAGTGCATTGATTAATTTTGTCGGACAGGATACGCATGATGGATAAGATAAAGCCATCATGCCGCCATGTGACCGGATGGTCTGTAACAGCATCTCCGCGCCTGGCGACGGCGCGCAACGCATCATAGGCAAGATTAACCAGACCGGCCAATATACCGACCATCTCGCCGGTTTTAATCGCTTTTAATACTGCGCTGCCCGCCTCCATCAGTAAGGCTTGATGTTCAACAATATCCATATCGGATAAATGCCGATTCGCTCCCTGCTCCGCTTGAGGAAATGAACGGGAATCGTGAAATTCTCTAACCAGTTTCAAGTGTTTATTCATGATTTATCTCCTCTGTTTGTTATGGTCGGCTCCATGGCGGGGTTGCGTATTGTTTAGCCATTCAGCAGTATAGTGCGGGCGGTCACGGGTTGCCGCTTTCTGAAAGCCGCAATCCGTGCTCATGTTGAGCATAGCCGGCCGAGTTAATGTGAACTCAATCAAACTCAAGTTTTCAACGTTGTTTATTCCAACGCTATTTTTCCTTCAATACAATGATTGACGCCAAGCGCGGGAGCTTCCAAGGTCATTTTGACTTCTATGGACTCGGAACCGTTCAGTCTTCCGGCTTCGACGGCTTTAAGTACTGCGTGTTCGATCTCTCGTTGCGAGGTGATGCCGACGTTTTTAAGGTATTTTCTGACTTCGATATTTAAAGTGTCTTCATTCATTTTGACCTCCCAAAGGCAAAGTAACGTCCATAAGCGGAGCATGGAATGCGTTTGTTGGTGAAAAACCGTTATGCTGCTTACCGGCGGCTGTATCATGTTATTTACACAACAAAAAAGAAAGCGTATCCGTTAAAAGTTATCAGACCATAATTCTTGTCATTTATCTATCCGTGTAAGCCGCTTATGATTTTGCTATCTTTAGTAGTAAATTAAAGAAATACCCTGTCAATCCGACTTTACTTTCATCTTTAAGACAACTCGCTAATCGGCCAGCGCGGCCGTGCATAAATTTCCAATCCTTGTTGTTCGCCCGCCATTAAACGCCGGCAACCGGCATAAGCAATCATCGCGCCGTTATCGGTGCAAAATTGGAGTCTGGGGAAATAAAGCCGGGCATTCTCTTTAGCAACCATTTCAGTTAAACATGCGCGGATTTGTTTGTTGGCGCTGACGCCTCCGGCGACAACCAATCTTTTCAGGCCGGTTTGCTGCAAAGCCCGCTTGCATTTAATGCTGAGCGTTTCGGCAACCGCCTGTTGAAATGCGGCGGCGATATCGGCTTTGTCCCGATCGGTTTTCCCGGAGTTGTTGACAGCATTCAGCGTGAATGTTTTTAAGCCGCTAAAGCTAAAATCCAATCCGGGACGATCGGTCATCGGCCGGGGAAATTTAATTTGCGGCTTACCCTGCTCTGCAAGCGCGGACAGCTTTGGCCCACCCGGATATCCCAAACCCAGCATTTTTGCAGTTTTATCGAAAGCTTCACCGGCGGCGTCATCCAAGGATTCGCCTAATAGTTGATAGCGGCCGATACTTTCAACCTGCACAAGCAGGGTGTGCCCTCCGGAAATCAGCAACGCAACAAAGGGGAACTCCGGTGGATCTTCTTCCAGCATAGGCGCCAACAGATGCCCTTCCATGTGATGAACGGCGATAGCCGGAACTTGCCATGTCCAAGCCAAGCTTCTGGCCGTTGCTGCGCCGACCAGCAACGCACCCATCAATCCCGGTCCCGCAGTGTAAGCAATGCCGTTAATATCCTTGCCGGTCAGCCGACTTTCCCGTAAGCATTGCTTGATCAGCGGCACTAATTTTCGAATATGATCGCGCGACGCCAGCTCGGGAACAACGCCGCCATATTCGCTATGCATGTCAACCTGACTGTATAAAAGGTGACTACACAGGCCTTGTTCGGAATGATAAATGGCGACACCGGTTTCGTCGCAAGAAGTTTCTATGCCTAAAACGTACATTGAGTTTTTGAAATTTATAAAAGTAAAGGTATAATTAAGGGTTCTGTTTGTTCAGTGGATTGAAACATCCTAACTTTTTAAATATTAACATATTCGGGTCATTATATGCCGTCAGTAAAAATCAAAGAAAACGAACCATTTGATATTGCGATTCGCCGTTTTAAACGCGCTTGCGAAAAAGCAGGTGTATTGGCGGAAGTACGTCGCCGCGAGTTTTATGAAAAGCCAACCGCAGAGCGCAAACGTAAAGGCGCGGCAGCTGTTAAGCGTCACTTGAAAAAATTGGCGCGTGAACGTTATGCATTGAAAAACTTACGTCGCGGACGCCCTGCACTGTAAAGCCAAGGTAAATGCGATGGATTTGTTAACTGATCGTATCAAGGACGATATGAAAGCCGCCATGAAAGGCGGAGATAAAGCAAGACTAGGTGTGATTCGTTTGATTTTGGCCGCGATTAAGCAGGTTGAAGTCGATGAGCGTATCGTTTTGGATAATGAGCGAGTCATTCTGGTGCTTGACAAGATGCTCAAGCAGCGCCGTGAATCTATCCGCCAGTTTGCTGAAGCCGGCCGAGACGACTTGGTCGCCATTGAAGAAGCCGAGATTCCGGTGATTCAGTATTTTTTGCCGCAAGCGTTGACCGAGGCCGAAATTGATGCAATGGTTAAAGATGCCGTTGCGGAGTCCGGCGCAGAATCGGTTAAGGATATGGGCAAAGTCATGGCTTTGCTTAAAGCAAAAATGCAGGGGCGCGCCGATATGTCAGCCGTGAGCAATAAAATCAAGGCTGCGCTGGCAGCCTAGCTTTTTACCGAATGCTCAGCAACTGCTCCTGCGCCGCCTAAGCCGCCTGCTCTGGGCGCGCTGTCTTTCGCATCAATTTTCAGGGTGCAGTTGTGTCCGGTAGAATTCCACGCGAATTTATTGATGATCTTTTGGTGCGGGTTGATATTGTCGACTTAATCGATTCGCACGTTCCTCTAAAAAAAACGGGTAACAACTTTGTCGCCCGCTGCCCTTTTCATGCCGAAAAAACGCCCAGTTTCTCTGTAAACCGAAAGAAGCAATTTTTTTATTGCTTTGGTTGTGGCGCCAGCGGCAACGCCATCAGTTTTCTGATGGATTTTAGCCATCTTGATTTCATTGAAGCCGTTGAAGATTTGGCAGGGTTTGCCGGGATCGAGGTACCCAGGGAATCGGTCGAATACCCGTCAGGGCAAAAGAAAGAAGATTTAAATAGCCTGTATGCACTGATGGAGCAAGTGGCCGCTTTTTATAGGGAGCAGTTACGGACTAGCGGCGAAGGAAAGAAAGCGGTTGAGTATTTAAAAAACAGGGGTATCGGTGGCGATTGTGCGGGCGACTTCATGCTGGGCTACGCACCCGATGAGTGGCAGACTCTTGCATCCCGCTTTAACCCGCAATTATTGCTTGAGGCCGGACTGTTAGTCAGCAAAGAAGGCGGGCAGCTGTATGACCGTTTTCGCGGGCGCATCATGTTTCCCATCCGGGATAAGCGCGCGCGAATTGTAGGCTTTGGCGGACGAGTCCTCGACGATTCTTTGCCCAAATACTTGAATTCTCCGGAAACGCCCCTATTTCACAAAGGCAAAGAAGTTTACGGCTTATATGAACTTCTCGAAAAGAATGCCAAACCCCCCAGGATTTTACTGGTGGAGGGCTACATGGATGTTATCGCCCTGACTCAGTCTGGCATTCATTACGCAGTTGCAGCACTAGGAACGGCGGCATCGCAAGCGCATCTCGATTTGCTATTTCGCTTTTCTTCGGAACTGGTATTTTGTTTCGATGGCGATAAGGCGGGAAGAGAAGCGGCATGGCGAGCCATGGAATCAGCTTTTTCCAGCTTAAAAGATGGACGGCAAATTCGTATCATGCTGCTGCCGCAAAATCACGATCCCGATTCGCTAGTGCGAGAAGAGGGAATTGATGAGTTTATTGATCGCGTGCAAGCTGCCGAATCGTTGTCGGAATACTTTTTCGGCCATTTATCGAATGAGCTAAACCTATCGGAGATGGAAGGACGGGCGCACCTGGTCAATAAAGCCCGACCCTACCTGGAGAAATTGCCGGAGAGCGTTTTTAGAGAAATGATGTTTGCGCGACTAAAGGAGCTATCTGGATGGACCGGCCTGGATGTTTTGGAGAATGCGACTACACTTGCTTCTATACAAAGCGCCAAGACAACAGGAAAACGCCGTCAGGACAGCGGCAGATTATCGTCGGCGCGGGTTGCAATTGCTCTACTTGTCCAGAATCCCAGACTTGCCGAACTGGTTGAGCAACGAGAAATCGATTGGGTCGGGCTAGAATTTCCAGGAGCCGCCTTATTTAAAAGTATCCTGCACATGATTGCGGATAAGAGCCCGGCAAATGCGGCAATTCTGCTGGAATGCTACCGAAATACCGCCGAGGAAAAATCCATAAAAGCATTGGCTCTATTAGATTTATTGATTCCGGACGAAGGAATAGAGGCGGAGTTTTGCGACTCGCTGGATAGATTGCTAACTCAAGCCAGAGACGCTGTTTGGGCTAGATTGCTGGATAAAAGCAAGATCGAAGGATTGGACGCACAGGAAAAGGAGCTGTTACGTAAAATGCAGACAGCTAAATTGTTTAGTGCAAAATAACAGGAATTTGTAGTATAATTTTCGGTTCGGCGAAGTCGGATCGAACTGAGTCTTCCGTGAGTAAATGATGAATCAAGAACAACAACAGTCTCAACTTAAACAATTGATAGCCAAAGGTAAAGTGCAGGGTTACCTGACTTATGCCGAGGTTAATGATCACTTGCCCAGTGATATTGTTGATCCTGAGCAAATTGAAGATATTATTGGCATGATCAATGATATGGGGATTCAGGTTTACGAAGTTGCGCCCGATGAAGACTCCCTGATTACCGATTCCGCAGCCGTTACGACGGACGATGAAGACGCCGAGGAAGTTGCAGCTTTAGCTTCTGTTGATAGCGAATTCGGCAGAACCACGGACCCGGTCCGTATGTATATGCGGGAAATGGGTTCAGTGGAATTGCTGACCCGCGCCGACGAATTGAAAATCGCCAAACGCATTGAAGAAGGCCAGCAGCAGCTGGTTGAAGCCATTGCTCGCTCGTGCATGGTGGTCGAAGATTTTTTACAATCATTTGATGATATTTCCGGCGAGGAAGGCGGTATTCGCCTGACTGATTTAATTTCCGGTTTTGTGGATTTGAGCGAACCCGAAGATTTTGTCGCCACCTTACCTGTGGGCGATGATGTCGAAGAGGCGCCGACAGAAGAAGAACCCAAGGGACTGAATTACGAAGAGGTCAAAGAAAAAGTCGAGACACTCAGAAAGCAACTAAAAACGGCAGCCTCAGC
>Ga0265327_10003142_pt1 | contig 16217 bp, 16 predicted proteins | sample 41621metaG_FD_202089 | JGI IMG/M metagenome (GOLD analysis project Ga0265327, IMG submission 202089) | Rhizosphere microbial communities from Carex aquatilis grown in University of Washington, Seatle, WA, United States - 4-16-21 metaG | ecosystem: Host-associated > Plants > Roots > Rhizosphere... | reverse complement strand
CTTCCGGTGACGGGGGGCAAGGCATCCATTCCTTCCGCGAGCTGCGTCTGATGGTGGGCATTGATCCCGTCGGCAAGAATTGCCAATTCTCCCAGAAGCACCCCCTCGCGGGCGATCCGGCCAGCTTCGGCGATCCGGTCATAATCACGCGCGAAGTCCACCGAGCCAGGCGTATCGTGATTACGGCCGGTCCAGTAGATCGCCATGCGCCCGGCCAGAAAATCCCCGTGGCGCTTGAAATCCAGAACCGGCCGCTGACCCGAGCGCCAGACGCAGACGCCGGTTTCCGTAATCACCGCCGGGTCCTGCCATCCGACTCCAAGGTCCAGCTCGGAATCGATGCCGTCACGGCCGTTCAGCAATGCCCAGGCACCAGATCCACCCAGCCCGGATTGCTTCTCGTACTCCCACTCGCGCAGCGAGACCAGTGGAGAGATCGCGCAATTGACCACATAGCTGCCTGCACGGGCAAAGCGTGGCACGTCCAGCCAGCCGCCGGCAAAATCGACGCGCAAGGGGGCCTCGGTCGGGGCCTGCACCCAGCGGACGATCGATGACGTCGAAACCGGTTCGAAACGAGGCGGGGTTTTCGGAAGAATGACGTAGCGTGCCCCGACCTGCTCGCAGAGTTCACGCTTCATCGCCGCATACTTGTCATCTTCCGTGACCACCAGGAAGTCGGGCCGGATACGGAGGAAGTCCTCACGAAAATCGATACCTTCCTCGTGTCCCTGGCCGATGACCACGGCATCCACCACGCGCAGGCCTTCCAAAAGCGCCTTCTTGTGCTCGTCCGGAATCGACGGCTTGCGGCGCTTGTGAATCCACAGCACCTCCGCCGAGGCGAAGGACACCGTGAGATGATCGCCCAGCGCGCGGGCCTCTTCAAAGAACTGAAGGTGACCGGCATGGATGATGTCGTAGCATCCACTGACGAAGACTTTTTTCATGGTCTGAACTGTGGTTGGAGCATCTTGCTCCAGTCCGTTTCCGGAGCGTCCCGCTCCGGTCTTTATTTCCTGAATTCCGGCAAAAAGCTCCAGACACAGTCAAAGCACCGCCCCCACCGGCTTCCCCGTGGCTTCAGCGAAGGATCGCTCGTTGCGCGCCAGCTCGAGGTCGGCGTCGGTCATGATTTTCACGAGCTCCTTGAAGCGGACCTTGGGCTCCCATCCAAGCTGGATGCGCGCCTTCGCCGGATCACCGATGAGAAGATCCACCTCGGCCGGTCGCTCGTAGCGCTGGTCGTAATCGACATATCTTTCCCAATCGAGATCGAGATTGCCGAAGGTTTCCTGGACGAATTCCTTCACGGAGTAAGTCTCGTTCGTCGCCACCACATAGTCGTCCGGGGTGTCCTGCTGAAGCATCAGCCACATCATCTCGACGTACTCCTTGGCATAGCCCCAGTCGCGTTTGGCATCAAGGTTGCCGAGGAAGAGCTTGTCCTGCAGGCCCATTTTGATGCGGCCGGCGGCGCGGGTGATCTTGCGGGTGACGAAGGTCTCACCACGCCGCGGGGACTCGTGGTTGAAAAGGATGCCGCAACTACCATGCAGGCCGTAGCCCTCGCGGTAGTTCACCGTCAGCCAGTGGGCATACATCTTCGCGCAGCCATACGGAGATCGCGGCCAGAACGGCGTGGTCTCGGTCTGCGGGATGGCCTGGACCTTTCCGAACATTTCCGAAGACGACGCCTGATAATACCGGACCTTCTGGATGAGACCGGTCTGGCGGATGGCCTCCAGCAGGCGCTGGGTACCGAGGCCGGTCACATCGCCGGTGTATTCCGGGGCATCGAAGGAAACCCGCACATGGGACTGGGCCCCGAGGTTGTAAACTTCATCAGGCGCGATCTCGGTGAGCAGCTTCGCGAGGTTCGTGCCATCCGCGAGGTCCCCGTAATGCAGGAACATCCGGGCATCCTTGAGATGAGGATCCTTGTAAAGATGGTCGATCCGTTCGGTGTTGAACGACGAGGCGCGGCGGATGATGCCGTGAACCTCGTAGCCCTTGGAGAGCAGGAGCTCTGCAAGGTAGGAGCCGTCCTGGCCGGTGATGCCGGTAATGAGCGCGCGTTTCATGGGGCGATAAGTGCAGTGAGCTGAAAACGGGGCGAAAATCAAAGGCGGACAGTGCCGGTGCCAAGGGTGGCGAGGAAGTCTCGATAGGCCCCCGCCAATCCATCCCGCAGGGCCACGGTGGGCTGCCAGCCGGTGGATCGGATTTTCGAGATATCGAGCAGCTTGCGTGGCGTGCCATCCGGCTTGGAAGGATCGGTGAGGATCTCTCCAGCGAAGCCGGTCGTTTCCGCCACAAGCCTCGCGAGATCGAAGACGGTGAGATCCTCCCCCGTGCCAACGTTTACCCAGTCGGGCGGGTTTTCGACCTGCAGCAAGTGAAGGCAGGCTGCGGCGAGATCGTCCACATGCAGGAACTCGCGGCGTGGCGTGCCGGTGCCCCAGATCGTCACCGCGGCGTCACCGCGCTCCTTCGCCTCATGGAAGCGGCGGATCATGGCCGGAATCACATGGGAATTCTCCGCGTGGTAGTTGTCACCGGGGCCGTAAAGATTGGTCGGCATGGCGCTGTGGTAGAGCAGGCCGTGCTGGGCGCGGTAATGCTGGCAAAGCTTGAGGCCGGCGATTTTCGCGATGGCGTAAGCCTCGTTCGTCGGTTCCAGCGGCGAGGTGAGCAGGCAATCCTCGGTCATCGGCTGCGGTGCCTGCTTCGGGTAGATGCACGAGCTGCCGAGAAACAGAACGCGTGGCACCCCGGCGCGGCGGCTGCCTTCCACCAGATTCGACGCGATACTGAGGTTCTCGTAGATGAAATCCGCCGGATAGGTGGCATTCGCGTGAATGCCGCCAACCTTGGCCGCGGCGATCACGACCACATCCGGACGCTGCGCGGCCAGCCAGTCGAAGGTGGCCCGCTGGTCAAGCAGGTCTAGTTCGCTCCGCCGCGCGGTGAGAACCTCATAGCCAGCGGCGGCTCTCACAAGCGCGGAGCCAACCATGCCGCGGTCACCCGCAATGAAGAGTTTCGGTTTCATGTTTCAGGCGAGGTCGCAGGCCTCCATCAGGACTTGTTTCATGGCACCAAGGTGGGCACCGAGGGTCAGCCGCTCCTCGTAAACCGTGCGGGCATTCAGACCCATGCGCTGGCAGAGATCGGGATCGGCAGCGAGAATTGCCAGCTTTTCAGCGAAGGCAGCCGTGGCATGCACGCCGACAAGGAAGCCGGTTTCTCCTTCGCTCACCAACGAAGGAGCGCCCCGCCAGTCCGAGGCGATTACGGGCAGGCTGCAGGCCATGGCCTCGATCAGGACGAGCGGAAAATTCTCAGCGCGATAAAAGGAGGGGAATCCAAAAACGTCGGCATCCGCGAATGCCTGCCACTTGGCATCGCCATAAGCCGCTGCGGGCGGATCGATGCAGAGGTTCGCAGGCAGATCCGACGTGAGAGCCTCGAACTTCGCGCGGGTTTCCTCGTCCGGCCATTTCCCGATCAGGCGAAGCCGCATCGGGCGCTCAATTTGACCAGCAGCGAGCTTGCAGGCGATGACCAGATCGAGGACTCCCTTGTCCTCATATAAATTTCCCACGAAGAGGATCTGAAACGAATCATCGGTCCGTGGGGCCGCAGGTGGCAGGGAAACATCGAGGCCATTGGCGACTTCGACCTCGCGGGCGGCTCCGAAGGCCAGACCAGGCACGGCAGCGTGTTTGGAAAGGGCCACTGCCCAGGCACCCCGACCGTAGATCCAGCGACCAAGAAAACGCTTGAGCGGGCTGCCTTCCAGAAACTCCGGCAGGCCGCCCGAATGATAGTGAAGTACGGTGCGGCGGAAGAACGGGCGGCAGAAACCAAGAAAGAGCACATCCCGCACGAAGGGAACCATCGCCGCGCTACCCGGCGTATAGTAGAGAACACGGGGGCCCTTGGTGAGCCGCAGCCACAATCCGCGGGCGACGATCTTCACCAGTCCCAAACCCTTTTTCAACGAGGCCTTGCCAACATCACCGATCTCATTGCTGGAGCGGATTTCGAGGAGGGTTTTCTCAAGCGGTGTCAGATCGGCGTCGAACAGCGCACGCGTGGCGAGCGACTGACCGTGGACAGGCGGCGGAACCACTCCGGCCATCAGGATCTTGGAGTGCGTGGATCCCGACATGGAAGGAATGAAAACACCGGTGCTCGCCCGCGGTGAAGTGCCGCCACTTGAGCACCGACAAACTCAGGATTCAAACGAAGCCACGGCGAGCGCGACCTCATCGAGCTGGGACTGCACCAGTTCCGGGTAAACAGGGATGCTTAGCACCTCGTGCGAAAGCGCATCGGACACCGGGCACTCCGAAACAGGAAGATGCGCGAAGCACTCCTGGCGGTGAAGGGGCACCGGGTAATAGATTTCGCATCCGATCCCGAGATCGTTCAAATGCTTTTTGAAGGCATCGCGACGTCCCTCCCCGGCGATGCGGAGCGTGAACTGGTTCCAGACGTGGCCGCGGCCTTCGAGGGCGGCAGGCGCCCGACAACCTTCCGGCAGTGGCAGGTTTGCGATATACCAGGTCGCATTGCGGGCGCGGCCTTCGGCATAAGACGAAAGATGCTTCAGCTTTACCCGGAGCAGGGCGCACTGGAGTGCATCCATGCGGAAATTCCCACCGACCACCTGGTGGTAATAGCGGGGATGCATGCCATGGTTCCGAAGCTTGACCAGCTTGTCCGCGAGGGCGTCGTCGTTCGTGGTCACGAGACCGCCATCGCCGAAGCCGCCCAGGTTTTTCGAAGGGAAGAAGCTGAAGCAACCGACGGCTCCAAAATTGCCGCATTGCACACCCTTGAACGTCGCCCCGATCGATTGGGCGGCATCCTCGATGACGATCAGGCCGTGCTTGTCCGCGAAAGCGCGGATCGCATCCATGTCACAGCACTGGCCGAACAAATGCACCGGCATGATCGCCTTGGTCTTCGACGTGATCCTGGAGGCCGCGGATTCAAGGTCGATGTTGAAGTCATCCTCACGCACGTCACAGAAGACAGGCACCGCCCCCGCGCGGGTAATACAGCCGGCGGTCGCAAAGAACGTGAACGCCGGGCACAGCACCTCGTCCCCATCAGTGATATCCAGCGCCATCAGCGCAATCAGGAGGGCATCGGTGCCGGAGGAAATCGAAATCGCATGCTTGGCCCCGATGTGCTCGGCGCACTCGCGCTCGAACGCTTCCACTTCTTCACCAAGAATGAACCGCCCGGTGGCGAGGACGTTTGAGAAGACGGCCTTGAGCTCCGCTTCCAGCGGGCGGTTCTGGGCGTTGACGTCTAAAAGGGGAACGGGCATGACGAAATTATTGATAAATCACCTTAAAAGCACCTTGGCCGCGATGATTGCGGGATCATTTTCATACGGCAGATCAGCCAATTTGGAGACTTTTTCTTTTACCTCTTCGGGGGACCAGAAGAACCAACCGTTTGAGTCCATAACCTGGCGAATTTCCGCAGAGCGTTTTTGATACACTTTGCCGGCGACCAATCCGAGAACCACTTGGGTCTCGCTGTTGGCCATGCCCTGTTTGATCAGATCGTTACGAAGACTATTTAAAACAACATCTCTCAGAACCTTACACGTGAATAGCTTGTAACGACCCTCAGCCTTGCCGTGTTCTTTTTTCAAATCATCCAACTTCACGCCGGTGGAATCCAAGAATGATTTCACTTCCAAGGCAATGACCTTGTTTTCATTAAATTTGAACGCCAGAAGATCTATCTCAGGCCGAGGAATCGTATGCTTTCCAGTGGCTCGCTTTTCGTCGGAGCTCATACCTACCTTGAAAGATCGACGAACCCAGTAGCCGTCGCTTTCAAGCAAGGTGCAAATAAGACTTTCGAAGTGATCCATAAAACTACGCCTTGATCACTTGACCTTCGCGGGTGGTGGTCAACGCCATGGCATTCCTCGTATCGATGATGAGATCGGCGCTGGCGGCCAGTTCGTCGAGATCGAACGCCGCGTGGTTCGTGGAGATCACCACGCAATCGTAGGAACCAAGGACTTCAGTCGACCACGCCACCGACTCCTTCCCCGCCCAGTTCATGTGCTCGCGGGTCGGCCCGACCACGGTGACGTGCGGATCGTGGAAATCGACATGCGCGCCAAGATCCTTGAAGCGGTCCATCAGTTCGAAAGTGGGCGATTCACGCATGTCATCCACGTTCGCCTTGTAAGCGAGACCGAGGAGCAGGACGCGGCTGCCTTTCACCGCTTTGCCACGGGAATTGAGCGCTTCCATGCTGCGATGGATCACGTACTTCGGCATCGAGCGGTTGATCTCTCCCGCCAGCTCGATGAAGCGCGTGTGCACGCCGAACTCGCGCGCCTTCCAGGTGAGGTAGAAAGGGTCGATCGGGATGCAATGGCCGCCGAGACCCGGTCCCGGGTAGAACGGCGTGAAACCGAACGGCTTGGTCGAGGCCGCGCGGATAACCTCCCAGATGTCGATATCCATCGCATCGGCAGCGATCTTCAGTTCGTTGACGAGGCCGATGTTCACCGCCCGGAAGATGTTTTCGAGAAGCTTGGTCAACTCGGCGACCTTGCAAGAGCTCACCGGCACCACCTGCTCGAAGGCCGCGCTGTAGAGGGCCACTCCGGCTTCCAGGCAAGCGGCGGTAATGCCACCAACCACCTTCGGAATGTTCGTTGCGGAGAATTTCGGATTGCCCGGGTCCTCGCGCTCCGGCGAATAAACCACGAACAGGTTCTTCCCGACCTCGAAGCCGGCCGCCTGCACGCGGGTGACGACTTCCTCATCGGTGGTGCCGGGATAGGTGGTGCTTTCGAGGCTGATCGTCTGGCCCTCGCGCAGATGCGGGACCACGGACTCCAGCGTATCCACCACATAGCTCAGGTCCGGCTCGAAGTGATGGTCGAGTGGAGTCGGCACACAGAGGATGATCGCATCGCACTCCGAAACCCGACGGAAGTCGGTGGTGGCATCCAGTTTGCCCGCCGCACGAGCTTCGGCAACGTGCTCGCCCGGGATGTGCTTGATGTAGCTCTTTCCCGCCAATAGCGACTCCGGCTTGTGGGCGTCAATGTCGAACCCGATCGCCGGGATCCCGGCCCGGGCATACGCGAGGACGAGCGGCAGGCCGACGTAGCCCAGGCCGACCACGCCGACAACGGCGGTCTTCGCGGAAAGTTTCTGCTGGAGATTCATGGACGTTCACGAGTGCCGAAGCGCTCGACGATTTTCGCGGACTCGGTCAGGGCCATGCCGGTGACCTGGTCCATGTTGTAATAGCGGTAGGTGGCGAGGCGGCCGGTGAACGAAACGTTTTCCTCGCGGGCGGCGAGTTCGGCGTAGCGCTGGTAGAGCGCCTTCGCATCGGCGGCGGGGATGGGATAGAACGGTTCGTCCTCCGGCGTCCACGCTTTTGGAAACTCCCGGACAATCGTGGTACCCTCGATCTGCTGGCCGGTGGCGTGCTTGATTTCCACGATCCGAGTGTAGGGAACCTCCGCGTCCGGGTAGTTCACCTGCATCGCCGGCTGCCAAAAACCGCTTTTACCCGAGATCGCTTCACGTTCGACGAGCTGCTCGGCCGTGAAGCTTTCGTGTTCGAAACTCAATGACCGGTAGGGAAGCGGACCGTAGCAGCGGCCGAAATATTCATCCACCGGACCAGTGAAAACCAAGTGGCGGTAGTTCCAGCGCTGCTTGGCTTCCTCGAAATCGACGCCCAGATAGAGTTCCGCCTCCGGGGAAGCCGCCAGCATTCGGCGGAACATGGCCGTGTAACCCTCGCGCGGCAGGGCCTGGAATTCCTCCCGCAGGTAGCGGTCATCGCGGTTGGTACGGATCGGGATGCGGCCGCAAACGGACGGATCCAGATCCCGCGGGTGACGCTGCCACTGCTTCAGTGTGTAACCCTCGAAGAAACGCTCGTAGAACTCGCGGCCGACCTGGGAGAGGATGACCTCCTCCGAATTGGACGGTTGGTCGATCTTTTCCCGGTGCTCCTCCAGCCAGGCTTCGAACTCCTCCGTACTGGATGGACGGCCGAGCCACTCTTCAAAGGTATTGAGATTGATCGGAAAGCTCCAGTAACGGCCGGCCGTGAAGCTTTTCACCTGATAGGCCACCGTGTTCCAATCGGTGAAGCGGCTCAGGTAGTCGATGATTCGCGGCGAATTGGTGCGGAAATAATGCGGTCCGTAAGGATGAATCAGCACACCGGCTTCATCGTAGCGGTCGTAGGCGTTCCCTCCAATGTGGTCCCGTTTGTCAACGATTACGCATTTCCAGCCAGCGTTCGAGAGCTGTTCGGCAACAACGAGACCGGAAAATCCGGCGCCGACGATGAGGAAGTCGATGGTCGTTTCAGCAGGCACTGAAATCACTCAAGCCGGATTCACCACGCCACGGAAGTACTCAATTGTGCGGGCGATCCCATCGTCAAATTCGACAACCGGCGTCCAGCCCAGAACTTCCCGGGCCCGGGTGATGTCCGGCTTGCGTACTTTCGGGTCATCCGGCGGCATCGGGCGGTTTTCAACAGTCAGCTCGATGCCGAAGTGACGGGCAATTGCCTCGCCGAACTGATAGATCGTCATTTCGTGGGGATTGCCGATGTTGACTGGCTCGTTGGCCGAGCTCCGGGCCAGGCGCCAGATTCCCTCCACCAGGTCGGAAACGTAGCAGAACGAACGGGTTTGGGATCCGCCGCCGAACATCGTCATCGGCTCGCCGCGAAGGGCTTGGCCGATGAACGCAGGCACCACGCGGCCGTCATCAAGACGCATACGCGGTCCATAGGTGTTGAAAATACGAACGATGCGGGTGTCCACCCCGTATGCTCGGTGGTAGGCCATGGTGGCCGCCTCGGCGTAGCGTTTCGCCTCATCGTAGCAACTGCGGACTCCCACGGAATTCACGTTGCCCCAGTAGGTTTCCGGCTGCGGGTGGATTTCCGGATCGCCATAAACCTCTGAAGTGGAGGCAATCAGATAGACGGCACCCTTTTCCCGGGCCAGGTCGAGCGCGTTGTGAGAGGCGTAGGAACCGGCCTTCAAGGTCTCCACCGGGATCTTCACATAGTCGATCGGGCTCGCAGGCGAGGCCATGTGGAACACGAAGTCCACCGGACCCTCGATCTGGAACGGTTCGGACACATCGTGCTGGATGAATTCGAAATCCGGATTGCCGATGAGGTGCTCGATGTTGCGCCGGTGACCGGTCACGAAATTGTCCAAAGCCACCACTCTCAGTCCGTCCGCCAGCAGACGCTCGATCAGATGGGAGGGAACAAAGCCGGCACCGCCGGTGACGACCGCCGTCTTCCCCCGGAGGGAGTCGATGTTTTTTACACTCATGGGGAGTTTCATTGCCCTGACACGCTGCCGCCCTTGGTCGATCAATCGCTTTCGCGAAGGAAACCAGGGCCCAGGGGTGTCGGGATTTGTGCCGTCTGCCGCTCCATCGGAAAGGCTTTTGGTCGGCGTGATGGACGGAAATTTCCGGGATGTGTTCAACTAAAAATGAACAAATCGGCCGGTACAATCGTGCAAAGGTTGCGCGGATCTCATGGCACCGGCCGCCGGGGCAGCAGGATCGCAAAAAGGTCCATGTCCACCGCCTGGGGCTGACCCAGGAAATCCAGAAGGATTTTCACCCGCTCGGCTGCCGGGGCCACCGATACTACCGCTCCCTGCATGCCCTGTAGCGGACCGCTGGCGATCTCCACCTCGTCCCCCACTTCCACCATCGGGGTAAGGGTCATGACTTCTTCCCCTTCTGCCTGCTCTCCCCTCACCTGCTCGCGAATCGACTCGATGAAATCCTCCGGCACCGAGGGGATCTGCCCACCAAATCGCACCAGACCACGCACGCCCTGGCAAAACGTCACCGCCCGCTCCAGCTCAGCGAGGTCGAACTTTGCCAGCAAATAGCCGGGAAACAGGGGTTCCATCCACCAGATTTTCCCGCGTCGCGTCGCCTTGCGGTATCGCAGGCGCGGGCAGAACGCCTCCACTCCTTCGATTTCGCGCAAATGCCCTGCCGCGATGTGCTCCCGCTTGGTCTGGGCGCGGACCACGTACCAGGCCCTCTCGGGGTCGCCGCTCATTGGCCGAGAATTTTTTGAATCAGCGGCAGCACCATCCCGCCACGCTTCATCCAGTTCTCCAGTCGTTCCAACCGCTCCTCCAGAAACTTGCGCCGCTCGGGGTCCGTCTCCTTGGACGCCGCTTCCGAGAGCTTTCCAAGCTTCTGTTTGCCGCTATCCAGGTGGGGCCGCACCTGCTCGCGGATGAATCCGCCCACCAGTCGCTTCAGTTCCACCGCCGGCTCGAAATAGGTGCGCCGTCCGCCATTCAATTCCACTTCCCGGATCGCCCCGAGATCCTTGAGTGCGCGAAGGCCCTGACTCGCCGAACCCTTGCTGATGTCCAGTCGCTCGACCAAATCATCGAGTGCCAGCGGCACCGGAGAAATGAACAGCATCCCATAAATTTCCCCGATCGATCGGGGCAGACCCAGCACCTTCACCCCATCCACGAACACATCCACCACCTGACGCTCAAGTCCATCCAACGGACGCGTGGCGGCATCATTTTGTTCCGGCGACTGCGACATGGGCGGCAAATACCCCATCGCCCCGCAGTGTTCAAACTTTTTTGAACAATCATCCCTGCGTTCCGCATTGGACGCGTGCAACCATTTGCAGTCTCTTCCCGGCATGGAACTCGACATCACCGGCACCCTCGCTGATCGGGCCTATCCCATCCTCGCCTCCCTCGTCTGCCCGCGCCCAATTGCCTGGGTCACCACTCTCAATGACGACGGCTCGGTGAATCTGGCCCCCTTCTCGTTCTTCAATCTGATGGGATCGGAACCGCCGCTCCTCGTCTTTTGTCCTGGCGACCGCGCCGACGGCACCCCCAAGGACAGCGCCCTCAACGCGGAAAAACGCGGCGAATTCGTGGTGCACCTCGTCGATGAACCGCTTGCCGAAACGATGGTCCGGACAGCCGCCAGTCTCCCCTATGGAGAAAGTGAAGTCTCCCGCGAGTCCCTTACCCTTGCGCCGTCATCGACGATCGCCACGCCGCGCCTCGCCGATGCCCCGGCCGCCCTCGAGTGCAAGCTTCACTCCATTCAAACGATTGGTGAAAACCGCATGGTATTTGGACTGATCCAGCGAGTTCACGTCAGGGACGAACTCTACGATCCTACTACCCATCACATCCTAACCGCTAAATACCGTCCGGTCGGTAGAATGGCATCCCCCAATTGGTACTGCACGACCGGGGACCAATTTGAGATCATCCGCCCTGCCTGAAAACCTCATGGATTTGCTCGCTCCAGACCGCCCTTCCTTGGTGCTCGCTCCGATGCAGGACGTGACCGATCTCCCGTTCATGCGGGTAGTCGCTCGCCGTGGCGGCCCCGACTGGTTTGTCACGGAATACTTCCGCGTCCACCCCGATTCCCGAATCGAGCCCTATATTCTACGCTCCATCACCGAGAACCAAACCGACCTACCGGTATTCGCCCAGATGATCGGGCACGATATTCCGGCCCTGGTCCGCACCGCCGTCGAACTCCAGCGCCATCCCGTCGCCGGCATTGATCTCAATCTCGGCTGCCCGGCACCCGTCGTCTGCAAGAAGGACGCCGGAGGGGGACTCCTCCGGAATCCTGAACGAATCAATGAAATTCTCGGAGCCCTCCGAGACGTGATCTCCGGTCGGTTCACGGTCAAAACCCGTGTCGGCTACCACGACGCGGCCGAGTTCCCGCGACTGCTGGAAATCTTCCGCAGCCACGCCATTGATCTCCTCACCATCCACGGCCGCACCGTCGCCGAACGCTACCAGAGCCCGGTCCACCCGGATTGCGTGAAGATGGCGGTCGAGACACTCCCCTGCCCGGTCATCGCGAACGGAAACGTCGTCGATGTCGCCACCGGCCTCGCCTATCTCGCCCAGAGCGGTGCCGCCGGCCTGATGATCGGCCGCGGAGCGATCCGCAATCCCTGGATCTTCGAACAACTCCGGGCCGCCTTCGCACAAAAACCGGTCTTCCAACCCACCCGCCGCGATCTACTCACCTACACCCAGGAGCTCTACGACGAACTCGCCCGCGAAACGAAGCGGTTCAATCCCCTCTCCCACGTCCAGCGGATGAAAAAGACCATGGTCTACATCACCCAGGGCCTCGACGAGGATCTCCACCAGCGTATCTGCCGAGCCAAGACCCCCGAAGACTTCCACACCGCCTGTCGCGATCATCTGGACTCTCCCGAGCTTCTGCCCACCACCCCCCGCGATGACAGCCGCCTCTTCTGTGGCTTCGCCGACCTGGTCAAATAGACGCGTGGGAGGCAGCCGGCCTCGCCTCTTCTCCCCGGAGAAAATGTGCCGTGGCTCTTCTCCGGGAGAACGGGGCCAGACTGTCTTTGGATTCGGGATCACTTCCGTTCCTTCAACTGCCTGGATAGTTCATCCAGCCTCCGGCTTAGGTTCTCGATCTTCTCCTGGAGGGACTTTTGATCCATCGCCTCCTCCGCCGCCTGCGGTACGATCCGCAAGGTACCGCTGCTCCCAAGCGTCCCGAGCGACAGCTCCATGGGCTTGCCAGCCTCACCACTTCCAGGAGCGACCTCCAAACGCCGGGTGAATGTCTGCAGCGGACGCTGGAGCGTTCCATCGATCATGATCCCCGGCTCACTCAAGGTGGTAATACCGCAGCCACCCTGCTCCACTCCACCTTCCACCCGCTGGCCCAGCGTCGCCGTGATCTCCGAAGCCTGCCCGCGGCGAATCAGGGAAATCTTCACACGCTCCCCTTCCTTGTGATTCGCCACCAGGATCGAAAACTGTCGGGGATCGATGAGAATCTGATCGTCCAATTTCGCCAGCACATCGTTCTTCTGAAGGCCCGCCTTCTCGGCAACACTGCCGGCTTCCACAAAATTCACGAGCAAACCCGTGTCGGGAGGCAGCGGCATCTGAGCGGCGAGTTCCGGAGAGATCTGCCCGGTGGAGATCCCCAGATACGCCACCGGCCCCTTTCTCACGGATCGGAACGAGAGAGTGCCACTGCCACTCACGTACCCCATTTGAACGGGTTGTGCGATCTGCTCGGGCCGCTCGGTCGCCACAGCCACGCCCCGGACAATCGTTCCCTCGCCCGGCTGCGACGCCGTCACGGCTGCACCATTCGCATCCAAAGTGGCAAAGGAAGCCAGTTCCAGGGTCGCCACGGCCGGCTGGCTGGCGGATTCTTGCGAAAACGCCGGGGAACACACGGCGAACAACAGGGGTAGGATCAGTTTCGTTGGTTTCATTTTCGGTTTGGGTAAAAATTTCAATAGGTTGTGAGAGAAACCGGGAGCACCTCCTGCCGGAATCGGGCTTCTTTCCGGGGAGGGCTTCCCGGTTCTGCTTCGTAGAGGATCTCATCCACCCACGTCGTGCGGATCAGCCGGACCGGTTGCCGGGAAGAAGCATCACTCACCACCCCCAGATCCAGCACCTCCATCAGATGCTGGCGGCTTTCCACCGGCGTCCCCACGGGGGGAACGGTCGCAGACATGGCCGGACCTCCCGCCGTGGGGTCACCCGCATGATGTCCGCCAGGCAGCAGCACGATCAGGACGATGGCCGCCGCCACGGCAGCCACCAAAGCCATCCATCGAACCATCGGGATCACATTGCTCTCCCGCGGCCTTGCCGCACGCAGCCGCCCCATCAGCTCCGCCTCCGGAGCGGCCGGGGTAAGACCCCGGAGCAGGTTTTCGATTTCGCGATCTGGATTGGAATCTTTCATGTCAAAGCCACGGTTAGAGTTTCACGCAGAGTTTCCAGCGCCTGCCGGTAGCGGGAGGCCGCCGTCCCCTGGGGAATTTCCAGAGTCGCCGCCACCTCCACGAAAGTCAGTCCACCCCAGAACTTCAGCGTCAGGACCTCCCGCTGCGCCGGTGGCAAATGCCTCAGCGCCTGCTCCAACTCATGCAGCACCCCGTCCTGGTCAGGTGTCATCGAAACCGTAAAATGCGCAGCCTCTCCATCACTCAGCTCCCTCCGTGTCCGGCGATCCGTCCGCCGCCCCAGGTCGATCGCCCGCCGCCGGATTGTCGCGAACACCAGCGCCGCCTCCGGTCTGCCGCCTGCCCGCTTCCAACTCTCCACCAGCGACTCCTGGAGCACATCCTCCGCATCCTGCCCACACCGCGTCTGCTGCCGCGCGAACAACAGAAAGCGGCTCGCGTGCTCCACAAGCCAGCCATCCCAATCGTCCTGTGAAGCGTTAGAAGTCATCGAGGAAACCGCGTCTCCTCATAAAGCGCCGCGCCCTCCTGGATTTATGGCCGTGATGGGAAATTATTCCGAAATCCACGGTTTCAGGAATCCCTCGATCTTGTAGGGACGCGAGACGACCTTGCCATCCTCGATACCCGCCTCCTCGAATTCCACTGAGATCCACGCGAAATATCGCGAGCCCACGGTAGCCGGACCTCGTGTCTTCATCTCCTTGCGGGTGATCCGCCACCCGGTCGGACGAAAACTGGAGGGATACTCCGCGCCGAACGAACACGTGAAATCGCCTCCATCCACCGTGATGGTTAGATCGCTGCTATAGGCCGGGAGCCCTCCATGAATGAAAAGGACCAGCTTGCCCTTCGCGATGGTGGCCTCACAGAAGTTCATCCGATGCGTCCCCTGATGGGTAGAGTCGCAGTTCGAGGTGTGCTCGATCTTCACTCGATCCTGCTTCGACACCGCTCCACCGAATGTATTCTCCCACTTGCCCGTTTTCTCATCCACGACGACGTACCATGGGTAAGACGACACGTGGGTCGTGAACAGATCGGATCGCAGCGCACGATCAACGATGACATGGGCCACCAGCTTGTCTTCACAAGCGGGCCGCCCGCCAGCCTCAGCCTGCACGGTAACCAGTGGCAAAAGCCCGAAAAAATACCCGATCCACTTCACCACTCCATCCCTACATCCACTTCATCTCATAACAAGGCAAACGGATCTTCACACCAGATCCTCGATGCTCGCCACCAGCCGGTCGATCACCCGCTCATCCGTAATCGGATTGAAAAACACCGCTTTCCACGCCGGCAGATCCACCCCGTGCGGACTGTAGCCGATGCTCGTCGTAAAACTCAGCCTCGCATCCAGCGCCGGATCCATTGCCATCTGCCGCTTCTCGAACAGCCGGCGGATCTCCGCCGCATACCCCGCGAATTTTTCCGGCCCCAGCCGCCCGGCTTCCAGTTCCTCATGGATCTCCGCCGCGTTCCGTCCCTTCGGCAGCACCCACCAGACCACGCTCGGCCCGGTGGTCTCCGCATTCAGCACCAGGCAATTCTCGAACTTCGCCAACCGCTCCTTCAGGATCTGGGCCAGCTCCAGCGCCCGCGCGATCAGCATCTGCCAGCCCCTCATCCCGATCCCATTCAGCGATGCCATCACCGAATACGGCCCCAGCGCGGGACGCGAACATTCCAGGGTAAACAGTGCCGGATCCCGGCTTGCATCCGCATCGGAAAAGTACGGCGTCTCACTCACCTCACGCGCCAGATACCGCAGGTCCGCGCGGTTGTTCACCAGAAACGCGCTCCCCGGATAGTGGCCCCAGCCCATCTTGTGGAAATCGATGGTAATGCTGTCCGCCACCCGCAAGCCGAACGCATGCCGCTGCGTCCGCTCCACCAGCTCCAGCAACTCCGCCGAAAACTCCCCCGGATTCGCCATCCGGTCATATTCGGTTAGAAAACTCAGCGCCCATCCCACCGCCGCATCCACATGCAGTTGAGGCACCGCCTGGTCATGCCGCTTCGCCGTCTCCTCGATCACCCGGCGTATCCCCGCAATATCATCGATGCCCGAGGCATCCGTCGTCCCGAATGTCGCGGTGACAAACGCCACCTTCGTTCCCCCGCCATACAGCGCATCCAATTTCTCTTCTAACAAATCGAGCCGCATCGCCATCGCGGCATCCGTGGGGATCGAGTGAAGCTGCCGCGTGCCCAATCCCAGCCAACCCGCCACGCTGCGGTTGCTGTAATGTGCCGCCGCGGAAACGATCCCCGCCACCTTCGCCCCACCCAGACCATCCTGCATCGCCCCCGGCAATACCTTTTCGATCCCGATCCGCGCTCCATAGAGATTCGAAATCGGGGGGGGCGGG
>Ga0265327_10003141_pt1 | contig 16220 bp, 14 predicted proteins | sample 41621metaG_FD_202089 | JGI IMG/M metagenome (GOLD analysis project Ga0265327, IMG submission 202089) | Rhizosphere microbial communities from Carex aquatilis grown in University of Washington, Seatle, WA, United States - 4-16-21 metaG | ecosystem: Host-associated > Plants > Roots > Rhizosphere... | reverse complement strand
GCCGGCAGGACGGCGAAGCTCTGCCACAGCTCGCGGTAGAGGCCGGCGCGCTTCACCTCCTCGACCACCACGGCGTCGGCCGCCCGCAGGATCTCCGCCCGCTCGGGCGTCACCTCTCCCACGATGCGCACGGCCAGGCCGGGTCCGGGGAAGGGCTGGCGCCAGACGATGTCGTGGGGCAACCCCAACTCCTCGCCGACGGCGCGCACCTCGTCCTTGAAGAGGAGCCGTAGGGGCTCGACCAGATCGAAGTCGAGGTCCTCGGGCAGCCCGCCCACGTTGTGGTGGGACTTGATGTTGGCGGCCTCGCCGGCCGGCCCGCCGCCGGACTCGATGACATCGGGGTAGAGGGTGCCCTGGACCAAGAAGCGCGGTCCCTGCGCTCCGGCCCCGAGATCAGTGGCCACCTCTTCGAAGATGCGGATGAAGAGCTCGCCGATGATCTTGCGCTTGCGCTCGGGATCGGTGACGCCCGCCAGCGCCGAGAAGAAGCGGTCGGCCGCCTTCACGTGGACGAGGTCGATGTGGAACTGGCGGTGGAAGGTCTCCTCCACCTGCGTTGCCTCGCCGGCGCGCATGAGGCCGGTGTCGACGAAGACGCAGGTGAGCTGGTCGCCGACCGCCTTGTGCACCAGGGCGGCGGCCACGGCCGAGTCGACGCCGCCCGACAGCGCGCACAGCACGCGTTCGGTGCCCACCTGGGCCCGCACCGCCTCCACTTGGCTCTCGATTATCGAGACGTGGGTCCAGTTCGGGGCGATGTGGCAGACGTCGGTGAGGAACCGCTCGAACAGGTCGGCCCCGCGCTCGGTGTGAACCACCTCGGGGTGGAACTGGACGCCGTAGAGGCGGCGATCGGGGTCGAAGAACGCGGCGACCGGGGCCTCGGGGCTCGCAGCGGTGGCCGTGAACCCGGGTGGCACCTCGGTGATGGCGTCGCCGTGGCTCATCCAGACCTCGACCTCGGCCGGCCAGTCGACGAAGAGCGGCGAGGCCGCGGTCACCGAAAGGCGGGTGCGGCCGTACTCGCCGCGGCCGGTGCGGGCCACCGTGCCGCCGAGGTCCCGGGTGAGGAGCTGGGCGCCGTAGCAGATGCCGAGGATCGGGATGCCGGCGTCGTAGAGGGCCGGGTCGACCGACGGCGCCGGTGTTTCGTGGACCGACTTCGGGCCTCCCGACAGGATGATCCCCTTGGGTCGGCGCGCCACCATCTCGGCCGCCGACATCGTCGGCGGGACGATCTCGGAGTAGACGTGGGCCTCGCGGACCCGGCGGGCGATCAGCCGGGAGTACTGCGCGCCGAAGTCGACGACCAGTACGGGGTCGTCGACCGCGCTCAATGGCCCATGCCGACGCCCTGCGACCGCTGGAGCTGCTTGCCCTCGGTCTGGAGGGAGGGGGCCACCATCACCTCTGCCTTCTGGAACTCCTTCACGGTCTCGTAGCCACAGGTCGCCATGGCGGTGCGCAAGGCCCCGAAAAGGTTCATGCGGCCGTCGTTCTCGTGGGCGGGGCCGAGGAGGATCTCGGCCAGGCTGCCCCGCACCCCGGTGCGGACCCTCGCCCCGCGCGGCAGCGTCGGGTGGAAGGTGGCCATACCCCAGTGGAAGCCCCGCGCCGGAGCCTCGGTGGCCGAGGTGAGCGGGGAGCCGAGCATCACGGCGTCGGCGCCGCAGGCGATGGCCTTGGCGATGTCGCCGCCCTTGCTCATGCCGCCGTCGGCGATGACGTGGACGTAGACGCCGGTCTCGTCGAGGTGGCGCATGCGGGCGCCGGCGACGTCGGCGATCGCCGTGGCCTGGGGCACCCCGAGGCCCAGGACGCCCCGGGTGGTGCAGGCGTTGCCCGGTCCCACGCCGACCAGCACCCCGACCGCTCCGGTGCGCATCAGGTGCAGGCCCGCCTGGTAGGAGGCGCAGCCGCCGACGATGACCGGGATCTCGAACTCCCGGATGAAGCGCTTCAGGTTGAGGGGCTCGACGGTCTTGGACACGTGCTCGGCCGAGACCACGGTGCCCTGGATCACCAACAGGTCGAGCTCGGCGGCGAGGACGGCGGGGGCCAGCCCCTCGGTGCGCTGGGGCGTGACCGAGGCGGCCGTGGTGATCCCCGCCTCTTTCATCTGGCGGATCCGCTCGGTGACCAGGTCGAGCCGGATGGGCTCGGCGTACATCTGCTGCATCCGCGAGGTTGCCTTCTCGTCGTCGAGCTCGCGGATCTCGTCGAAGAGCCGGGTCGGGTCCTCGTAGCGGGTCCAGAGGCCCTCGAGGTTGAGCACCCCCAGCCCGCCCAGCCGTCCCAGCTCGATGGCCGTGGCCGGGCTGATCACCCCGTCCATGGCTGCGCCCAAGAGGGGGAGGCCGAAGCGGTAGGCGTCGATCTCCCAGCTGATGTCGACGTCCTCAGGGTCGCGGGTTCGCCGGCTGGGGACGATGGCGATGTCATCGAACCCGTAAGCCCTGCGCCCCGACTTGAAGATGCCGATCTCGATCTCTGCCACAGCCCGTCCTCCGGCCCCTCGTCCAGCATTCACCATCCGCCGGGCCGACACGCCGACGCACACCCACGATACCGTGCGGCCCGAGGGGGTCGGTGCCCGCCCGTCAGCGGCCGGGGCCCACCCCGAGGACCACAGAGAGCAGGTCGAAGAGGATGCGGGCGGTGGCCCCCCAGACCGTCTCTGTGGCCACGTCGAAGAAGAAGACGGGGAACGATCCGTCCTCGGACCCTTCGCCCCGCCGGCCCGGCACCGTCCAGCGCTCCTCGGCGAAGGTGTTGTCGGCCACCAGGTCGGCCAGGGCCACGTCGAAGACCCTCGAGACCTCGGCTTCGTTGGCGTGGAGCTCGGGACGGTGGTCGAGCACGACCACCACCGGGACGATCAACGAGGTGGAGGAGAGGGTGAAGAGCGGCGCCAACCAGCCGGCCGGCCGCACCAGTCCGGGGTCGAGCGACACCTCCTCGGCCGCCTCCCGACAGGCCGCCTCGAAGGGGCTCTCGCCGGGGTCGATGCGCCCACCGGGGAAGCTGACCTCGTCGGCGTGGGCGCGCAAACCCGCCGACCGGCGGGTGAGGACGGTGCGGGCCTCCCCCGCCTCCTCGAAGAGGGCCACCAGGACCGCCGAGGGGGCGGCCTCAAAGCCGGCCGAGGCGTCGGCCGCCAGGGACACGGGCGGCGCGCCCGCGCACCCCGCTCGGGCGAGCGCCACCTCGACCGTCTGGACCGTGAGCCCCCGGCGGGCCGGCTCGGGGAGGGTCTCCCACGGGGCCGGGACACCGGGGCGGGCCCCCGGCGGCCTCCTCACCTGAGTGCGCGGCCCGGGCGCCCCGTCGGTGGGTGCGCTGTCCATCGGTCGGCCAGGCTAAAGGCGCACCGCGCCCCGCACGTGCACCGGACGCGATCCGGCCGGGCCCGAGGGCCCGGCCGGATCGCTCGTTCCCAGAGGGGACGGGCTTACATCATCCCGCCCATGCCCCCCATACCGCCCATGCCGCCCATGGCCGCAGCGGCGGCCGCAGGGTCGGCCTTCTCGGGCTTGTCGGCCACGAGGGCCTCGGTGGTGAGCAGAAGGGCGGCGATGGAGGCCGCGTTCTGCAGAGCGGAGCGGGTGACCTTGGCCGGGTCGATGATCCCGGCCTTCACCAAGTCCTCCAGGTCGCCGGTGACCGCGTTGAGGCCGATGGCCCCGGTCTCGGTCTCCACCTGGCGGACCAGCACCGCGCCCTCGAGGCCAGCGTTGAAGGCGATCCACCGCAGCGGCTCCTCCAAGGAGCGGGCCACGATGCGCGCCCCGGTGGCCTCGTCGCCCTCGAGCTTCGCCGCCACCTTGTTCACCGCTTCACGGCTGCGGATGAGAGCGGTGCCACCACCGGCGACGATCCCCTCTTCGACCGCGGCCCGGGTGGCGCTCAGCGCGTCCTCGATGCGGTGCTTCTTCTCTTTCAGCTCGACCTCGGTGGCCGCGCCGACCTTGACCACGGCAACCCCCCCGGCCAGCTTGGCCAGACGCTCCTGGAGCTTCTCGCGGTCCCAGTCCGAGTCGGTGTCGTCGATCTCACGCTTGATCTGGGCCACGCGGCCCTTCACGTCCTCGGTGGAGCCTGCACCCTCGACGATGGTCGTGTCGTCCTTGGTGACGATGACCCGACGGGCCCGGCCCAGCAGGTCGACGGTGGCGCCCTCGAGCTTCAGGCCGATCTCCTCGGAGATCACCTGCCCGCCGGTGAGCACCGCCATGTCCTGGAGCATGGACTTGCGCCGCTCACCGAAGCCGGGCGCCTTCACCGCCACGGAGGTGAACGTGCCGCGGATCTTGTTCACGACAAGGGTGGCGAGCGCCTCGCCCTCCACGTCCTCGGCCACGATCAGGAGCGGCTTGCCCGTCTGCATGACCTTCTCCAAGACGGGGACGAGGTCGTGGACGGCCGCGATCTTCTGGTTGAAGAAGAGGATCAGCGGCTCGTCGAGGACGGCCTCCTGGCGCTCGGGGTCGGTCACGAAGTACGGCGAGAGGTAGCCCTTGTCGAACTGCATCCCCTCGGTCAGCTCGAGCTCGATCCCGAAGGTGTTGGACTCCTCGACGGTAACCGTGCCGTCCTTGCCCACCTTGTCGATGGCGTCGGCCAAGACCTCGCCGATGGCCGGGTCGGCCGCGGAGATCGAGGCCACCTGGGCGATCTCGGTCTTGCCCTCGACGTCCTTGGCCTGCTTGGCGATGGACTCGACGGCCGCCGCGACCGCCTTGTCGATGCCGCGCTTCAAGCCGGCCGGGTTGGCGCCGGCGGCCACGTTGCGCAGGCCCTCGCTGATGAGGGCCTGGGCCAGCACGGTCGCCGTGGTGGTGCCATCACCGGCCACGTCGTTGGTCTTGGTGGCCACCTCCTTCACCAGCTGGGCGCCCATGTTCTCGAACGGGTCCTCCAGCTCGACCTCACGGGCGATGGACACGCCGTCGTTGGTGATGGTGGGGGCGCCGAACTTCTTCTCGATCACCACGTTGCGGCCCTTGGGCCCCAGCGTGACCTTGACGGTGTCGGCCAGCTTGTTGACGCCAGCCTCGAGGCCGCGGCGCGCCGCCTCGTCGAATTTCAGGATCTTGGGCATCGTTGACGGTGCTCCTCTCGAACTTTGCGGAAGGGTGAACGGGCCACGCCGGCCGGGGCATGCACCCCGGCCCGTGGCGCGGCGGGGCTACTTCTTGGCGAGCTTGGCCAGCACGTCGCGGCCGGAAAGGATCAGCAGGTCCTCGCCGTCCACGGTGATCTCGGTGCCGCCGTACTTGGAGTAGACGACCGTGTCACCCACGGTCACGTCGAGGGGGATCAGTTCCCCGCTGTTCTCGGCACGCCGTCCCGGACCGACGGCCAGGACCTCGCCCTGCTGGGGCTTCTCCTTGGCCGTGTCGGGGATGACCAGGCCGGACGCCGTCGTTTCCTCGGACTCGCCCGGACGGACGACGATCCGGTCCTCGAGGGGGTGCAGCTTCATCGGATGGGGCCTCCTTGGCACTATTAGCACTCTAGGGTTACGAGTGCTAATGCTAGCGGGCGACGGCGGGACCGGCAACCGGCGCCGGCCCGGCCTAGCCTCAGCCCCCGTGTCGACGAGCAGGAACGGCTGAGCATGGCCGACGGGCGGGCCACCCCCAAGGCACCGAGCCGAGCGCCGCGCCGGCCCGCGGCTGGAAGGAGCGGGACCGCCGGGACGTCGGCGATCCGTCGGGCGCCTCGCAGCACCCGGCGCCGGCGGCGCGACGGCCATGGCCAGCCGCCGGCCACCGGGGTGGTGGTGACCGGAGCGGCGTCGGGGATCGGGCTGGCCACCTGCCTGGCTCTGGCCGAGGCGGGCCGGTCGGTCGCGGCCTGGGACCTGGACGCCGCCGGGGCCCGCCGGATCGCCAGACGCTGTGCCGACGAGCACGGGGTGGTTGCCGTCGGCCTCGGGGTGGACGTCACCGAGACCTCTTCGCTGGCCTCGGCTGTCGACCGCTCGGTGGCGAGGCTCGGACCCGTAGGCGGCCTGGTGCACTCGGCCGGCATCGCCGGCGCCGCCCCGGTGACCGCAGTCGACGACGCGGGCTGGGACGCCGTGCTCGATGTCAACCTGCGGGCCGCCGCCACCCTCACCCGCGCCCTCCACCACGCCCTGCGCGAGGCCAACCCGGGTTCGGCCATCGTGTACCTCTCCTCGATCGAGGGGTTGGTCGGCAACACGTGGCTGGCCGCCTACTGCGCCTCCAAAGCGGGTTTGCTCGGCCTCACCCGGTCGGTCGCCCACACCCTCGGCCCCGACGGCATCCGGGTCAACTCGATCTGCCCGGGGGCTGTCGACACGCCACTGTTGGCGCCGCTGCTCGAGATCCCCGGCGCCCGCGCCTCGCTCGAGGCCCGGACCCCGCTCGGCCGGTTGGCCCAACCCGCCGACATCGCCAAGGTGGCGCGCTTTTTGCTCTCGGACGAGGCCGCCTACGTCACCGGAACGTCGGTGGTGGTCGACGGCGGGCTCAGCGCGGTAGCCGGGCTCTGAGCGCATCCAACAGCGCGCCAACCATCGGGTGGGTGGGCGTCCGCCGCTCGTCGTGGAGCCTTTCGAACCGATCGGCTTGAACCGTGCACGCCACTTGTCGACAGTGGCCCACTGACACCCAGGTGGTCGGCCACCTCACGGATGTATCCGCCCTTTGGGCACTAGGACGCGACACCGCAACGCCATCGCCTGAGAACTCTTGGGGCGCCGTGCCCACCGCTCAACCGTCTCGCGCCGGTTGTCGCTGAGCGCCACCGGTTCGAGCTCTGACTGCCGTCTTTGTGCCTCCCGTCGTTCCCGACGACGGGAGGATCGCGGGCGCGACGAACGATTCCTCCGAGTGAGGCTCTTTCTGACTCAAGTCCTTGAGAGGCTCGTCGGAGGCGGTGTTCACCACGAAGGTGACCCCCGTCGGGATCGCTTGGGGGGTGGCGACCAACTGGGCGGCGCCGCCCGAGATGCTCCCGCTCTTCGATGCCTGGGATAGGGCGGATGGATTCCTCCACCGAGTCCTAGACCAAGGGCGCCTAGGGAGTGACCACCATACCGATGACATTCGACACGTTGACGGGAATGCCTGGCAGCGATCCGGCATAGGTTGCGTCGCCGAGGGCATAGACCCCACCGTTGGACCCCACCAGCAAATAGCCGCCGCCGTCACCGGTGCCGGCGATGCCGACGATGTCGTTCGCGCTGAAGCTGTTGCTCCCACCGGCGGCGACCGACGGGTTGATCTGGCCCGACGAGCCGTGGAAGGCGGCGTCGCCGAAGGAGAAGACCCCTCCGTTGGATCCCACCAGCCAGTAGCCGCCGCCGTCACTGGTGCCCGCGATGCCGACGATGTCGCTGACCGTGACCATTGACGTGGGGAGCGAGCCTTCGAACCCAGGTGACCGACCCGGCGGGAAGGCGAACACGCCCCCGTCCGAACCTGCCAGGTTGTAACCGAGAGCGCCCTGCAGTTCGAACGCTCCGGCGTCACAGTTGGAGAACCCGGTCCCGGGACGGGGAAAGCCCCGCTCGTCGGTAGTAAGCGTGCACGCGCTCTTCGGCACTGCGCCGAAGGCCGAACTCGACGTCGTGATCGCAGCGGTCTGTGGGCCTGTCGAGCCATTGGCCGCCAGGGTCAGCGTGCCGATGGTCTTCGAATTCGAGATGCTCTTGGGTCCGAAACCACAGCTGGAGTCGTCGGCGACGTTGTACTGGCCGTCGGTTACGGGAGGCGTCTTTGTGCCCGCGCAGTTGGCCCCTGGCGTGTTCGCCGCCAAGAGGGAGCCGGCCAGGGTGACGCCGCCGCCCAAATTGTAGACGGCACCTCCAGCTGTGGCCGAGTTTCCCGAGAGGGTGTCATTGGTGAGGAGTGCCGTGCCGCCATGCTCACTTAGTCCACCGCCCTTGGTCGCCGAATCACCAAAGATCGTTGCGTTGCTGAGCTTGGCTGTGCCCCCGTTGTTCGCTATCCCGCCGCCCACTGTGCCCGAGGTGTTCCCAGAAATGGTGAGCGCACTGGCATTGAAAGTGGCGCCCGCGAGATTGTCGATCCCACCGCCCTCGCCCGCCGCCTGGTTGTTGTCCACCTGGCTTGCAACGGCGGTGAATACCCCGCTCTTCGGCACGCTGGGCGAGTGGACGTTGTCGATGCCGGCCCCTTGGCCAGGCGTTGTCATTGTGTTCTTTGCGGCCGTGTTGTCATCGACCTTGCTGCTTGTCAGCGTGAAGATTCCATGGTTGAGGATCCCACCGCCCAGACCACCGGGCGCCGAGTTGTCGTCGACCTGGCTCCCAATGAGGGTGGCGGTGCCGCCATTCGCGATACCGGCGCCGGTGGGTGTTCCATTTCCTCCGAACGCGGTGTTGCCGTCTACCTGGCTGTCGTTGACGTTGAGGATTGCGCCCAGGATCGTCACGCCGCCGTTACCCGACCCACTGGCGATTCCGCCGCCCTCCTTGGAGGTGTTGTCGTTCACTTCGCTGTTGGTGATGGTGGTCGTGCCGGCGTGGTTGAGGATGCCCCCGCCGCCCCCTGTCGAGGTGTTCTTTGTCACTCGGCTGTCGTTGAGGATGAGGGTCCCGGAGGGGCCGGTGGCCATGGTCCCGCTCACGATGCCGCCTCCGGCTATCGCACCGAAGTTCCCTGTCACCTGGCTGTCATTGAGGGTCAGCGTCCCCTGCAAGCTGGCGATCCCGCCGCCGAGACCAGCGTTGTTGCCGGTGACGGTCACGTCGGTGGCCACGAGGGATCCGACGTTGGCGATCCCTCCGCCACCCTTTGTGGAGTCGCTGTCCTTCACCACCACGTTTGTGAGGGTGAGCGTTCCCGAATTAGCAATGCCGCCACCAACTGTTGTCGTGGTTCCATCCTCGACCGTCAGTCCGGTCATCGACACGACGTTTCCTGCCTCGACTGCGAAGACCTCGTTCGCTCCGGCCCCGGTGATCATCGTGCTGCTCGCACCGTGGCCTGTGATGTTCAGGGTGCCGCCTGTTGTCCCGTTGGCGAGGTCGGCACCGTCGGTGCCGTAGGTTCCCGACGGCGCGATGAAGTCGATGGTGGCGACGACTCCATATGTGGCGGCGTCATATACCCCGACGGCGTCGTCGAGGGTGCAGTCGGTGTTTGCGTTGCTTGTGCAGTCGGTGGCGGCGTTGGTCCCGGCTGTGGTGCTTCCCACGTAAAGGGTGTTGCCCGATGCTCCCGAGGCAGGCGCCGCCATGATCGACGCTCCGCCGAGCAGGACGAGGACGGCTGAGACCGCCAGGAATCGGGTGCGAACGGAGAGCCCGGTGCGCTGTATGGCAGGTCTCACTAATTCCTCCAAGCAAGTGCTCAAATTAGGGTTGATCCCATTTTGTCGAGGTGCAGCGAATTCTCTTCATAACACGTGGTGGCTGGCGGTGCCGAGGAGACTTGGGATCCAGGCATCCTCGCCCATAGTGTGTGCCCTTTTTTCCCAAACTTGGCGTGTCGTGTACCGACACTCGAATGGAGTATCAAGTGCTAGCCGCCGCGGTTGAACCGCCCCGTCATCGCACGCCGCGGGGCCGGAACTGGACGCTGACGCGCGGCCCCACCGGGCGGCGGGTCTTGGGGACGGCGTGCTCCCAGGTGCGCTGGCAGCTCCCGCCCATCACCAACAGGTCCCCGCTGTGGAGGACGAAGCGCAGCGCCGGGCCGCCTTGGCGCGGCCGCAGGTGCAGGGCGCGGGGATGGCCGAGCGAGCAGATCGCCACCATCGTGTCGCAGATGGCGCCGCGCCCGATGGTGTCGCCGTGCCAGGCCACCGAGTCTCGGCCGTCCCGGTAGCAGCACAGGCCGACGGTGGCGAAGGGCTCGCCCAGCTCTTCTCGGTAGTCGTGGTCGAGGGCGGCCATGGCTTCGCCCAGCGCCGGGTCGGGCAGCGTGTCGTCCTCGTCGTAGAAGGACTGCAGGCGTGGGACGTCGACGAAGCGGTCGTACATGGCTCGGCGCTCGGCTCGCCACGGCACCGACAAGTAGAGCCGCTCGAAGAGGCCGTCGGCGTCGGGCAGCCAGCTGCGCCGCACCTCGAGCCAGGCCCCGCCGCTCAGCGGGGTGCGCTCGGGTCGGATCGAGCCGGTACCGCTGACGACGTGCGGCCCGGCGGCGAAGAGCGAGCCCTGCAGCGCCACCACGGCCACCGATCATAGACGAACAGGCGTTCGCTTTCCTACCCCACGCGCCCTTGTACCCGGGGCGGCCAGCTGCCCGCAGGCGGCGTCGATCTCCACACCGCGGGTAGCCCGGACCGTGGCGTTCACCCCCCGTGCACCGAGAGCTTCGGCGAATCCCTGCACCCGGTCGGGCGGCGTGCCGCGCACGGCGTAGCCCGGGGTCGGGTTGAGAGCGATGAGGTTGACGTGGGCGCCGAGCGGACGGGCATAGGCCGCCAGCTCGTCGGCGTCGGAGACCCCGTCGTTCACCCCGTCGATCAGCGCCCACTCGAACGACAGTCGTCGACGGGTGGCCGCCACGTAGGCACTGCACGCCTCGGCCAGCACCGACAACGGGTACCGCCGGTTGATCGGCACCAGCTCGTCGCGGCGCGCGTCGTTGGCGGCGTGGAGGGAGACCGCCAAGTTGACCGGCAGTGCCTCAGCGGCCAGGCGGCGGATGCCCGGCACGATCCCGACCGTGGAGACGGTGAGGCGGCGGGCCGAGATGCCGAGCGCTGTGTGGATCCGGACGATGGCCGCCCACGTCCGGTCGTAGTTGGCCAGGGGCTCGCCCATGCCCATGAAGACGACGTTGGTGAGCCGACGCGGGCGCGCGGCGCGGGTGGCCGCCACCACCTGCTCGACGATCTCACCCACGCTCAGGTGCCGGGTGAAGCCCGCCTGGCCGGTGGCGCAGAAGGTGCAGCCCATGGCGCACCCGGCCTGGGAGGAGACGCACGCCGTCACCCGGTCGGGGTAGGCCATGAGCACCGTCTCGACGCTGGCCCCGTCGCCGAGGTCGAAGAGCCACTTGACGGTCTCGCCGTCGTCGGCCTCCTGGCGCCGCCGCTCGGTGAGCGCCGGAGGGAGCGCCGTGGCCAGCCGGGTCCGCAGCGCGGCGGGGAGGTCGGTCATCTCCTCGGGCCGCAGCGCCCGCCGGTGCAGGCCGTCCCAGACCTGGCGCGCCCGGTAGGGGGGCTGGTCAGCCAGGAGCTCGGCCAGCTCGTGGGGCTCGAGGTCGTAGGGGCCGGGCACCGCCCCACGCTACGCGGCGAGGGGCGCCGCTTACGCCGAGAGGGGCAGGAAGAGGTTGGGGTCGGCGGCCAGGGTGAGGGGGCTCGGCCCGTCGTGGGTGAGCCGCCACCAGCCGGCCGCCGCCACCATGGCCGCGTTGTCGGTGCACATGGCCCGGCTGGGAAGGTACGTGGGCACCCCGAGCTCCTCGCCCACCTCGGCGGTCCGGCGCCGCAGCAGCGAGTTGGCGGCGACCCCGCCGGCCAGGGCCAGCCCCTTGGCCGAGGTGTCGAGCACCGCCCGGCGGGCCTTGGCCACCAGCACGTCGGCCACCGCCTCTTGGAAGGAGGCGGCCACGTCGGCCACCGAGGCGTCGGGTTGGCGCTCGACCGTGCGCACGACCGAGGTCTTGAGGCCGGAGAAGGAGAAGTCGTAAGGCTCGTCCATAAGGGCCCGGGGGAAGGAGAAGGCCGTCGGGTCCCCCGCGCCGGCGATGGCGTCGATGGCCGGGCCGCCGGGGTAGCCGAGGCCGAGATAGCGGGCCACCTTGTCGTAGGCCTCGCCGGCCGCGTCGTCGATGGTCTGGCCGAGCAGCCGGTACCGGCCGGGGGCGGTCATCTCCACCAGCACGGTGTGCCCGCCCGAGACGAGCAGCACCACCAGCGGCCAGCCCAGGTCGGGCGATTCGAGCAGGGAGGCGAAGAGGTGGGCCTCGAGGTGGTTCACCCCGACGAACGGCACGTCCCAGGCCATCGACAGGGCTTTGGCCCCCGACAGCCCGACCAGCAGCGAGCCGATCAGCCCCGGCCCGCAGGTGGCCGCCACCGCTTCGACGCCCGGAGGCACGGCGGCGAGCCCGGCCTGTTCGAGGGCGTCGGCCACCACCTGCGTGAAGAGGTCGATGTGGGCTCGGCCGGCGACCTCGGGAACCACCCCGCCGTAGCGGGCGTGCAGGTCGACCTGGGAGGAAACCACCGAGGAGAGCACGGTGCGGCCGGCGACCACCACCGACGCCGCCGTCTCGTCGCACGACGTCTCGATGCCCAGCACTGCCCCCTCGATCGCCGGCGCCTCGGTCACGGGCGGGATCGTACTTGCGACTCGATGGCGGCCAGCCGCTCGCCGTAGGCGGGAGAGTCGACGTCGTAGGCCCACATGACCAGGGCGTCCTCGCCGGTGCGCTGGTAGTAGCCCTTGCGCACCCCGACCGGGGCGAAGCCGAACCGGCGGTAGAGGGCCTGGGCCCGCTCGTTGCCCGCCGCCACCTCCAAGGAGATGTCGCGGGCCCCGTGCTCGAGGGCGACGCGCACCGCGTCCAAGAACAGCTCGGTCCCCACCCCGCGGTGCTGGTGGTCCACGGCGACGGCCACCGTCGTCACGTGCGCCTCGTCCCCCACGAACATGAGGCCGAAGTAGCCGACCACGGTCCGGCCCTCCCGCGCGACCCGGTAGGCGCGCCCCGCGCGCAGCGCCAGCTCGGAGTGGAAGATGGCCGCGCTCCAGGGTTCGGGGAAGACGGCGTCCTCGATGGCCATGATCCGGCGGAGGTCCCGCCGGCGCATGGCCGAGACCGAGAGCTTCACCCCGCGTGCAGCGGGCCGGCCCGCTGGACCCAGTTGATCCGCACGTCGGGCTCGCGCAGGTAGACCGGCCGCACCTCGGCCGCCGGAACGGCCGCCTCCCCGGCCGAGAGTCGGCCGAGGGCCAGCGCCGCCAGCACCTCCGGGCGGGGCCCGTCGAGCGACGGCCCGGCCAACGTGGCGCCCGCCATCGGAGAGAGCAGATCGGCGTAGCGCCGGGCCCCGTCCCCCACCACCAGCACCGGTGCGCCCGACGCCTCCACATCGGCGGCCAGCTCCTCGGGGGTGCGCCGTGCCGGAGGGGCGGTCTCGAGCGGCGCGCCGTCTTGGCCCCGTGCGTACCACCCGGCGAACACCTCTCCCCGCCGGGCATCGACCACGGCCGCCACCGGTCCGGGCCATCCCCCGGCATAGGCCCCGGCCGCCAGCACCTCGCAGCTGGTCACGCCGACCACGCCGACCCCGAGCCCCTGGGCCAGCCCCTTGGCGGTGGCCACCCCGACCCGGAGCCCGGTGAACAGGCCAGGCCCGACGTCGACGGCGACCGCCGCGAGGTCGCGGAGCCCCACCCCGCTCTGGTCGAGGACGTGGGACAGCGCCGGGGCCAGCGACTCGGCGTGCCGCCGACGGCCGGTCACCCAGACACAGGCCCGCGGCCCCTCCTCGTCGGCCACGGCCACCCCCACCAGCTCGGTGGCGCTCTCGATGGCGACGACGATCACGAGTGCAGCGCCATGACACCGGCTTGGCGCCGGGCCCAACGCTCCCCGCTCGCCGTCACCGTCACCGTGCGGGTCTCGTCGTCGTCACCGGGTACGAGCGTGACCACCAGGGGGTCGGGACCGAGAGCCGGGGCCGCGGCGTCCCCCCACTCGACCAGCACCACGGCCCCTTCGTGGGCCGAGCCCGGCTCGGCCTGCTCGACCAGGCCGAGGTCGGCCACCTCGGCCAGGGACTCCAGGCGGTAGACGTCGGCGTGGAGCAGCTGGCGGACGCGCCCGGTGCACGGGTACTGCCGCACCAGGGTGAAGGTCGGGCTGGTGACCGGGCCGGCCACCCCGAGGCCCCGGGCGAACCCCTGGGCGAACGTGGTCTTCCCGGCCCCGAGGCCCCCGACCAGCAGCACCACATCGCCGGGCTCGGCCAGCTCGGCCACGGCGGCGGCCAGCTCCCGGGTGGCCTCGGCCCCCTGGGTGGTGACGGTGACCGACCACCCGTCGTCGTGTGCCCCGCTCACGCGGCCTCGCCGGCCAGGAGCCGCTTGGCCCGCACCAGGTCGGCCCGCATCTCGGCCAGCACCTCCCCGCCCGAGCGCAGCGCCGCCGCCGGGTGGTAGGTGGGGACCAGGTGGCCCTTCCCGAACGGGTAGGAGCGCCCGCGTACCCGGCGAATGCCCTCGGTCGTCTCGAGCAGGGCCTTGGTGGCGAAGTTGCCGAGCGTCACCACCACCTTCGGGGCGATGAGCTCGAGCTGGCCCGCCAGGTAGGGCCGGCAGGCCTCGATCTCGTCGGGCCGCGGGTCGCGGTTCTGGGGAGGGCGGCACTTGACCACGTTGGCGATGTAGCAGCGGCTCCGGTCCATGCCCAACTCCTCGGCCAGCAGGCGGTCGAGCAGCTTGCCCGAGCGGCCGACGAACGGCTCGCCGGCCAGGTCCTCGTCGCGGCCGGGCCCCTCGCCCACGAACATGAGGTCGGCCGCAGGGTCGCCCACCCCGAACACCACCTGGGTCCGCCCTTCCGCCAGCCGGCAGCGGGTGCAGCCGAGTGCCTCGGTGCGCAACGCCTCGAAGGCCTCGGGAGGCGCCGACGAGCCCACGGCGGCATCGTACCCGTCGTGTCCCCGGACCTACGAGGCCGCGGCCGCCTCGGCCGACACCTCGGCCAGGAGCCGGTCCAGCTCCTCGGCGCGCTCGAGCATCACCATGTGGCCGCACCCCTCGAGCACCACCAGGCGGGACGCGGGTATGGCGGCGGCCATGGCCCGGGCCAGACGGGGCGGGGTGAGCACGTCCCGGGTGCCGACCACCACCGAGGTGGGCACGTCGATCGTTGTGATCTGACGGGAGAGGTCAAAGGCCAGCAGACCCGGCAGGAGGCCCGAGACGGCCGACGGCGACATGGCCTTCAACATCGACCGCGTGAGCTCGAGGTCGACCGCCGACGGGTTGGCACCGAAGCAGACCCGCGCGGCGTAGGGGCCCACCGCGTCGTGGGGAAGGATGCCGCGGCCGCGTCGCTCGGCCTGGCGCAGGCCGCGAGAGGCCCCGCTGAGAAAGAACGGCACGAAGGCCGAGCGCGGCCCGGTGACGATCGGACCGGCCGTGGTGGCCACCAGCACCAGGGCGGCCACGTGGCGGTGGAAGTCGGCGGACCGGCGCACCGCCAGCAGCTGGGAGACCATCCCTCCCATCGAGTGGCCCACCAGGACGCCGTGGCGGACGTCCAGGGCGTCGAGCACCTGCGCCAGGTCGTCGGCCAACCGCTCCAGCGAGTAGCCGCCCTCCCCCGCCGTCGACCGCCCGTGGCCACGTTGGCCGATGGCGATGACCCGGTGGCCCGCGTCGGCCAGGGCGCGCAGCTGGGGCGCCCAGGTGGCGACCCCCAGCGTCACGCCGTGCACGAGGACGATGGGCGGTCCCTCACCGCGCTCGACGGCGTGGATGTGGCCCCCGTCGTCGACGGCCACGAAGTGGTCGACGATGTCATGGGGGACGGTCCGCCCGGCGGCGGCGACAGCGTTCGTATCGGTCCGCCAGCGGCGGCCGACCTGGGAGAGGGCCACGACCGTCCCGGCGGTCGCCGCCAATCCCACCCCGGCGGCGGCCAGCGGCCAGCGGCGCCTCACCCCGCCACCGCCCGCGCCCGGCCCGACGCCCCCTCTGGCGACCCGGTTGGCGACCGATCCGTCGCGGCCGGGACCCCGACGGCCACACGGGGCACCCGAGGCCCGATGCCGCACAGGACCTCGTAGGCGATGGTGCCGAGCAGCGAGGCCCACTCTGTGGCGGTGATCTCATCGTCGCCCTGACGGCCAAGGAGGGTCACCTCGTCACCCGGCGCCACGTCACCCTCGGGACCGCAGTCGACCACGAGCTGGTCCATGGTCACCATGCCGGCCAACGGGCGCCGGCGCCCTCCGATCAGGACCGAGTAGCCGGCCGTGAAGAGGGCGCGGGGCACGCCGTCGGCGTAGCCGAGCGGCACCGTGGCCACCTGCGAGTCGACGGGCAGGGCGCGCCACCGGCCGTAGGAGGGGCGCTCCCCGGCCTCGAGCCGGCGCACCGCGGCCACCGTCGAGCGCAGGGCCAGTGCCGGGCGGAGCGGGGCCGCCCCCGAGGCGGCCAGGTCGGCCGCCACCGCGCCCGACGGCGCCACGCCGTAGAGGGCGATGCCGCAGCGCACCATGTCGTAGCGGGCGGACGGCCACGA
>Ga0265327_10003140_pt1 | contig 16222 bp, 8 predicted proteins | sample 41621metaG_FD_202089 | JGI IMG/M metagenome (GOLD analysis project Ga0265327, IMG submission 202089) | Rhizosphere microbial communities from Carex aquatilis grown in University of Washington, Seatle, WA, United States - 4-16-21 metaG | ecosystem: Host-associated > Plants > Roots > Rhizosphere >... | reverse complement strand
CGTCGGCAGAGCAGCTCGACCTGTCCAACGCCATGCTCGGCCTGCCGGGGGATACCCCGGGCTCCTACCTGGATGGCAACGGCACCGACACCCGCAACTACGGCGGCCTGCACGGGCTGCCGGAGCTGCGGGCGATCTTCGGTGAACTCCTCGGCCTGCCCGTGCAGAACCTGATCGCCGGCAACAACGCCAGCCTGGAGCTGATGCACGACGTCATCGTGTTCTCGCTCCTGCATGGTGGCGTCGATTCGCCGCGGCCCTGGGTCCAAGAGCCCGTGCTGAAGTTTCTGTGCCCGGCGCCCGGATACGACCGGCACTTCGCGATCACCGAGAGCTTCGGTATCGAGATGATCCCGGTTCCGATGCTCGAGGACGGCCCCGACGTCGACCTCATCGAGGAACTTGTCGCCGCCGACCCGGCGATCAAGGGCATGTGGTGCGTGCCGGTCTTCGGCAACCCGACCGGCGTCACGTACTCGTGGGAGGCCACCAGGCGCCTGGTGCAGATGCAAACGGCGGCACCGGATTTCCGGTTGTTCTGGGACAACGCCTATGCCGTGCACACGCTGACGCACGAATCGGTGCAGAACGTCGACGTCGTCGGCCTGGCCGCCACCGCGGGCAACCCGAACCGGCCGTATGTGTTCGCCTCGACGTCCAAGATCACCTTTGCCGGGGCCGGCGTCAGCTTCTTCGGCGGTTCACTCGGCAACATCGCGTGGTACCTGCAGCACGCCGAGAAGAAGACCATCGGCCCGGACAAGGTCAACCAGTTGCGCCACGTCCGGTTCTTCGGTGACGCCGACGGCGTGCGCCTGCACATGCAGCGGCACCAGGCGCTGATGGCGCCCAAGTTCGCGGCGGTCGCGGAGATTCTCGACGAGCGGCTCAGCGCTTCGAAGATCGCGTCGTGGACCGACCCCAAGGGCGGGTACTTCGTCAGCCTCGATGTGTGGCCGGGCACCGCCAAGCGGACCGTGGCGCTGGCCAAGGACGCCGGCATCGCGGTGACCGCGGCGGGCGCGTCGTTCCCGTACAAGAAGGACCCGGAGGACAAGAACATCCGGGTCGCGCCGACCTTCCCGTCGCTGCCCGATCTACGCGTCGCCATCGACGGCCTGGCGACGTGCGCGCTGCTGGCCGCGACCGAGGTGCTGCTCGAGGACTGAGGTCCGGCCCGCTCTGTGAATTGACCCTGTACTCAGTGCGCATTTGTGCGAGTGGCGGACTGCGTACACGCAGGCTCGACGGCGTTGTGGTGGCCGCACTCGGCGAGCCTGACTGCACGGCGATTTGGTGGCGGATTGTGGGTCACCAGGTCAGGCTCGTGGCGGCCGACGTGGCTGGTACCCCGCTACAGCCGGTCGACGACGTCCTTGGCCTCTTTCAAGCCCATCCCGGTTTCTTCGCGCAGACGTTTGATGGCGTGGATCTTCTGGCCGTCTGCTGCCAGTCGCATGACTTCGGGGCTGACGCCCGCGCCCACGATCGGTTGCGGCCTGGCCTGCGGGGCTGGGCTCACGCCGCCACCGTGGCCGGCCCGCTCCAAGATCGCGACCCGGCGCTCCAGTTCGGTGAGCCGGTTCAGTAGATCGTCGTACGAAAGGTCGCCTGAGCGTCCGAACAGTGCCATGCGTGCCAGTGTGGTGGATTGGCAGCCAACGGGCACCAGAGCACGAGTCAGACCCGCTCGGTAGCCTTCTCCCGTGGCTCTCTACCGCAAGTACCGACCGGCAAGTTTCGCTGAGGTTGTCGGGCAGGAGCATGTCACCGAGCCGCTGTGCAACGCGCTGGAATCTGGCCGGATCAACCACGCCTACCTGTTCTCCGGGCCGCGTGGCTGCGGCAAGACGTCGTCGGCGCGCATCCTGGCCCGCTCACTGAACTGCGAGCAGGGGCCGACGGCCAACCCGTGCGGCGAGTGTCATTCGTGCGTGGCGCTGGCGCCGAACGGACCGGGCAACATCGATGTCGTCGAGCTCGACGCGGCCAGCCACGGTGGCGTCGACGACACCCGCGAACTCCGCGACCGCGCCTTCTACGCGCCCGCGCAGTCGCGCTACCGCATCTTCATCATCGACGAAGCGCACATGGTGACCAACGCCGGCTTCAACGCGCTGCTCAAGATCGTCGAGGAACCGCCGGAGCACCTGATCTTCGTGTTCGCCACCACCGAGCCCGAGAAGGTGCTGCCGACCATCCGGTCGCGTACCCACCACTACCCGTTCCGGCTGCTGCCGCCCAAGACCATGCGCGGTCTACTGGAGAAGATCTGCGCCCAGGAGGACGTCAGCGTCGACGACGCGGTGTACCCCTTGGTCATCCGGGCCGGCGGCGGCTCACCCCGTGACACGCTCTCGGTGCTCGACCAGCTGCTGGCCGGGGCCGAGCAGAACCGCGTCGTCTACCAGCGGGCGCTGTCGCTGCTCGGCGCGACCGACCTGGCCCTGATCGACCGGGCCGTGGACGCGCTGGCTGCCGGTGACGGCGCGGCGCTCTTCGGTGCCGTCGAGTCGGTGATCGATGCCGGGCACGATCCGCGCCGCTTCGGCACCGACCTGCTGGAACGTTTCCGGGATCTGATTGTGCTGCAGATAGTTCCGGACGCGGCGACGCGCGGTGTGGTCGACGCACCGGACGACGTCATGGAGCGTATGCGGGACCAGGCCGCGCAGATCGGTACGGCGACGCTGACCCGCTACGCCGAGGTGATGCACGCCGGGCTGGGGGAGATGCGCGGCGCGACGGCTCCGCGACTGCTGCTCGAAGTGGTGTGCGCCCGGCTGCTGCTGCCGTCGGCCAGTGACACCGAAGCTGCTCTGCTGCAACGGATCGAGCGCATCGAGACGCGGATGAACGTCTCGATCCCGGCCTCTGAGGGTGGGGTTGCTGCGGCGCCGCGTCCCGCTCCGGCGGCGGTGGTGACGCCAGGTTCTGTTCCGGAGTCGTTGGCGGAGGCCCCGCCCGGCCCATCGATGCCGGCCGCGGACGCAGGCCTGGGTGCCCAGCGATTCATGCGGAGAAGCCAAGCATCGCAGTCGGTTTCAGGGCAGGAGTCGGAGCCTGTTCCGGCGCCCCCGGCCCCGCCCGCACCGCCGGTGTCGCGGCCCGAGCCGCGTCCGGCTCCCGAACCCGCACCGGTTCAACGTGAAACATCGCCGGAACCCGTCGCCCCGCCGTCGCCCGAGCCGCCGGCTCCGGCACCCGTGCAGCCGGCCGCCGCGACGCCCGGTGAGCCCGATGCCGCCGCGGTGCGGGCCATGTGGACGACGGTGCGTGAGAAGGTCCGGGCCCGTAGCCGCTCGCTGGAGGCCATGCTCATGGAGGCGACGGTCCGCGGCATCGAGGCCGACACCCTGGTGCTGGCGCACCCGGCCCCGCCGCTGGCGAGACGACTCAGCGAGCAGCACAACGCCGATGTCATCCGCGAGGCGCTCAAAGACGCGCTCGGGGTGAACTGGCGGGTGCGGTGCGACGCCGGTGCCGCTCCTGCTGGGGCGGCCGGCGCAGCACCGGCCGCTGCTGGTCCGGCAGCGTCGGCACCACGTGCCGCGGCCCCGACGCCTGAGCAGCAGGCTGCCGTGGAGCGCGCTGAAGAAGAGGACATGCTGGCCGATGCCGCCAACGACCGCGGCACGGACGTGCCGCGACGCGATCCCGAAGAGGTGGCGCTGGAACTGCTCAAGACCGAGCTGGGCGCCCGGCCGATCGGGGAGTAGTCAGGGCGTCCACCACGGACGCAGCGGCAAGCCGCCGTCGGCGCCGTGCTCGTCGAGCTTGACCGCCAGAACCTGGTGCAGCTGAACCACATTGGTCTCGAATCCCGCACGGGAACCGGCCATGTACATGCCCCAGACCTTCGCTGTGGCCAGGCCGACCTCGGCGACCGCCTCGTCCCAGTTCCGCACCAGGTTGGCGCACCAGTCACGCAGCGTCAGGGCGTAGTGGTGGCGCAAGTTCTCCTCGTGCAGCACTTCCAGTCCGGCATCCTGGGCGGTGGCGATGATGTGGCCCGAGCCGGTCAGTTCCCCATCGGGAAAGACGTAGCGGTCGATGAAGCCGCCGACGCTGCCCGCGTGGTTGTGCGGCCGGGTGATGCAGTGGTTGAGCAGCAGGCCGCCGGGGCGCAGCCGGTCGCGCAGGAACCGGAAGTACGCCGGGTAGTTGGCCACGCCGATGTGCTCGGTCAAGCCGATCGAGGACACCGCGTCGAAATTCCCCTCCCGCACGTCGCGGTAGTCGCCGTGCAGGACGCGGGCGACGTCGGTCAGCCCCTCATCGGCGATGGCGCGCTGGGCCCAGTCGGCCTGCTCGGCCGACAATGTCACACCGGTGGCCCGCACCCCGCGGCGCGCGGCGTACCGGACCATGCCGCCCCAGCCACAACCGACATCGAGCAGCCGGTCACCGGCCTGTAGCCGCAACTTGTCGAACACCAGCCGGTACTTGTTCTCCTGGGCTTCCTCGAGCGTGGCGTCCGGCCGCGGGTAGCACGCGCAGGTGTAGGTCATCGACGGGCCGAGCACCCGCTCGTAGAATGCGTTCGACACGTCGTAGTGATGGTGGATGGCTTCGGCATCCCGGATTCGGCTGTGCCGCAGCCCTTCTGCCATCCGACGCCATTTCGGCAGCGCCTCCTGCGGCGGCGGCGCGATGGGCAGCAGATGCTCGAACCCGATGGACCGCACGATGTTCGCGAGCACCCGGATCGGCGGCCGCTTGAATTCCACCTTGTCGGCCAGAGCTTTGATCAGCTCGTACGGGTCGCCCGGATGCACCCCGAGGGCCGCGAGGTCACCCGCCACGTAGGCGCGCGCGAGGCCCAGGTCGCCGGGGGCGGTCGCCAGGTAGGTGGTGCCGCGCGGGGTGAGCAGACTCAGCCCCAGCTCGGCGTCCTCGGGACCGGCCGAACTGCCGTCGTACGCCTCGAATTTCAGGGGCAGCCGACCGCTCGAGAAGCTCTCCAGGACCTCGGCCAAGGTGAGCTTGCCGTCGGTCGTACTGCGGTCGTCAGTTGTCGTCATTGCCGTTGTACCGCCTTCGCATAGAGACCTAGTAGCCGCGATTCGGGGTCGTAAACTTCCTTGACCTTCCGGTACTCCGCGCCGCCGTACCGCCGGTCGAAATCCTCGGGCGAATAGAACGACTCGGAGTACAGGGATTTGTGGCCGCCGCACTCGTCGACCTTGTGCTCGATCAGCCGGTTGGTCTCGCCGGCCACCCGCCCGGCCGGCACCGACGACCAGAACCCGAGGTTGACGTAACTGCGGTGGGGCTGGATCGGATACAGCGGCCAGCGGGTGTCACCACGTAAGCGCAACGGGCACAGCCAGATCGGCGTGATCGGCACGCGCGCCAGGAACCACTCGACAAAGTCTGTGACGCGCTCGACCGGCACCTCGACGTCCTGCACCACCCGCTCGCGCAACGGCTGGCGCGGGGCCAGGAGGCTGCGGCGCTCGATGCGGTCGGCGATGTGGAAGCGCTGGTCCAGGCCGACCAGCTTCCAGTAGACGCTGCTGCGCCGGTACCGGCGGGGCCACAACCGCCGGATCAGCGGGCGCTGCGCGCCGAACGCCTCGGAGCACCAGAACCAGTCGGTATCCCAGCGCCAGAGATAGTCCTGGGTGGTCAGCCGGTCGTGCTGCTCGCCGGAGTCGTGCTGGATGGACCGGTAGAAGATGTGCTGCCCGGTGTAATCGCTGACCGGGCCGTCGGTCCCGGTCTTCATCCCCAGGCACAGATAGCTCTCGTCAGGGCCGAACACGACACCGTCGAGATAGTCGACGGGGACGGCGGCGTATCCATCGAAGTAGCCGCCGGTGTCGAGGATGCGCTGCAGCGTGTCGACCAGGTCGGCCACGCGGTGGAAGCGCAGGTGCCGCAGCTTGACGAATGGCCGCACGGGTTCGAGTTCGATGCGCAGCCGCACCGAATAGCCCAGCGTCCCATAGGAATTGGGGAAAGCGTGGAAGAGGTCGGAGTGCTGATCGCGGCTTGCGGTGACCAACTCGCCGGCGCCGGTGAGGATGTCGAGTTCCAGTACGGACTCATGCGGCAGGCCGTTACGGAATGACGTCGACTCGATGCCCAGCCCGGTGACCGCGCCCCCGACGGTGATGGTCTTGAGCTGCGGCACGACCAGCGGCGCCAAGCCGAATGGCAGCGTCGCCGCGACGAGCGTTTCGTAGGTGCACATGCCCTGGACGTCCGCGGTGCGGGACTCGGTGTCGACGGTCAGCACGCCGTCGAGCCCGGAGACGTCCAGACCCTTGGTCTTGGTGCGCGTGCGTGCCCGGAACAGGTTCGACGTCGGTTTCGCCAGCCGCACCGTTGCACCCCGCGGGATGGCGCGATAGCTGTCCAGGAGTCGTTGAACGGCCGCCTCGTGGGCGGCCGTCGCGTCGGTCGTGACAGCAGTCACACATATACGCTAAACCGAGACGGCGGTCCTCGCGACCGCAAGGGAAGCCAGATGAACAGGAGTTTTACCTGATGGGACAGGTCAGTGCGTCCAGCACCGTGTTGATTCTCGCCGAGCCGGAGAAGGTCCTGACGGCGGTCGCCGACTACCAGACGGTGCGCCCGAAGATCCTCTCGTCGAACTACAGCGGCTACCAGGTGCTCGAAGGCGGACAGGGCGCCGGCACCGTCGCCACCTGGAAGCTGCAGGCCACCAAGAAGCGCTCGCGTGAGGTCAAGGCCACGGTCGACGTCGCCGGCAAGAGCGTCATCGAGAAGGACGCCAACTCGTCGATGGTGACCACGTGGACCGTCGCCCCCGCGGGCACCGGCTCGACCGTGACCGTCAAGACCGCGTGGCAGGGCGCCGGCGGTATCGGCGGCTTCTTCGAGAAGACCTTCGCCCCGCTGGGTCTGCGCAAGATTCAGGATGAGGTGTTGGGGAACCTGAAGAAGGTTGTCGAAGGCTGAGCCTTCAATCGGACGTCGAAGGCTGAGCCTTCAATCGGACGTCGAAGGCTGAGCCTTCAATCGGACGTCGAAGGCTAGTTGTTTCGCGGCCAGTCGGTCGCCCGACCTCCCGTCGGGCGACTAGGCTGGCGCGCACACCCGATCATCGAATCTTGAGGGGATCGTCATGCAACCCGGTGGCCAGCCCGATATGTCCGCACTGCTCGCACAGGCGCAGCAGATGCAGCAGCAGCTGATGGCTGCGCAGGAGTCCCTGGCCACCTCGTCGGTGGTCGGTCAGGCCGGTGGCGGTCTGGTCAAAGTCACCATGATGGGCACCGGTGAGATCACCGCGCTCACCATCGACCCGAAGGTCGTCGACCCCGATGACATCGAGACGCTGCAGGACCTCATCGTGGGTGCCCTGGGTGACGCCTCCGAACAGGTGACGCTGATGGCGCAGCAGCGCCTCGGCCCGCTGGCCGGCGGCATGCAGGGCATGGATCTGCCCGGGCTCTGATGTGTTTGAAGGACCCGTACAGGATTTGATCGACGAGCTCGGCAAGCTGCCGGGTATCGGGCCGAAGAGTGCCCAGCGCATCGCGTTCCACCTGTTGTCGGTGGAGCCGCCGGAAATCGACCGGCTGACCGCGGTGTTGAACCGGGTGCGTGACGGCGTCAAGTTCTGCGCGGTGTGCGGCAATGTGTCCGACGACGACCGATGCCGCATCTGCAGCGACCCACGGCGCGACGGCTCACTGGTGTGTGTCGTCGAGGAGCCCAAGGACGTCCAGGCGGTGGAGCGCACCCGTGAATTCCGCGGGCGCTACCACGTCCTCGGTGGAGCCCTGGATCCGCTGTCCGGGGTGGGTCCCGAGCAACTGCGAATTCGCGAGCTGCTCAACAGGATTGGGCAGCGTGTCGACGGCGTGGACATCGTCGAGGTGATCATCGCGACCGACCCCAACACCGAGGGCGAGGCCACTGCCACGTACCTGGTACGCATGCTGCGGGACATCCCGGGGCTGTCGGTGACGCGCATCGCGTCAGGTCTGCCGATGGGCGGCGACCTCGAGTTCGCCGATGAGCTGACGCTTGGCCGGGCCCTGGCGGGCCGCCGCGCCATGGTCTGATTCGCGGCTCGGCCGCGGTGGTCTGATTCGCGGTTCGGCCGCGGTGGTCTGATTCGCGGTTCGGCCGCGGTGGTGTGATTCTGCGGCTTGATTTCTCCTTGCGCCGAAACGGCATTCCGGCAGGCGCCTCCGCGTACTTTCGTACCGGATCACCGCTTCGGCGGCTTCAGCTAACTATCGCTGATGCCAATTGTGTGGCATGTCCAGCAAAGTCGGCACTGCCGTCGGTATCAGGCAAATAGTGTGGCGAAAATCGTTACGGCATCGGTGATTTCGGACGGATTGCTCGACCGCGGCGCGCGGGGGTTGGTTTATTGACGCTCATTTGTGGACATAGTGTGGGCATGTAGCATTCGCCCACGGGCCGAGCGGAAATCGTGACGCCCAATTATCCTGAGCGTCAATTCTTTTGGGAGCGCCATGAGTACCAACCCGTTCGATGACGACAATGGAACCTTCTTCGTGCTGATCAATGACGAAGAACAGCACAGCCTGTGGCCGACGTTTGCTGACGTTCCGGCGGGCTGGCGAGTGGTGTTCGGCGAGGCGGACCGCGCCGCGTGCCTGGAGTACATCGAGCGGGAATGGACCGACATCCGGCCGAAGACCTTGCGTGACCGACTCTCGGTAGGGCAGCGGCTCTGAGCGTTCGGTTGGTTCGGCGGTAATTCGGCATTTCTGGGTTTGGGATGGATCTCGGCGATTCGTCGATGCCTGTCACGCGTGGGCAGTTGGATATCTGGCTCGCGCAGGAAACAGGTCAATCGGCTGCGGAGTGGCAGCTCGGCATCTTCGTAAAAATTGACGGTCCAGTCGATTTTGAAGTCTTCGAGCAGGCGATCCGTCGCGTTGTCGGCGAAGCCGATCCGGTGCTGGCGACGTTCTCGGAGTCCGACGGTCAGGTACGCCAGCGGCGGCTCGATGTCGCGGAGATCGAGGTGGCCTTTCACGATCTGACCCGTGCCGAGCCGACTCATGCCGACCAGCGGATGGCCGAGGCGCGCGAGATGTCCGCGGCGTTGCAGCGCACCCCCATGCCGCTCGACGGCCCATTGCTGCGCTTCGCCTACTTCCGGGCCGGCGCCGGCGAATCCTATTTCTTCGCGTGCTGCCACCATATCGTGGCCGACGGCATCGGACTCGCGCTCGTCCTGCAACGAATCGCATCGGTCTATTCGGAATCCGTTGCAGGCGTGGCGATTCAGCCGTCCTACTTCGGTTCGCTGCAAGATCTCCTGGACTGCGAAGAATCGTACGAAGCCTCCGCGGACTACGCCGAGGACGAGGCCTACTGGACGGCGAACCTGCCGGCGGCGACGACGCGTGAGCTGTCGTCCGATGATGCCGCGGCCGGAGACGACGGCTCATCGGAGCCGATTCAGCTCGACCCCGCACTGCTGGCGCAGGTCGAACAGCTGTGTGAGGCCTGGGACGTGCGCCGGTCGACGGTGCTCATCGCCGCGTGCGCGCTGGTCCTGCGTGGCCGGGCGGCCGAGGGCCGCGAGGTGGTGCTCGACCTGCCGGTGACCCGGCGCGTACTGCCGGTGTCGAAGACGCTGCCCGGCATGGTCGCCGGGGTGGTGCCGTTGGTGCTGCAGGTTTCCCCCGACGCCACGGTCGCCGACTTCTGCGCGCATGTGCACACCCGCACCCGAGAAGCGGTGCGCCATCAGCGATTTCCGGTGCAGGCCCTGGAGCGCAAGATCCACGGGTCCGGAGTCGACCGCATCGTGGTGGACTTTCTCCCGGCCGGGTTCACCGTGCCGCTCGGCGAAGCCACGGCGGCAGCGCAGCTGATCTCCGGTCTCGGCCGAGGCTCTGGACTCGCGTTCTCGGGCACCGGCGACGAGCTCTCCGTCACCACGTTCGGTACCAGACAGCTCGACGTCGTCGAATTGGCGGACCAGCTACACCGTGTCCTGACCGCGATGACGGCCGATCCGGCGCAGCGCCTGTCGTCGTTGCCGGTGTTGGGCCCACCGACTCAGGACCGGCTGGCCGAACTCGGGAACTGGGCGACGCTCGCCACCGAAACGGCCCTGCCGGTGACGATTCCGGCGATGTTCGCCGAGCAGGTGGCTCGCGTGCCGCAGGCGGTGGCGCTGAGCGGTGACGGCTCGCCGCTGACCTACCGTGAACTGGACCGCGCGTCGAGCCGCATGGCCCAATTGCTCGCCGACCGAGGCGCGGGTCCGGGCCGGCGCGTGGCGGTGATGCTGCCGCGCTCCGCCGAGGCCATCGTGACGATTCTGGGCGTGCTCAAGACGGGGGCGGCCTATCTGCCGATCGACCCGGCTTTGCCGGCTTCCCGAATCGCCTTCATGCTGGGCGATTCCGCACCGTTCGCGGCCGTCACCACCGCGGTGCTGGCCGACCGGTTCTCCGATTTCGACGGCGTCGTCATCGACGTGCGGGAGCCGTTCGAGGGCCCCGCCGACTGGCCGGCCATGGCCGGGCCAGAACCCGACGACGTTGCCTATGTCATCTACACCTCGGGCACCACCGGAGCGCCGAAAGGCGTTGCGATCGCGCACCAGAACCTGACGCAGCTGATCGCCTCGCAGGATGCCGGCCTGCCGTCCGAGCAGGCCTGGTCGCATTGGCATTCGTACGCCTTCGATTTCTCGGTGTGGGAGATCTTCTCCGCGCTCCTGCGCGGCGGCCGGCTGGTGGTCGTGCCCGAGTCGGTGTCCGCCGATCCGGCCGAGTTCCATGACTTCCTGATCGCCGAAAAGGTCACTGTCCTCACCCAAACGCCTTCTGCCATCGGGATGTTGGACATGGCAGGCCTGGAATCGTGCGCACTGGTGATGGGCGGCGAGGCGTGCCCCGCCGAAGTCGTCGACGACTGGGCGCCGGACCGGGTGATGGTCAACGGCTACGGTCCGACAGAGACGACGATCTATGCGGCGATCAGTGCGCCGCTGACGGCCGGCGGCGGCGCGGCGCCGATCGGTGCGCCACCGAGCGGCGCGGCATTGTTCGTGTTGGACGGCTGGATGCAGCCGGTGCAGCCCGGTGTCGTCGGTGAACTGTATGTGGCCGGTGCCGGCGTGGGTGTCGGCTATCTGCACCGGACTGCGCTGACCGGATCACGTTTCGTGCCATGCCCGTTCGGCAAGCCGGGCGAGCGGATGTACCGCACCGGAGACCTGGTGTACTGGGGCGCCGACGGGCAACTCCGGTACGTCGGCCGCGCTGATGCCCAGGTGAAGATTCGCGGCTACCGCATCGAATTGGGCGAAGTGCAAACAGCTTTGGCCGCGCTCGATGGCGTCGTGCAGGCAGCTGTGATCGTCCGGGAGGATCGGCCCGGCGACAAGCGCCTCGTCGGCTACGTCACCGGCGCCGTCGATCCGATCGTGGTGCGGGCCGCCCTCGCGGATCGCCTGCCCGCGTATCTGGTTCCGGCCGCGGTGGTGGCGCTGTCCGAACTGCCGCTGACCACCAGTGGCAAGCTCGATACCCGTAGCCTGCCGGCCCCGGAGTACACCGGTGACGACTACCGTGCACCGGACAGCCCGGTCGAGGAGATCCTGACCGCCATCTATGCCGAAATCCTCGGCCTGGAACCGGCGGCCGTCAGCGTCGACGACTCGTTCTTCGAGCTGGGCGGCGACAGCATTCTCGCGATGCAGGTGGCGGCACGCGCTCGCGCCGCCGGTCTGGCCTGCCGACCGCGTGACGTGTTCGTCGAGCAGACGGTGGCGCGCCTCTCGCAGACGGTGACCGTGACCGACGACGGCGATGGCGTTGTAGACGAGGGTATCGGGCCGGTGCGGGCCACGCCGATCATGAGGTGGTTCTCGGGTCTGGGTGGGCCGGACGGCGCCATCAGCGAGTTCAACCAGACCCTGGTGTTGCAGGCACCGCAGGGCGCCACCGAGGCCGACGCGGTGATGTTGTTGCAGGCCTTGATCGATCGGCACGCGATGCTGCGGCTACGCGCCGACGCCGACGGGGTGTTGGAGGTACCCGAAGCCGGTTCGGTCGATGCCCGTGCGGCCGTCGTCGGTGTCGACGAGCTGTCAGAAGCCGCAGTCGCCGCGGCGCGGGGGCGGCTGAACCCGGGTGCCGGGGTGATGGTCAGCGGCCTGTGGGTCGACACCGACCGGCAGCTGGTCCTGATCGTCCACCACCTCGCGGTCGACGGTGTGTCGTGGCGAATCCTGTTGGAAGACCTCAACATCGCCTGGGCGCAGCATCGCGCCGGCCAACCTGTGGAATTGACCACGACCGGCACGTCGTTCCAGCGGTGGGCCGAGCTGCTCACCGAGCATGCGCAGCATCCGGACGTGCGGGCGCAGGCCGCGGCCTGGCGACACGTGGCTTCGGTACCCGCGGCGCTACCCGCTGCGGACGCGGCGGCGGACACCTACGCGACCGCGGGCCGGTTGTCGGTCACCCTGGACGCCGACCACACCCGGGCGCTACTCGGTGAAGTGCCGGCGGCGTTTCACGCTGGGGTGCAAGACATCCTGCTGATCGGGTTCGCCCTCGCGGTCGCCGAGTTCCTGGGCACCGGAGGATCCCCGGTAGGAATCGACGTCGAAGGCCACGGGCGTGACGAGGACCTCGCGACCGAGTTGGGCGGCGATGTCGACCTGTCGCGGACCGTCGGCTGGTTCACCGCCAAATACCCGGTGGCACTGGCGCTGGGCGAGCTGTCCTGGACACAGATCGCCGCCGGCGATGAGGCGCTGGGCGCAGTCGTCAAGGCAGCCAAGGAGCAGTTGCGCGCGCAGCCCGCGGGACTGACCTACGGGCTGCTGCGGTACCTGACCGATGACATCGATCTGGACGGCGCCGAACCGAGCATCGCGTTCAACTACCTTGGCCGCCTGGGCTTTCCGCACATCGCCGGTGTCGAGGAACTGTGGCGGCTCGGCCGCGACGAGCTGTCGCCGGCCGGCGCCGCGGCACCGCTGCCGTTGTTCCACACCGTCGAACTCAACGCCGGCACCGTCGACACCGACGCGGGACCGCAACTGCGGGCCGACTGGACGTGGGCGACGTCTGTTCTCGACGATGCCCAGCTGAACCGGTTGAGCCGGTTGTGGTTCGAGGCGCTGGCCGGCATCTGCGCCCACGTGCGGGCCGGCGGCGGGGGCCTGACGCCATCGGACATCGCGCCGGCGCAGCTGGGGCAGCAGCAGATCGACCAGCTGCAGCAGCAGTACCGGGTCGCCGACATCCTGCCGCTGACGCCGTTGCAGCAGGGCCTGTTGTTCCACAGCAGCACTGCGCATGAGCGGGCCGACGTCGCGGCCGAGATGTATTCGGTGCAATTGGATTTCACCCTGACCGGTGCTCTCGATCCGCAGCGACTCCGCGAAGCGGTGCAGCGCAGCGTGAATCGGCATCCACACCTGGCGGCCACGTTCTGCCAACAGTTCGACGAGCCGGTGCAGGTGATCCTGGCCGAGCCGGAAATCGCCTGGCGATTCATCGATTTCGGTGTGACGGGCGCCCTCGGGGAAGACGAGATTCAGCGGCTGTGCGCCGCCGAACGCATCGCCGTCGGAGACCTTGCCGGTGAGCCGCCGTTCCGGGCCCTGCTGATCCGTATCGCCGAGGGCCGGCACCGCTTCGTGCTGACCAATCACCACATCGTGCTCGACGGCTGGTCGCTGCCGATCCTGCTGCGCGAGATCTTCGCCGGCTATGCCGGGCACCGGTTGCCGCCCGCGGCGTCGTACCGGAAGTTCATCACCTGGCTCGCCGAGCGGGACCTCGACGCGGCGCGTGCCGCATGGGGTGAGGTGCTCGCGGACTTCGAGTCACCGACGCTCGTCGGGCCGCAGGACCGGTTGCAGGACCGACTGGGGCGGGGGCACCGCGGCTTCGCGTCGTTCGAGGTTTCGGCAGAGACCACGCGCGCCCTCGGGGAGCTGGCCCGCTCCTGCCAGACCACCGTCAGCACCGTGCTGCAGGGTGCGTGGGCCGTGCTGTTGACGTCCCTGACGGGCCGACACGACGTGGCATTCGGTACCGCGCGGTCCCGGCTCGGCCAGCTCGATGTGGGCGACACCGAATCGATGGTGGGCCTGCTGATCAACACCGTGCCGGTCCGCGCCAACCTGACGGCGGGCACCACGGTCACCGGCCTGCTCGACCAGTTGCAGGCCGCGCACAACGACACGCTCGATCATCAGCACCTCGCGCTGGGCGAGATTCACCGCGTCGCCGGCCATGACCAGCTGTTCGACACGCTGTTCGTGTACGAGAACTATCCGGTCGAGGCAGGCATGTCCGTCGGGGTCGATGACCTCGCCATCGCCGAGTTCGCGAACCGAGAGTTCAACCATTACCCGCTGACGGTCGAGGCGTTCCCGGGCGACGAGCTCGGGCTCCACATCGAATACGACACCGAGGTGTTCACCGAAGCCGGTATCGAGTCGCTGATCGGCAGATTCCGCCGGCTGTTGGTCGCGATGACCGACGATCCGGCGCGGAAGCTGTTGTCCATCAACCTGCTTGACGCAGCCGAGCGGGACGAGCTGCGGCGCTGGTCGGGTGCCGGAGTGACGGCACCGACCGGGCTGGGACCCGAGCTGCTGACCGCCGCGGTCGCGGTCGATCCGGATGCCGTCGCGGTCATCGACGGCGCCCGCGTGATGTCCTACCGCGAACTCGACGAGGCCTCGAATCGATTGGCGCGCCTGCTGATCGCAGGCGGTGTCGGTCCCGAACGCGCCGTGGGCGTCGCGATGGACCGGTGCGCCGAACTGGTGGTGGCGTGGTGGGCAGTGCTCAAGGCCGGCGGCGTCTACGTGCCGGTGGACCGCACCCATCCCGTCGAACGCATTGCCACGGTGCTGGATTCGGTCGCCGCCACGTGCGTCCTCACCCGGGACGCCGACCAGATCGGTGGCGCGGGAACTCGACCGGTGTTCCGGGCGGACGCCGACTTGTCCGGCTACCGCGCCGAACCGATCACCGACGCCGAGCGGTCGACGTCGCTGACCGTGGACAACACCGCCTACGTCATCTTCACGTCGGGCTCGACGGGGGAGCCCAAAGGCGTGGCCGTCAGGCGCGCGGGATTACTGGGAGCCGCTGCGGCACAAGCTGACTCGTACCGGCTGGCCGCAGCAGACCGCGTGCTCATGGTGGCCGCCCCGACGTTCGACGCGTCGCTGTTCGAGATGCTGATGGCGACCGGGGTGGCCGCCGCGCTGGTCGTGGCGCCGCGGGACGTGTACGCCGGCGAGGCGCTCGTCGACCTGATGCAAAAGCACCGGGTCAGCGCGACGCTGCTGACCCCGACTGTGGTGGCGTCACTCGATCGGACGCGGCTCGACGGACTGACGACGCTGATCACCGGCGGTGAGGCGTGCCCCGACGAACTGGTGCAGGCGTGGGCGCCCGGCCGCAGCATGTTCAACGCGTACGGGCCCAGCGAGTCCACCATCTGGGCCACCGGGACCCTGTTGGTCCCGGGACGGCCCGTGAACATCGGGACGCCCATTGCGGGCACCCGAACCCTCGTGCTGGACGCACAGCTCAACCCCGTGCCACCGGGTGTGACGGGCGAGTTGTACCTGGCCGGCCCCGCGGTGGCACTCGGCTATGTGGACCGTCCCACCCTGAGCGCCGAGCGGTTCGTCGCCAATCCGCATGGCGGGCCGGATGATTCGGGTAGCCGCATGTACCGGACCGGCGACCTGGCGCGCTGGAACGCCGATGGCACGCTGGACTACCTGGGCCGGGCCGACACTCAGATCAAGCTGCGGGGCCAGCGCATCGAGTTGGGCGAGATCGAGAGCGCGCTGCTGGCCTGTCCGCAGGTCAGCCAGGCCGCCGCCACCGTGCACCACGGGACCGGTGGCGCCCAACTGGTCGGCTACATCACCTTCGAACACGCCACCGACGGCAAACGCGACACCGAACATGACGCGGAGATCGTCGGGGAGTGGCAGGACATCTACGACGAGCTGTACGCCGCCGCCGACGCGGAAGGTGAAGCGCCCGAATTCGGTTCGGACTTCCGGGGCTGGAACAGCAGCTACACCGGCGAGCCGATCCCGTTGGCGGAGATGGAACAGTGGCGGGCCGCGACCGTCGATCGGATCATGGAACTGCGTCCGCGGCGGGTACTGGAGATCGGTGCCGGCTCCGGCTTGATCCTGTCCCAGATCGCACCGCACTGCGAGCAGTATGTCGCCACCGACGTG
>Ga0265327_10003139_pt1 | contig 16230 bp, 9 predicted proteins | sample 41621metaG_FD_202089 | JGI IMG/M metagenome (GOLD analysis project Ga0265327, IMG submission 202089) | Rhizosphere microbial communities from Carex aquatilis grown in University of Washington, Seatle, WA, United States - 4-16-21 metaG | ecosystem: Host-associated > Plants > Roots > Rhizosphere >... | reverse complement strand
CTGTCGTGCTGAACACCAAAGGCGAAGCAGCAGATATTGATACGACGTGTAGGAATTACCCTCGCTAGGCAGTCCGTTGGCACTTCGCCGCCTCGGGACGACTGCTGAAACTGACCTCGTGCGAGGGGGCAGTATTTACCTCACTGCCTGAAAACGAGCGGGTTGTAAGCCGTCGCCGAAGGCGTCGGACTTAGCAGCGGAAGTGTTCCTCTGCGCCGATGCCTCGTGACCTTACAGCCCGAGGTTGAACGCCATGACTGAAAATCTGCACAGAACTGATCAACATCTCGCCGCTCAAAAGCGAGGACAGGCAAATGAAGCTTCTTCTGAATCCCAATCGTCGCAATTGGTAAGGGTAGTTCATGGGCCGAATGAAGGCTTCTATCCAGTTCACAACAAGAGGGTATGTGATGTTCGACGAGCGCTATTTCAAGCTTTCAACATCTCCAAGTCCGCAATGGCCTTCGTCGGCGGAAAACCCGTCAGCGAAGGCTATCGACTCGAAGGTGGTCAAGTTCTCGAATTCATTCGAGCGATGGGAATCAAGGGTCTTGGGGAGTTATTGACGCCCGAAGAACTGCAAGAGCAATGGCGGATTGACGGTCAGGAGTATGAAGAATTACTGGTCCTCGGTTTGCCCATTGTGCGGTTCGGCACAGGGGCCGTGCGCCATCCCGAAACTGCGGTTGATGAGTTCATGCGCCAACTGGGCAACCCCAACCAGTCGAAGCCGCCTGAGCTTGTGGGCACACCCTATGTTGCTGAACGACTCGGATGTACCACTGTTTGGATTACGCAGTTGATTCGAAGTGGGGACATCCCTCAAAACTGTGTCGTCCCTGGAACTGGTAACGGCAAGCCCTGGAAATTCATTCGAGTCCGAATCGACGAGTGGCTCAAGCGGCGATGACCCCTTGACTCACTCTGAATGATAAGGACGCAATTTGGATTCCCAGGAGAAGTTAGATGCCCAGAAAACCCGTCGCAAAAAAGCAGAAGATCACCATTCTTGTCAAAGGCACGCCGATCACCGTCACGATGACCCCTCCCACTGGCGTCCGATCATCATGGTTTGCCTATTGGAATGGACTTGTGACCAGCAAGAGCACTGGCCATGCGGATCTGGGTGAAGCTGTCAAAGCTGTTGAAGACATGCTTCAAAACGGCGGCAAGAAGAGTCAATTGAATGATACGAGGCTCTCAGACGATGAGTTCGAATTACTTCAAAGGCGACACTACGCCAAAAGGAAGGATGCAAACGCACAGAAGCGAGCAACCAAGAGCCTGAAAGACTGCCTTGAAGCGATCTCAGCATTTCGGGGGATTAGCAGCATCAGCCCTATCACGGCTGCGACACCCGACGACTGCGAACGATTTCAGGAGGAGGCCTTATCACGTCCGAGAAACTGGCGGCAGAAGCATCCAAAAAGCAATCCTCAATGCAGGCCGATCAGCCCAAACACAGTGATTAAGTGGTCGAGACAATTGCAGGCTGCGTTCGACCGAGCAAACAAGAATGCTGGGAAAAAATGCGTTCGGGGCGTGGTCGAAGATGCAAAGCTGCTAACAGAGAATCCTTGGAAACAGTTCACGTGGATTGAAGGGGCGGAACGGCCTGTGCGACAGTTCGATGCTGAAGAACTCATTTCACTTCTGGATCAATTGGAGAAGAACTGGCCTCAGATCACCGTGGCCTCCGCTCTGGCGAAGACGTTTCTTTGGTCTTGGGGCAGGCGTTTCGAAATCGTCAGTCTGAGTTGGGACGAATTCCGTACCGTCGGGAATGAATATCACTTCAACACAATCGGGAAATGGGGAGTTGAAAAATGGTTTCGTATCCCTGAAGGACTCTTCCATGAGCTTCAGCGGATCAAGACGAATAGCCCATTCGTCTTTGCCGACTACTCGGCACAGCTACGACGATTTCATCTGGAAGGACCACGACCACACGATGCTCGTTTGATTGCGCAGGACTTCTCACCTGTGAACTTGGGTGATTGGTTCTACAGACGAATTGTTGAATGGTCTGAATCGCTCCCACGAGGGCGTGCTTGCACGCACATTTTCCGCAAGACAAGCCTTCAGTACGCCCGAAGTGGCGAAGACCTAAATCGAGAAGTTGCGAAGGATGCCCGATTGTCGGAGTCCGTCTTGATGAGCCATTACGTCCGAGAGACGGACGAGGAACTGAGGAAGGCCAGCAACAGGACATTCAACCGCATTCTCTCCAGTTTGGGACCGTTGGTCGCCACTCGGTACGGTCAGCCCTCGCAGCAGAAGAGTCGAGAAGAGTTGGAAGCTGAACATGCCTCAGCGACGGCTGCGAAGAATTGGACGGAGGCCGCACGAATTGCCAATGAACTCAGCCAAGGCTGGGGCTAATGGTGGGGGCGATTTTGTGAAATCTTGTGAAATCCACTTCGCCTAGCGGAAATGACTTCTCACAAGAACAACACAACCCTCTGTTTTGCAGAGGGTTGTGATTACGCCCGAAGGGATTCGAACCCCTGACCGACGGATTAGAAATCCGTTGCTCTATCCAGCTGAGCTACGGGCGCGTGTCTGGCAAACAGGGGTTTCGCGATGAGTTGGGAGTGCGAGACCTGGCATCGGCGGGACAGACTCAGGAGCCGTGCTCCGGAAGTATCGCTGCCGTGCTGAAGATCTGCAAGCGGTCCGGCGATGGGTGCGGAATGGAATTGTCGTCGGCTCGCCTGGCGCGCCGCGGACCCGCTCTGCCGGTGATTGGCCTACTGGGTTTGTGGTCTGGAACCGTTGTTGAAACGCGGCAGGAAGCCAGACGCGAAAGTGTTTCGCGTTGACGGGTTTCGGTCGTTCACTGTTTGTGCCGTCAATCAAGGTTGGGTAGTCAGACGTCCAACATCCGAAACGCAGTTGCGTTTCGGATGTTCGGTCGACTCGCTCTCCAGGGGGCTTGTGCTCCCCCAGAGTCCGCCCTGACGATTCGGGAGAAAAGGACGTTTGCAGAATTCGTCCTGTTCTCTGCCATGGTGCGTGAAGGAATCTGAGGCCTGGACACCCGTGTCGCCTTCGTGTTCAGACCCACGTATCAGTGTGGGTGAAGACTTCGTCGACGGCCTGATCATTCAGGACGTCCTCAGTCGAGTTGCCCAGGAACCAGTCCTGGCCACCGCTGCCCGTCAGGTAATCGAACCAGCCGTCGGTCGACACGGTCGACGAACTGAACACGTACGATCCGTTGGCGCCGCCGGAAGTGGTTCCGAGCAGGTGATCGATCCTTGTCTGGTACGGCGTCGCCTGGACCCATTCCACCAGCATTGACTGCAGCGCCAGCGCGTTGGTCTCGTTGCTGAACTGGTCGCCCAGCAACACGTCCTGGTCCGAGCCCCCGAGCAGCACGTCCGAGCCCGCCCCGCCGATCAGGATGTTCCGGCCCGTCCCCCCGTGCAGTTCGTCGTTTCCGCCGCCCCCGGACAGCACGTTGCTGCCGCCGTTCCCCATCAGCACGTTGTTGGCCGCGTTTCCGATGAGCGTGTCCGTTCCCGATCCGCCGTACGCATTTTCGAAGTTCGCCGCCTGACCCGTTCCTCCTGTCTGCACGATCCGGTGGGCCATCGTCGCCAGCGCCGTGTCGCTCGTCAGGTTCACCGTGACGTTGTCCGTCATTGAAGCGAACGTCAGCGTGTCTGTCCCCTCGCCAGCCTGTTCGATCACTTTATCGACTTCGTTGACCGTGGCGTTGTCGAACGCATAGACGTCGTCACCCACGCCGCCGATGAGCCAGTCATAACCGTCTCCGCCGTTCAGCCAGTCGTTTCCGATCCCGCCCGTCAGGTGATCGCTCCCCGCGCCCCCCAGCAGCACGTCGTTGCCGTCTCCGCCGTCGAGTTGATCGTTTCCGTCCCGGCCGTTGAGCGTGTCGTTCCCTCCGTTCCCCATCAGCAGGTTGTTCGCCGCATTCCCCAGCAGCATGTCATTCCCCGAGCCGCCAGAGACGTTCTCGAAGTTCGCTTCCTGACCGGGCGCTCCCGCCACCACGATCCGGTGCGCCATCGTCGCCAGCGCCGTGACGCTTGTCAGATCCGCCGTTACCCCCGTCGTCAGCGTCGCAAAGTTCAGCAGATCGGTTCCTTCGCCGGTCAGTTCCGTCACCGTGTCAATCTGGTTCCCGGTCGCGTTGTCAAATGCGTAGACATCGTTCCCGACGCCGCCGGTCAGCGAATCGCTCCCGTCGCCTCCGTTCAACCAGTCGTTGCCGATTCCACCGCTCAGCGTGTCATCGCCGCTTCCGCCGACCAGCAGATCGTTCCCATCGCCACCCAGCAGCGTCACGGAAGTCGTCACCGCCGACGAGACCTTGATCGTGTCGTTCCCGGCCCCGCCGTCCGCGGTCAACGCCGTCCCTGCCAGCAGGCTGTTCACCTTGATCGTGTCATTCCCGTCATTCCCGTTGATCACGATCGCCGTCACCTGTGACGGCGCGTACTGATACGAGACCCCGTCCACCACCACCGTCAGGCTGACCCCTTCGGTCACCGAGATGACGTTGTTCAGTCCATCTCCATTGATCGTCAGCGTTGTTCCGGACAACTGCACCGGCCCGCCCGGCTGGTTCACCGTCAGCACCCCACCCGTATGGGCCGCCACCACGTTCGTGGCGGCATCCTGCACCGAGTGGTCGCTGTTGACCAGGTTCAGTCCCAGCGTTCCGCTCCCGCTGATTCCGGTGATCGACACTGTGTACACGTGCCCGTTGACCGGCGTCACCACGAGCGGATCCGATACCGATACGCCGCCGAGGGCCAGCGCGAAGTCGTCCGCCGTCACGCCCTGCACGTCCTCGCTGAAGGTTACCGTGTATGTCGCCGTCGTCCCCGTCACGGGCGAACTGCTCGACGGCGCGATCGTCACTGTTGGAACCACCTGGTCGATCGTGTACGTCGGACCCGTCACGTCTCCTGTAGCACGGGAGAAGCTTCCTAACTCCAGTCGCGCGCCCGTATAATTGTCCCGCAGATCGTAGATCAGCACGGCGTCACCGAGACCCGGATGACCGGTCTGCCAGTTCCAATCTCCGAGATACGTCCCGGTCCGGATCGCCCGAACGAGCAGCGCCGGCCCGCCCGAGGTCGGCGCTGCCCACAGGCCCGTGATCTGGCCGGTTCGCGAATCGTAGATCGTGAACGCCACGCTGCCGTCATCCGGGCTGAACTGCCAGTTGTTGATTCGACCGTAAAGGCCGAATGGCGTTGCCACCTGGACCGCGGTTCCCCCGGCGGACGGAATCACCCAGACCGCAACGTCGTGGCTGAGTGCCGTGTCGTACACAGCGTAGGCCACACTGCTGCCATCGGAGCTGAACTGCCAACTGTCGATCCATTGCGTGGGACTCAGCGGAATCGCCAATTGCGTCGCCGCCCCTCCCGAGGTTGACGCCAGCCACAGTGACGTCGTCCCTCCGAGGCTGTAGTCATAGACCGCGAACCAGAAGTGACTGCTGTCCGTGGTGAATCCCAGGGAGTTGAGCCCTTCATTCGCCCCGAGTGGGCTATTGAGCTGCGTGGCCGCCCCCCCGGCGGTCGATGCCAGCCAGATGGAAGTAGAACGGCCAATGCTGTAATCGTACACATCGAAATAGAAGCTCTTCCCATCGGGGCTGTAACCCCAGCCGTTGATTGTTTCACTACTACTGCCCAGTGGAGCATTGAGCTGCGTTGCCGTCCCTCCGGCCGTTGAAGCCAGCCAGATCGATGTCTCGCGGCTGGTACTGTAGTCGTAAACGACAAAATACAGGCTCTTGCTGTCGGAACCGTACGCCCAACCGTTGATCCCTTCATTCGCCCCGAGCGGGCTACTGAGCTGCGTGGACGTGCCGGTGGCGGTGTTCGCGAGCCAGATCGACGTGTAGCGTCCCGTACTCCTGTTGTAGATCGTAAACGCAAAACTGCTTCCGTCCGGGCTATATCCATACCACTCGATCGACTCGTTGGAGGCCAGCGGGGGATTCAGTTGCGTCGAGGTTCCGCTCGCCTCGCTGACCAGCCAGATTGACGTGGTGTGGCCGACACTGCTGTCGTAGATGACGAAATAGAAGCTCTTTCCGTCGGGAGCGAATCCCCAGGAATTGATTGACTCGTTGGCGCCAAGCGGCGGGCTGACCTGCGTGCTCACTCCGCTCGCAAGTGGTGTCACCCAGAAACTGAGCGGACTCCCGACGTTGGCGTACTCGTAGTAGTAATAATAAAAAGAGTACGACACCGGTCGAATGCTATAGACGAGATAAGTTCCGTCAGAACTCACCTGCCAGTCAAAAATTCCCTGGCCGCTGGCTGGCGTCGTCGTCAGTTGAACCGCCGTCCCACCCGCCGTGGGGGCGCTCCAGATCGAGACCGCTCCACCACTATAGTACGACGTGGACGCGTTTGTGCTGCCGTTCCCGGCTTTGTGGATTTCATAGACCACCTGGGCGCCCCCCTGGACGAACTGCCATGAGTAAATTCCCTCACCGGAATTCAAGGCAGCAGTCAGTTGCGTTGCCGCGCCTCCAGTCATTGGCGTTGTCCAGAGGGAACTGCCGCCGTAGCCGCTCGCGTTGTTCAATTCGTAGACGACGCTCGCGCCGTCAGGGTTGATTCGCCAGTCATAGATCCAGTCGCTGGCGCCCAGCGGCGCATTCAACTGGATGGCGCCAGTACCGGAGAACGGCGAAGTCCACAGCGCGATGACGTGCCCCGTGTTCGTATCATAGATCGAATAGAAGACGCCGCTGCCGTCCGGGAGGATCTGCCAGTTGTTGATCGATTCGTTCGCGGCCAGCGGCGCACTCAATTGCGTGGCGCTCCCTCCCGCGGTGGGAACCCCCCAGAGAGAGTAGTGTCCGCTGCTGGTGTCGTAGACTTCATAGCCAATGTTGGTCCCATCAGGGCTCACATTCCAGCCGGTAATCCATTGACTGGAGGAAAGGGGGGTATTGAGCTGGGAAGTTCCGCCGCCAGACAGCGGCGTCTCCCAGAGCGACGTGGTGTGACCAGTTGGATAGTCATAAACCGAGTAAAAGACATGGGTCCCGCCTGAGGTAATCTGCCAGCTGTTAATGGCTTCCGTCGGTCCCAGCGTCGTCGTCAACCGCGTCGCTGTGCCGCCGGTCACCGGCGCGCTCCAGACGGAGGTCACATAGTTGCCGTCCCGCACGGAATAGACGATCGTGTTGTGGTCCGGGGTCAACTGCCAGTCGTTGATCCATTCGCCGGCGCTCAGGTTCTGGGAGATCTGCGTGACGGTTCCCTGGCCCACCAGCGCATTCCCCGCCAGATCGTGGATCGAATTGTTGTCGACCAGGTCCAGTCCGATTACGCCGCTGCCAATAACCCCCGTCACCGTCACCGTGTACGTCGAACCGTCCACTGGCGTGACCGTCACCGTGGCATCGGCCGCAACGCCCCCCGTCGTGAGCACCTTGAAGTCGGTTGCGTCGACTCCCTGCACGTCCTCGCTGAACTTGACCGTGTAATCGACCGACGTCGCGTTCGTATCGGCTGCGGCGGCTCGGTCCATCGACGTCACGATGGGACTGGCTGACAGCAGCGCCCGCGGCTCCAATCGCTCCACACGCGCGGAAACCAGTTCCGGGCGGCGAGTTTTGCTGCGGCCCCGTACCGTCTGACGTGGAAACAGTCGGGAACTCAACGATTTGAACAACGACAAATTCCGCATGGCCCCACTCCCGGTTGATATCTGTTGCGTTGGAAACACTGGCAAAATCTGTTTCAGCAACTGACAGGCCGAATTGACGTCAAACTCGGCAAACACTGGAGAACCGGTGATTCCCTGGGCGATTTGCCGCATTCCCGTCCACCGGAAGGCGGTTTTCCACGGCAAGACGCCATCGCTGTGCAATCTCAAACGGCGGATCCTCAACCATGTGGCCAGAAAAATTCCACTCGCTTTGGGAGCAGTGGAGTCGACCACCGAGACCTGTTCTTCAGCACCTCGACGATCGCCCCAAGGAGAAATACTCGAAACGAATCGAACCCCCGATTTGCCAGAACGAGAACTCTTCCTGATCCGTCTTCATTCGAAGCAGGTTCGTCCCGATTGGGCAAGGAGCGCGTCGGCCTGACTGTTGTGGGGCGACGCAGGGCGCTGCGGTTCTTCTCGTTGACTCATTTGTGGCTGACTACGCCCGAAGTTGAATCCCGGCGCGAGACATCACCTTGAAATGTCCGCTGCGAATTGTGCCGAACCGAGGGAATTTCTGTCCGGAACATTTTCGTTACGCGTTCTTTATTTCGGAAGCGAACGACAGTCAGTCAATCGAGCAGGCGGTTCGGTTCCGGATTACAAGCTTCAAGTCGAAGGGAATGATCATGAAGACTTTGGTGCGGACGCTGGCAGCGGTTGGGTTGATCTTGGGCGCTCAGTCGATGGCATCGGCTCAGATTGGCAGCTGCCCTCATGGTGGCGCGTCGTACGGTTACGGATCCTACGGTGGCGGAAACTACCAGGTTTCGCCGTACCCGGGCGGCAACTTTGGCGGCGGGTACTATCCGCCGGCGACTGTCCCGACATATCACAATACGACTCACTTCGACTACCACCCGGCTCAATACGTGCCCCATGGGAATCATTATCACTACACCCCGGCGCACTACGACCTGCATCGGACCGGTCACTGGCATTACTAAACCGGGTGTCGGCTGAGTCGTAATTGATGTCTGGTCAAATTATCCGAATCACGTGGTTGATTTTCGCCACCGTGAGTGTTTGAATCAGTTCGTGAGATTAAGGAAACGCAAGCTTCCGCGGCGGTCGCCCCCTCCGCGGAAGACATTAACTCTGGGGCGAAAATCAAAGGGTGGGGCCATGTTGCGCAGGGTGTTGATGATGGGTGTGTTGATGGGGGGATTGCCAGGGATCGTGGCAGCTGCTGACACCAAGGGAGAATCGAAAAAGGAAGACGCCACGGTACTGCGAAGCAAGATCGCGGACGGACAATCAACGTGCGGCGCCGCGTGTCGCGTTGACTTTAATCAAGAGCTTGGCGTGTCGCTGGACTATCTGAACACGATCGGACAGCGAATTTCGAGTGCCCGATGTGCGCCCGATCCAGTGGAACTGGCACTGGCCGCTCAGGCGTTGTCGGTTGCAGAGCAGATCTCGGGTAAGAAGGCGACGGTGACATCGGCTCAGATTCAGGCGGAAGCGCTGGACTTGGGGAAAATGCGCGGTGTTTCCACCGAACTCGCGGCGTTGGCGCTCCTCACGCCGGATGCTGCGACCAGGCAGGATTTGGAAAAGCGGATTGCTGATGCGAAGAAGCGTGAGGCGGAAGCCAGAGCGAAGACCGAATCGGGAGAGCAGTCGAAGGAACTCGAAGGAACGCTGACGGTCATTAATCACTCCGGGAAAGGCCTGCGGATTTTTGCAAGCGGTCAGTTTGTCGGGTATGTCCCGCCGGGGCACACCTACAACTTCTATGTGCATGATCATAATCCAACGACACATTTCGACGCGTACTGTGCTCAAGGAGGCGAGCTTGTTCGACACGCCCACCTGTTCGGTCACCACCACCGGGCCACATGGCACATTGACTGAGACCGTCGAAGTCGTTGCTGAAGATCCACGTCGACACCAGCAAAGACCGGATGATACTTCTCCGGGCTTTGCTGGTTCGTTTCAGAAACTCGCGACTGATTGCTCCATGGAATCGCAAAACCTGCCTCTTGACATGGCTGGTGGCGCGCAGAATCATCAACGGGTTGTTAACTGGTTATGGCAGTCAACCTGCAGCACCTGAGAGTGACTTGCCAGGTCACTGAAAGCGAGACAATGAATGCGGGCCGCATTTTCGAATCCAGTGTTGTTGTTCGTTTTCACGATTCTGGCGATGCGATCGATTTCCTTTGGGGAGGATCGTGGTGCTCAGATTGCAGAGGATTTGGAGGGGAAAAAATATCGCAAGCAGTTTGCGATCATCATCGGCATCAATTACGAGGCGCGTGAAGTCGCTTTGACGAAGTCCGTGCCGGCGAGGCTTCGGAATGCCGAAAACGACGCCACCAGGCTGAATACTCTGCTCCTTCGCAATTTCGGCTATCGGCCGGAGACAGTCCAGTTGCTGCTCGGGGTCAAGGCGACTCACCAGAATCTCCTGGATCTGCTGGGTGAGGTCGAGCAAGGCAAGTGGAATGGTGAGGCAGGCGCGATTACCCCGGATGATTCCATCCTGTTTTTCTTCAGCGGGCATGGTCAGAAGTTAACGTTGGAAGAGAACCTGGCGCTGCTGCCAAGCGATGTCCACCTGGATCCGGAGTCGGGAATCCCGACGAAATCGTCACGGGTCGAGATTCACGATCTGTGCAATTCCCTGAAAAAGTGCCGGGCAAGGCACAAACTACTGGTGCTGGATTGTTGCTTTTCAGGGGCCGTCTTCGAATTGAAGGATGAGAGTTCTGTGCTCCCGGCGCCACGTCCCATGGAGATCGTTTTTGAGCGGCCAAATGGTCAGGTGGAGTGGCCCAGTCCGAAGTTCAATACGAAATCGTTCCAAGCCATCGCAGCGAGTCATTCGATCCAGAAGGCTGCCGACGGCGCAGGGCAGAATTCTCCGTTCACTCGATCGTTGCTGGATGCACTCAACACGTACTCCTATGATCACAACAAAAGTCCGTTTCCCGTGAGTGCCCTGTTTGGAGTGCTCGGACGACTTTTCGTGGCCAATGCACCTGAAGGAAGCCGCCAGTATCCTCAGTGTCGATGGCTATCCCAGGATTCCGGCGAGTTCTTCTTTTTCCCAGAAGGGGAATTTGAACGAAACCCGGAGCTGGATCGCCTGTTACAACAGCAGTTGATCGCCATGATTCCTGGAGTCAATGGGAACTGGTGGTTTGACGAATCTCCGTGGATGCTTCCGTCAATGCGCGAGAAGATCCTGAAAAACGTTCCTGAGGAAAGGGCGTCAAGTCCCGATTTCCTGAGCATCGAAATGCTCCGGGTCGCGGCATTGAACTACCTTTCCCAACCAGAGGAACCTGCCCGGATTGATCTGCCTGTCGGGCCGGAGGCCGGTCACCGTCATGATCTGGTGAAGATGCGTCGAGCGCAGTTGAGGCACATCCTGGAAGCGCGTGACTTCGACCGCGTTGCGGTGTTGCAGTCGATCGAGGCTGAACTCAGGGAGCGAATTCAGGTTTCCAAGACGGGTGAGCTGGAAACTTCGTTGGAAGCCGTGGATCTGCATTTCCTGGGCGTCCTCAGTCAGGGAAGTGGCAGCGTTCGAGACCGCGAACAGCAGAAGTACGTCAAGGCGGTCTACGAACACGCGCTCACGCTCTACAAGAGTCGCGATGTTCTCCGGAACAAGCCGCTGATCACCTTATGTCACATGGATTATGCCTGGTTCCTGTCTGAGGTTTGCGATGACATCGGCAATGCGCTGGTGGAATTGCGAAAGGCGGGAGAACAGTTTGAAAATGACGGTTTGCCCAAACCGGTGAAGGTGTTCTTGTTGTGCCGCGAGGGGGATCTGCTGCTAGTCAAGGGGATGTGGGGTGCTGCCGCGGCAAAGTGGAAACGCGCCTATGAAATTGTCACGGAAGCCCGTCAGCAACAACTCCCCGCGCCGCTTGTTGCCTGGGTCATTGCCAAGCAGGGTTGGGGGCATCTGGATCAGTGGAAGGTTGATCAGGCGAATTGCCTGTTTGGCGAGGCGAACACCGTCCTCGAACCACTTACGAGCCAGAGGGATGATCCGGCGGGTGTGGATTATGATGCAATCATTTTTCAGTTGCACAACCTGCATGGCCGGGCGATCGCGCTTCGGTACAGTGGTCAGTCGCGGGCGGCCTCTCAAGAATATGACCGACTGATACAGCGAGTTTCGGCATCGCGCAGCGCTCACGCGCGAAGTGACGGAGGTGGCAGCTATGGTTTTGCCGAAGTTCAGGCTCGGTTTAACGAGCGACTGGTGAACTCGCTGGAACGCCGCGGAGACTGCGGTTTATTCGGCGACCCGCAGCAACTGGAGCAGGCGGATGACGATTATCGGCTGGCGCTGCGCGAGTGTGCGCGAATGAAGCCTGCCGACGCTCGCCGCTGGAGGTTGCGACTGCTGGACAAGCGGGCGTTGACACTGGCGCTGTCGCCGGTCACGTCTTCGATCTACGATCCCGGTTTGAGCAGGTCTCTCCTTGACCAGGCGGACGAGGTCTCGGGCAGGCCCGTGGCAGAGTCCTATACTCAATTGTGCGAGATCGATTCCAGTGCCAATCCCCGCCTGATTGGATTCCTTGCAGATTGCGTCCTGCGGGCAAATGAGCAACCCGTGGAAGGAGATGGCGAATCTGGAACGCTTCGGAGACTGAGGACCGTGATCCGAGCGCGGTCCCGTGAAGGTTTGGTCACCAATACGATCGCGCGCGACGAACTCGAATCATTGATGTTTGGCTGTCGCCTGCTGGTTCAGATGGGGGCCGCCGGTGCGGTCGATCGTGATCGTGCTGATCTCCTGGATGACATTGGTCTGCTGTCGAACTTGTGTCGACTTGTTCAGCGTGGTGATGACCGCGGACAGACTGTAAATCGTCAAAAGGTGCTGCGGTTCTTGCGGCCGTATTATGATGCCGCAATTGAGGCGAGTCTTGCCGCCCGCGGAAAACATGTTCGTGCGACGCTGGAGTTGATTTCTGAATCCATCGAAGGGACAAGTTCTATCGATGGATTCGTTCGGGAACTTCCCCGGATGAGTTTGTATGCGATGCCGAATCGTACTGTGATTCTGCTGGATGTTCCCGAGCGGGTCAGCAAGTGTTATGTCGTCGCGACCGGCTCGCTGGTGGAAAAGCTGCGTTTGGCAACCAGCGACCAGAATCGTCGAATTCCCTTCCCGCGCGAGTTCCTTGTGGATTGGGAGAAGCTCCCTGTCCCGATTCGTCGGTCGTTGGTGTCAGGAATTGCCTCTTCCGAGGCGGCCGATGCCGTGGCTCCGACAGCGTTGATCCTGTGGCGGGATCCGATACGCCAGATCGGGAGCGAAGAGGTCGTTTTGGAGGAAACCACGCTTCGTACAATTGCCGCAGGGGCCGATGACGTGCCGACATCGGTGAAGGACGAGGATTCTCGGACGCGGATGGCTCGCCGCGCTGCCAGATTTCCACTGATGCTCGAAGATCTGAACGAGGGGAGCGACCAGCCGCCAACTCGGCTCTCTGATCGTTGATCCTGGTGACTTTCATCTTCGATCTGCAAACGAGAAACCCCTGTCCACGGAATGGCAGGGGTGATCCGGCAAGCTCGCAATCTGGTTTGAAGAATGCGGCATCGCGCGGGTTTCAGATGTCACGGGAGACAAAGCCATCAACAACCAGGGGTGAATTTGGGTGACGTGGCTGTCGAGTCTGCTGCGTTGCGGCGCCGCTTGGTCGCCCTTTCTGGCCGTCCGTTGTTGAGGAACCTTCCTGGTCCTGCAGGTCCGGCCCGGCCGGGTCGGTCACTGTTGGATCTGCGGGCGACCGAAGTGGCGGCTGGTCGGCCGATGTCGTTTCTGTACACGCCAGCGAGGCCCCGACGAGGATTGCCATGCTGTAGACTGCCGCTCGCAACTTCTGAACTGCCATGACTTGAGTCCTTTGGTGAATTGGTTTGACTTGCTCGCTTCGTTTTTGAAAGCATTCGCCTGACATCAGTAAAGACGCGACATCCTTGGGAACCGGACACGAATTCCGAAAAGATCCTCGATTCTGCCAGGTCAGTTTCAGACGGTATTGAAGGGGTCTACCGGCCTCAGTAAGCTTTTCGTCTGAATTCCGTGGTTCGCCCCGCGGTCTGGTTTGTAGCCATTGGCTCGCGTGGAATGATGTTCTGCGATGCGGTTTCGGAATGAAGTGGAGGGCCTCAACTCAATGAATTCTCCGTCTGAAACCGGCTCTGAAGCCGGTTTGCAGCAGCTGCTTGAGCGTGCCTGTGGAGGTGATCGCGATGCTGCCGGACAGTTGATTACGGAGTTTGAGCCCGAAGTCCGTCGGTTTGTTCGATTCCGGCTCGCCTCAGCCGGACTTCGTCGAATTGTGGATTCGGTGGACATTGCTCAGTCCGTTTTCGCGAGATTCTTCGTTTTCCTTCATGGTGGGGCGACGGAATTCGAAGACGTGGAGGAACTGAGGCTGTATCTGATCGCAGCGGCGAAGAATGCGGTGATTGATCGCGTTCGTCGAGAGCGGGCGGGTTGCAGGGATGTCAGGCGGGTTGACGCGGGGGCTGTCGAGTTACTCGATCAGCTTCCTGGTGGTTCAAACACTCCGAGCGCGTGCCTCGTTCGGCGCGAGGATTTGGATGCCATCCGCGGGCGGTTGTCGCCCGAGGAAATCCATCTGGTGGATCAGTGGCTGGATGGTCGAGCCTGGGAAGACGTCGCCCGTGACCAGGGACGAAAACCGGATGCAGTTCGCAGGCAGATGAGTCGAGCGCTGGATCGGGTGGCTCAGGAATTGCGGTTGATTGGCCAGCCGAAGTCGTCGAAATAATGTCCCCATGCCGTTGTCGGATTCCGTGATTCTCGGATGACAGAATCCTGTTCTGGCCGGACTGCCTGTTACCCAGGGATTGAATCCCCGCGAGAATTGTCATGACCAATCTCAATCCTGACAACGAAACGGACGCTGCGCGAATCCAGCCCTGGATTCTGCCGAATGACAGCGCCAACTTGAAGGACGGGCGGTGGGTTGAATGCTGCTGGGACGACCTGAAGCGACGGTGGGAGGCGGGGCATTGTCCGCGCGTCGAAGAATTGGTTTCCACTGATGTCCTGAACGGATTGCCGCAGGACGTGGCGGTCGACTTGATCTACGCCGAATTCGCGATTCGTTCCGATTTTGGCGAGGTTCCGGATCCCGAGGAATTCGTCCGCCGGTTTCCCCGGCATGCAACCTCGCTCAAACGTCAGTTCAGCCTTGATTGCGCCGTCGCCCGGATGTCATCGGATTCTGTCGCGCTGGATGAGACGATTGTCAACCAGGCAGGCGACACCAATGGCGGGCCGCGCGAAACCATCGATATTCCCGCCGCCATTGGCAAATACAAGATCATGCGACGTCTGGGAGCGGGAGCTCAGTCTTCCGTATTCCTGGCCTGGCACCCTGATTTGAGCAAGACCGTGGTGATCAAACTGGGGCATCCGATCGGCGCAGAGGTTCCGGAAGTGTATGAACGCTTCCTGCTGGAGGCCCGGACACTGGCGAGTCTGAATCATCCGCATCTGATCAAGGTCCACGACTTGGATGTCTTCCAGGGGCGGGCCTATCTCGTGATGGATTCTGTACGTGGTCGAACCCTGGATGTCTGGCTGCGTGACGAACGTCCCACATCACCGCGGATTGCCTTGTTGTTTGAAAAGCTGGCACAGGGGGTTGCCGCAGCGCATCGAGCAGGGATCCTGCATCTGGACATCAAGCCGAATAACATTCTCGTGGATGAGCAGGGTGAGCCGCATTTGATCGACTTCGGGTTGGCGCGCAGCTGTGATGCCTGGGAGAGAGGTTCCGACATGGATTTCGGAATCACCGGCACCTTTCTTTACATGTCTCCCGAGCAGGCATCTGGCGCCCTTGGGAAGCTCACCGCCCAGGCCGATATCTTCGGACTCGGGGCGACGCTGTATCATGCGTTGACCGGAAAGCCACCGTATTCTGTCGACAGTCTGGATCGGATCCGACAGAAGGTTCGCGCGGGAGACTGGGATACCGTTGCGCTCAAGCATTCCAATGCCGCGCCGCAGCTGAAGTCGGTGTGTCGAAGCGCCCTGAAGGTTGACCCCGCCGCGCGGTATGCGACCATGGAGGAATTCGCCGCGGCACTCCGTCCCAAACGCATGTCGACCTCAACTGTGATGGCGTCGATCGTTGCAACGGCTGCCGTCGCGATACTCGTGGTGTCCCTGGCGTCAAACCTGCGGAAGCCCGCGGCAGTTTTACCCGAGACGACCGCGTCAGCAGCTACATCGGCGCCATCGGAGACTGAGACGCCAATTCCGGTGGTGGCGCCAATGAAGGTTTCTGTCTGGGACAAGACCGCTGACCGCTACCTGGATCTGGTCAGCTCCGTTCCGATGAAAAATGGCGACGAAGTCAAAATTGAAGTGGAGATTCCTCCCGGCTCGCATGCTCTCCTGCTGGTTCTGACCAGCGACGGGGAGCTGCGGGAACTCGCCCGACTTGCTCCCGCCACGCATCTTCAATATCTGCGATTTCCAGCCGC
>Ga0265327_10003137_pt1 | contig 16230 bp, 16 predicted proteins | sample 41621metaG_FD_202089 | JGI IMG/M metagenome (GOLD analysis project Ga0265327, IMG submission 202089) | Rhizosphere microbial communities from Carex aquatilis grown in University of Washington, Seatle, WA, United States - 4-16-21 metaG | ecosystem: Host-associated > Plants > Roots > Rhizosphere... | reverse complement strand
TTTCCGCTCAGGACGTCGAGACGAGGCGGATACGGGCGGCCGACGGCGGCTGGTACTCGGGCACGAGGCGGTGCAGCATCGCGTCGAAGGCGGCGCGGTCCTCGCGCCGGCAGATCTGGGCCAGCTCGTCGAGTGCGCGGCCGAGCGCGGCGGCGTCGGCGGTGCGCGGCGCCGCGAGCAGCACGCCCTTCGCCTCGGTCGGCAGCAGCGGCTCGGCGCCGTGGAAGATCTCCTCGAACAGCTTCTCGCCCGGCCGGAGGCCGGTGAACCTGATCTCGACATCGACGTTCGGGCGCAGCCCCGCCAGCAGGATCATCTGCCGCGCGAGGTCGACGATGCGCACCGGCTCGCCCATGTCGAGCACGAAGATCTTGCCGGGCTCGTCTCCCCTGGTGCCGAGCACTGAAGCCTGGAGCACCAGCTCGACCGCCTCGCGCACGGTCATGAAATAGCGCTGCACGTCCGGGTGCGTCACGGTGAGCGGTCCGCCCGCGGCGAGCTGCCGCTGGAACAGCGGCACCACCGACCCGGTCGAGCCGAGCACGTTGCCGAACCGCACCGTCACGAAGCGCGTGCCGCTCCCGGCACGCGCCCGCTCGGCGATGTCGAGCGCCTGACAGTAGCCCTCGGCAATGCGCTTGCTGACGCCCATGACGCTGGTCGGGTTGACCACCTTATCGGTGCTGATCTGCACCATCGCGGCGACCCCGGCGGCGCGGCACGCGTCGGCGACGTTGCGCGTGCCGACCGCGTTGGTCAGCATGCCCTCGAACGGGTTCTCCTCGACGATCGGCACATGCTTCAGCGCCGCGGCGTGGAAGACGAGGTCCGGCGCCGCCTCGGCGATGACGCGGTGGAGCCGGTCGCGGTCGCGGACGTCGGCGACCAGCGAGCGGCGCGGCAGGTCGGCGAACCGCTCCCGCATCTCAAGGTCGATGCCGTAGAGGGCGAACTCGCCGCTGTCGAGGAGGATCAGCTCGGACGGGCCGAAGGCGGCGATCTGCCGGACCAGCTCGCTGCCGATCGTGCCGCCGGCGCCGGTGACGAGGACGCGCCGCGACGCGATCAGGCGCCGCATGCTGTCGCGGTCGAGCACCGCCTGCGCCCGCCCGAGCAGATCCTCGATCGCGACCGGCCGGACCTCGATGCGGTCGCCGAGCCCCTGCCGGAACTCGCTCAGCTTCGGCAGGCGGGCGACCGTGAGGCCGAGCGCCTCGGCCGTGTCGAGCAGCCGCCGCACGACCGCGCCGTCGAGGTCGTCGCGGGTGATGACCAGCCGTTGCGGGCGCGTGCCGGCGCGGTCGAGCCGGTCGACCACGGCCGGGATGTCTTCGACGGTCCCGAGCACGTCGACGCCGTGGATGTTGCGCCCGACGCGGCCGTCGCCGATGCCGATCATGCCGACCGGCCGATAGGGGCCGGCGCCGCCGCGGGCGACGGCGCGGATGAACAGGTCGGCGCCGTCGCTCGCGCCGACGAGCAGCACCGGGATGGCCGGGCCCGCGTCCGCTACGTTCGACAGGCCGGCGTGCCGATCCTTCAGCACCCGGTAGGCGAAGCGCGGGCCGCCGACCAGCACGAGCAGCATGACCCAGTTGATGACCGGCACCGAGCGCGGCAGGGATTCGGCGCGCGTCAGCACGAACAGGGCAGGGACGAAGGCGAGGATGACGATCGTGACGGCGCGGAGCAGCGCCAGCAGGTCGTTCATCGAGGCATAGCGCCAGATGCCGCGATAGAGGCCCAGCGACCGGAACACGATGGCGGCGACCAGCGCCATCAGCAGCGTGCCCTCGATCAGGACCGTCTCGTATTGGGGGAAGGCGTTGCCGACGCGCAGATAGAGCGACAGGGCGAACGAGGCGGTCGCCATCACGACATCGTGGGCGAAGGCGACGTTGCCGTGGCGGAAGCGGAACCGGATCATCGCTTCCGGGCCGGTTGCCGCCACCGCCGCTGAATTGCCGGCCCTGCGGCCCGAAACGCTGATCTCATGCCGGGGAAACCCGTCCGCTCGATCATCGAAGCCATGTTCTCCAGCCGCCCGTCCGCCCCGCTCGACACGGCGCCCCGGATGCAGGTCCGGCGTTTCTCGGGTACTAGCCTATACGGGAGCGGCCCGGACCGTTCAAGCGCCGGTTGCGCCGGGGGAAAGGGCCGCCTGCTGCCGCCGCCGGTCCGCGCGGGAACGGCGTCGCCGGATCAGATCCGCGCGGTGGGGCGCTCGGCATCGTGCATCGGCTCGTTGAGCAGCCGCATGACTTCGGTTGCCAGCATCGCGGGCCGGTACGGTTTCGACAGCACCTTGCCGAGCAGCGGCGCCGACGATCCGGTGCGCGGGAAGCCGCTGAACCCGGTCGTGTAGAGAATCTTGATATAGGGATCGATCCGCCGCGCCTCGTAGGCGAGGGCGAGGCCGTCAAGCTCGCCCGGCATCACGATGTCGGTGAAGAGGAGATCGACGGTGAGGCCACCCTGGAGAAGCGTCAGCGCGACGTCGCCGTTGGCGGCCGGCAAAGCCCGGCAGCCGGCCTCGTGCAGGATGGACACTGCGAGCGCGCGGACATCTTCATCGTCATCGACGACGAGGATCGTGGGTGAGATAGCGTCCATCGGCAGCATTATGTCTCACGTCGTATGCTCTTTGCCAATTCTCCGAAGGGGGAAAATAAGGTTTCGAATTTCTGTGCGGTTTCGTCCCAGCCCGCCGCGCCGCGGGCGAGCGCCGCCGCGTGCTGCGCCCGCCACAGCGCGTCGTCGGTAAGCAGCCGGACGGCTGCTTCGGCAAATGACGATTTATCCTTTGTGACGAAGCCGGTTTCGCCGTCCGCGACCCGTTCGCGCAGGCAGGCGACATCCTCGACGACCGCCGGAAGGCCGCTCGCCTGCGCTTCCGCCGCAGCGAGGCAGAAGGTCTCGCCCGGATCGCCGCGGTAGAGGAAGAGCCGCGCCTGCCGGAGTTCGCGGGCGAGGTCGGACTTTGCGACCGCGCCGCGCAGCACGACGCCGGATGCGGCGAGCCGCTCGGCCTTGCCGAAGACGGCGCGCATCGCGGCGGACTTCGTCTCGCCCACCGCGCTCCCGCCGCCATAGGTCTGCGGCCCGGAGAAGACGTGCAGCTCGGCGCCGGGCACGCGCGGACGGATCGCCTCGCTCCAGAGGTCGAGCAGCCAGTCCAGCGAGCGCAGCGGGTTCGAGGTGAACACGGCGCGCGGCGCTGGAGGCGGCGGCGCGGCCACCGTGCCGGCGGCGCACGGCCCCGGCGGCGCACGGAACGTCTCGGCGACGCCGAGCGGCACGATCGCGCGGCCGCCGTCCGGCGCCCAGCGCGGGTAGGTCGAGGCGTGGAAGGCGCCGGAGAAGACGATCGCCGGCCGCCAGCGCGCGAGCTTCCACAGATACCGCCATTTCAGGAGGTAGCCGGCCGGGTTGTGGATCCAGAACGCCCGCGCCCGCGCCCGCGGCACGAGCGGCAGCAGCCGGTCGCCGCGGTTCGCGATGTAGAGATCGGCCGACTCCGGCAGGCCGGCGCCGATCGGCCGCCACGCGACGCCGTTCCAGTCGAGCGGCCCGCCGCACGTGTTGTAGACGGCTACCTCGTGGCCGCGCCGCGCCAGCGCTTCCGCCAAACCGACGACGGCCGTTTCGGCGCCGCCCAGCGGCGCGGTCTCGGCAAGACGACCGTCGAAGCGGATCCCGTCGTCTGCAAGGATGATGCGTGCCATGGCGCCGGCATTCGAGGGCGAAACGCGGCGTCTGTCAAATTCGCCGGGGCGCAAGCTATTAGTGTCTTGCCGTCACGTGCGGCGGTGTCGCGGCGGCGGGCGGAAGACGAGGCTGATCGCCGCCGACCGGCGGACGAGCTGCCAAATCGCCATTGCCGTGCGCGGGCTTGATCGCGCGATATCGCCGGACTGCGCCTCTCTGGGCGGGTCCGGTTGCGGCAGGCACCCGGCGATCGCCAATGCGTCGGGCTGGTATATCGAGAGCAGCGCATCGTCGGCCGGGCTGCCGGTGGCCGCCTCATAGGCCGCCCGTGCCGCGGCGAGCGCGCCGTCGGCGTCGGGTCCGGGCACGGCGATCTGCCGGGCCATCGCGGCGACGAGATCGCCGATCGCGTCGTTCGCTGCCGCCATCCGGAGAATCCAGGCCGCCGATCGTGGGTCGACATGATCGCCTGGCATCGCCTGTATCCTCCTGCCGTAAGATGCTGCCGCCCGATGCGGGCTGCGGCCTGCCGGGAGTGCCGGCCTCGCCGATGGTCCGCGCTGCGATTGCGGCGGGTCCAGCCCGCTTCCCCTCAACTCTCTTTCGTCCGTTCCATCAGGCGCCGCGGATGCATGCCTCGGACATGCCCCATGAACGGCGATGAACGCGGCAGTGCCTCGATGTCGGGATTCACGCCGTAGCGTGGGATCGCGTCCGCGCCGCGCACTGTCCGGAACCCGTTCCGGTAGAGGAGGCCGTCGCGTGCGGCGGCGATCTGTACAGGCGACAGCACCCGCTCCACGGCGACGTAGCCGTCCTGCTCGATCCGGGCCATGGCGTCCCGCACGGCAGGCACCGCATCGTCCGTGATGTCATCGGCATTGTCGTTTGCCGGTCGACTGCCGGGCGCGCTCGCGATGGCCATCGTTCTCCCAATCATCGGGGAGAATAACACTGTAATATGGTAATAACAATGTTATTCAACAATGCTTGGATTGTGCCGCCTGCTGCAACCGCTCGATGAGGTGGCCCATGTGCCGGGTGAGAAGCTGTGGGCTCGTGCGTTCGACGACCCGGGTGCGTCCGGTGTGATGGACGATCGTCAGCCCCATGAGGTACGAGAACAGCATCGCACCCTCGCTGCGCTCCTCCTCTCCGGTCATCCCGCCGGCAATGCGGCAGATCAGCCCCTCGATGATCCGAATCGCCGCCATCAGCTTGCCGTTCAGCTCGCGGTTGAGCTGCGGCGTCAGGCCGGTCGGCCGGACGCCGTCGAAGAGGTACAGCGACAGGCCGATCTCGACCGGCCGTTGCAGGTAATAGTCGAGAAAGGCTGCTGCGGCGCCCTCTAGGCGCGAGGGGGCGTCCGCCGCCTCCGCGACCCGTTGCTCCATGCCGAGCCGCAGCGTGTCGAGGCTTTCGCTGAGGATCTCAGCGTAGATCTCTTCCTTGCCGGAGAAGTAGGGATAGATCGCCCCCGTAGTGCATCCGGCTGCGGTCGCGATCGTGCGCAGCGAGGCGCCCGCGAGCCCCCGCTCGGCGAAAACGCGCCGTGCCGCTTCGATGATCAGGCTACGCCGGAAGTCCCGCATCGCGCGGGCACGCGGCCGCCTGATTCGTTGTACGTCTCCCTGCATGTTCGCCCCTGCGTTCATACCGCGGCCGCGACAGACTGCGCAGGCCCGGGCCGTTTCCTATCCCGCAAGGTTATCTTGTGCCGTTCGATCGGTACATTGAGTTATGCGTCACCTGACGGGGCGGCAACGCACGACACGGCGCGCGATGCGGCCGCTGGCGGGCAGGATGTTTGCGCGTGCCGTCTTCCCTTCCCGCCGCGCCGGTCAGGTGCCGCCGCTGCCGAGGATCGAGCCGACGCTCAGTCCGGCCTCGCCGCCGGAGACCTTTGGACCGCCCTCGAACCGGCAGCGCAACACGTCGATGAAGCCGCCCGGCGCGAAGACGGTGAAGCTCTTCTCGTCGGACGCGACGATCTCTCCAGGCTTCCGGCCCCGCACCGACGCGAAGGTCGGCGCGATCTGCTTGCGCGCGTCGAAGAAATGCAGCCGGCGTCCGTCCGCCGTCGTCGTCCAGGCACCGGGAGCCGGGTTGCAGCCGCGGATCAGGTCGTAAACGATGCTGACATGATTTCCCCAGTGGATGCGCGACTCCCTCTCGCGGACCCAGCCTTCGTACGTCGCCTCGGACTCGTCCTGCACGGTCTCGACGGCGCGGCCGGCGGCGATCAGGTCGGCGGCCTCCAGGAGTGCGGCGACGCCGAGCGGGAAGATCTTGCCGAAATAAACCGAGCCGACCGTGTCGTCCGGCAGGATCTCGACCTCCTTCTGAAGCAGCACCGGCCCCTCGTCGAGCCCGTCGGTCGGGCGGAAGATCGTCAGGCCGGTCCGCGTGCGTCCCTGGATGATCGCCCAGTTGATCGCGGAGGGACCACGGTGCAGGGGCAGCAGCGAGGGATGGAACTGGATCGTGCCGAGCCGCGGAATCTTGCAGAAGCTCTGCGGCACCAGCGCCAGCACGTAGGCCATGACGGCGATGTCGGCATCGAGTCGGCGCAGCGTATCGAGCGTTTCGGCGCTCGAATAGCTGTGCGGCGCATGCACCGGGATGCCGCGCTCCGCCGCCGCCGCTGCAAGCTCGTCCGGCCGCCCGCCGCTGCCGGGCGGCGGGACGAAGGCGGCGACGACCTTGTCGCCGCGCGCGGCGAACGCCTCCAGCGCCGCCTTGCCGAATGCCTGACGGCCGATGATCGCCACCCGCATGATGCGTTCTCCTGTGCTGCTGGTTCCGAAGTCGAGCGGCGGTCGCCGCGATCATGCGTTTGTATAAGGCAATTCAGCGGGATTTCCGCAAGCCTGTCCGTACCGCTTGCCACTATGGGCGACGTGGTCCTAGCTTCGGACTCGGGAGCGCCGACGTCCGTCGGGACGGTTCGGCGCGCCGATCGAGCGGAATGGTTCAGAGAAAATGCGAGGAAACGTCATGGCCGATACGCCGAAGGTGAAGCGCCGCAGCCAGTTGTGGTTCGACAACCCGGCTGATCCCGGCATGACCGCGCTCTATGTCGAGCGGTTTCTCAATTACGGGCTGACGCGCGGCGAGTTGCAGTCAGGCAAGCCGGTTATCGGCATCGCCCAGACCGGCAGCGACCTTGCTCCCTGCAACCGGCACCATCTGGAGCTGGCCGACCGGGTCAAGGCCGGAATCCGCGACGCCGGCGGCATCCCGATGGAGTTCCCGGTCCACCCGATCCAGGAGACCGGCAAGCGGCCGACCGCGGCGCTCGACCGCAACCTTGCCTATCTCGGCCTCGTCGAGGTGCTGCACGGCTATCCGCTCGACGGCGTCGTGCTGACGACGGGGTGCGACAAGACCACGCCGGCGATGCTGATGGGCGCGGCCACCGTCAACATCCCGGCAATCGTGCTGTCCGGCGGACCGATGCTCGATGGCTGGTACAAGGGCCGCCTCGCCGGCTCCGGCATGGTCGTCTGGGAGGCGCGCGAGCTGCTCGCCGCCGGCAAGATCGATACCGAGGGGTTCATGGAGCTGGTCTGCTCCTCGGCGCCTTCGATCGGTCACTGCAACACGATGGGAACGGCGCTGTCGATGAACAGCCTCGCCGAGGTGCTCGGCATGTCGCTGCCCGGCTGCGGCGCGATTCCGGCGCCGTACCGCGAGCGCGGACAGATCGCCTATGAGACCGGGCGGCGCATCGTCGCGATGGTCGAGGAGGATCTGACGCCATCGAAGATCATGACGCGCAAGGCGTTCGAGAACGCGATCGTCGGTGCGGCGGCGCTCGGCGCCTCGACGAACGCGCCGCCGCACCTGATCGCGGTGGCGCGCCACATGGGCGTCGAGCTGACGATCGACGACTGGCAGACGATCGGGCATGAGATTCCGCTCCTCGTCAACTGCCAGCCGGCGGGCAAGTATCTCGGCGAGGCGTTCCACCGTGCCGGCGGCGTCCCGGCAGTCCTCGCGGAGCTGCTCGCGGCCGGCAAGCTCCACGGCGACGCGCTGACCGTCAACGGGCGCACGATTGCCGAGAATTGCGAGGGCCGGCGGAGCGAGGATCCCGACGTGATCCTTCCTTACGACAAGCCGCTGATGCAGGAGGCCGGCTTCATCGTGATGCGCGGCAACCTGTTCGACTCCGCTGTCATGAAGACCTCGGTGATCGGCGAAGCGTTCCGCACGCGCTTCCTGTCGACGCCGGGCGACGAGAACACCTTCACCGGCCGCGCCATCGTGTTCGAGGGGCCGGAGGACTACCACGCGCGAATCAACGACCCGTCGCTCGACATCGACGAGAGCTGCATCCTCTTCATCCGCAATGCCGGTCCGGTCGGCTATCCAGGTTCGGCGGAGGTCGTCAACATGGCGCCGCCCGACCATCTCGTGAAGAAGGGCGTGCTCAACCTGCCATGCATCGGCGACGGAAGGCAGAGCGGTACGTCGGCGAGCCCGTCGATCCTCAACGCGTCACCCGAGGCGGCGGTCGGCGGCGGACTGGCGCTGCTGCGCACCGGCGACCGGGTGCGGATCGATCTCAACAAGCGCGAGGTCAACGTGCTGATCTCCGACGAGGAGTTGTCACGGCGACGCGCCGCATGGGCGCCGCCCGCGCTCGTCAACCAAACGCCGTGGGAGGAGATCTATCGCGCCCAGGTCGGCCAGCTCGCGACCGGCGGCTGCCTGGAACCGTCGGTCAAGTTCCAGGATGTCATCAGGACGCGCGGCGAGCCGCGGCATTCGCACTAGGGACGCGTCGGGGGACCGATTTTCACCGCAGAGGACGCAGAGAGCCGCCGAGATCCGCGGAGGTACGATTTCCTGCCGCCGCAGGCGCGCATCCGATTGTTCCGCGAGCCTCCGCGTCTTCTCCGCGTTCTGTGCGGTAAAAAGAGCGTTTCTGTTTCTTCCCGGTGCCTCGGCAAGGCGGGATCGCTTGGCAGCCTACGTTCGATCCCGCTGCGTGCGCGACAGCAGGCGCAGGAACACTGCGGTGCCGACGCCCCATGCGCCGTTGACGAGGAGGCCGGTCGCTATGCCGGCCGGCTTCCATCCGCCTGCGGCCGGAATGCCCTTGAGCGGCGAGACGATGAACCAGGCGACGAGCGGAAGCGCGATCGCGCCGAACAGCAGCGCCGCGAGCCAATAGCCGCCGCCGCGGCGCGGGAAGCTCCGTTCGACAAGCGCGAACACGATGCCCCAGACTCCGCCCCAGAAGGCGGACGAGATGACCACCGGCACGCCGAGTGGCGGCATCGGGTTGAACCTGTAAGGCACGCCGGGCGTGACGCCGAGCAGGTGCAAAAGCCCCAGCGTGAGCTGATGAAAGATCAGCACCGACACGAATCCGGCGACGAAGCCGAGGGCAAGATGCTTGGCCGAGACACCGGAATGCGGTGAGGTCGAGATGCCTGTCGTCGAAGCCATGAAGCAAACCCCTCTTCGTGATGTCCGCCGGATACCCGTGCGCCGGTTATCGCGGACACGACTGCCTAAGAGCGGAGGGACGACCGCCGCAGGCCATCTATTCCGCGCACCCCACCTATTGAAATGGGTTCGATGGCGCCGGGGAGGTATGCGCCGCACGCGGGACGGGTTACGCGCGGCTCGACCGGACGGCCCTCGCGGTGCAATGGTGGGAGCGCATTCTCACCCTCCCGTATTCAGGAAGACAGCGTGTCCGGCTCCGCCATCCCGCGCAACGATTCCGGGAGCGCCGCGGCCGATGGCGGAGGCGCTGTGCGCCTGCGCCACGGCACCGCCGCGTTCCGCCGCGCGACGTTTGCGCTGGTCGCGATCGGCTTCGCGACGTTCGCGTTGCTGTACTGCGTTCAGCCGCTGCTGCCGGTCTTCTCGGCGGAGTTCGGCGTGTCCCCGGCGGTCAGCAGCCTCGCCCTGTCGCTGACGACCGGTTTGCTCGCGCCGATGCTGATCGTCGCCGGCGGCCTGTCGGAAACGTTCGGGCGCAAGGGGCTGATGATCGCCTCGCTGGCCGCGACGGCGATTCTGACCATCGGCGCAGCGCTGATGCCCGGTTTCTCCGGGCTCCTCGTTACCCGCGCCCTCACCGGGATCGTGATGAGCGGGCTGCCGGCCGTCGCGATGGCCTATCTCGGCGAGGAGGTGGAGCCGCATTCGCTGGGCTTCGCGACCGGAGTGCTGATCGGCGGCAATGCGCTCGGCGGCATGTTCGGCCGTGTCGCCGCAGGCGCGCTTACCGATTTCGCCTCATGGCGAGTCGCGCTCGGCGTGCTCGGTGCGTTCTCGCTCGCCGCGTCGCTCGCCGTCTGGACGATGCTGCCGCCGTCGCGGCACTTCACCCGGCGGCCGTTCCGAGTCGGCGCGATGCTCGCTGCCTTCGCCGAGCATCTGCGGGAGCCCGGGCTGCGGATGCTGTTCGCGCTCCCGTTCCTGCTGATGGGCAGCTTCGTCACGCTCTACAACTACATCGGTTACCGGCTGGAAGCGGCGCCTTACGAACTCGGCCAGACGGCGTCCGGCGCGGTCTTCACCGTCTATCTGATCGGCAGCGCCAGCTCGGCCTGGATGGGCCGGCTGGCCGATCGGTTCGGCCGGCGACAGGTGCTGTGGGTTGCCGTGCTGATCATGCTCGGAGGCATCCTGCTCACGCTGGCGCACGCCCTGCCGCTGATCGTCCTCGGCATCGCCATCGCCACCTTCGGCTTCTTCGGCGGCCATTCGATCGCAAGCAGCTGGGTCGCCCGTCGCGCCCATACGGCGAAGGGACAGGCCTCCTCGCTCTACCTCTTCGCCTATTACCTGGGATCGAGCACGATCGGCAGTGCCGGCGGCCTCGCCTGGACCCTCGGTGGCTGGACCGGCGTCGTCGCAGGCTTGTCGCTGCTGATCCTGCTCGCACTCGGCCTTTCGCTCCGCCTCGCCCGGCTCCAGCCGCTGCCGGACGCGTGAAGGAACGGACGTCAACGAAAAGGTCGCTCCCTCCCTTCTTCCAGGGCTTGCCCGCGCGCTTGTCGCGCATTGAACTGACGGTCCCGTTGGCGCATAGGTTGCACGCAACGACGGACCGGTCGCGGCATGCCGTCGGGGACAGGGGAGGGGCAGAATGGTTTCAAGGAGAGAGTTCGCCGGGCTGGTCGCCGCCGGCGCAGCCGCGGCGGGCGCCGCAGGCACCGTACTGGCCGGCACGGCCGCGGCGCAGACGCCCCCGGCGGCGGGCGCGGGCGGCGGCGAGACGACCTTCGACCGCGTGATGCGGACGAAGAAGCTGCGCATCGGCGCGGTGGCGGGCGGCGAGCCCTACTACCACAAGGATCTCGCCAGCGGTCAGTGGTCCGGCTTCTGCATCGACATGGCGAAGGATCTCGCCGCCAATTTCGACGCCGAGCCGGAGATCCTCGAAACGACGTGGGGCAATCAGGTGCTCGACTTGCAATCCGGCAAGATCGACATCGGCTTCGGCCTCAATCCGGCGCCGAAGCGCGCCTTCAGCGTCCGCTTCTGCCGGCCGCTCCTCAACAACAGCTTCACGATCCTCGCGAAGAAGGGGTTCGAGGCGAAGAGCTGGAGCGACCTCAACAGCCCGAACGTCAAGATTTCGGTCGATATCGGCTCGTCGCACGACGTGATCGCGCACCGGCTCTGCCCGAACGCCCAGATCATCGGCTTCAAGACCGCCGACGAAGCGACGATGGCGGTGCAGACCGGGCGTGCCGACTGTCAGATCCTGGTCGTGATCCTGTCGCTCACCGTGCTCAAGAAGAACCCGAACCTCGGCAAGCTGATCATCCCGCAGCCGGTGGTGCTCACCACCACCAATTCCGGCGTGCGCATCGAGCCCGATTACCGGTTCCGCGACTTCGTCGACAACTGGACCGATTACAACCGCGGGCTCGGCACGATCCGCGACTGGGTGGTGAGCAACCTCGCGCTCGTCGGCGTCAAGCCGGAGGACATCCCGCCGGAGGTCGTTCTGTAGGGCGGGCGGCGCGAGGCGACGGCGGGAGCGGCCGAGCAGTATCGTGAGCGGTTATACCTGGGACTTCTCCCTCCTCTGGGGCTACCGGTGGGTGTTCGCCGCCGGGCTCGGCTATACGCTCGTTTATACGGCGGCGTGCGTCGTGCTCGGGCTGGCCCTCGGCATCGCGGTCGGTATCGCGCGGCTGTCGCGCCGTGTCTGGGTCACAGTGCCGCTGGTCGCCTACGTCGAGCTGTTCCGCTGCACGCCGCTGCTCGTGCAGCTCGTCTGGTTCTACTACGCGCTGCCGGTGCTGAGCGGCATCGAGATGTCGGCGCCGACCGCCTCGGTGCTGACGCTGTCGCTCTACGGCGGCGCCTTCTACGCCGAGATCGTGCGCGGCGGCATCGTGTCGATCGAGCGCGGCCAGTGGGATGCGGCGCGCGCGATCGGCATGACGCGCGGCCTGATCATGCGGCGGATCATCCTGCCGCAGGCGCTGAAGCGGATGACGCCGCCGCTGATGAACCAGTCGATCATCCAGCTCAAGAACACCTCGCTGGTGTCGGTGCTGGCGGTCGCCGACCTCCTTTACCAGGGGCAGGTGATCACCGCCGCGACCTACCGGCCATTGGAGGTCTACACGATGACGGCGGCGCTCTATTTCGCCGTGCTGTTCCCGATGACGCTCGGCGTGCAGGCGCTCGAGCGGCGTCTCGCCAAGAGCGACTGACCGGGCGGTGGAGCGGGGCGGTATGGACGAGGCGATGATCGAGATCGGTGACCTGCACAAATCCTTCGGCGCGGTCGAGGTGCTGAAGGGCGTGTCGCTGGAGGTGGCGCGCGGCAGCGTCGTCGCGCTGATCGGGCCGAGCGGGTCGGGGAAGTCGACGCTGCTGCGCTGCATCAACCTGCTGGAGGAGCCGACGCGCGGCACGGTCCGCGTCGGCGGACAGGTGCTGCGCTTCGGCGAGCGCGGCACGAAGTTGCCCGGCGACCGTGCGCTCGCCGCGTTCCGGGCCAATACCGGGATGGTGTTCCAGCACTTCAACCTGTTCCCGCACATGACCGTGCTCGGCAACGTGATGGAGGGGCCGGTCAGCGTCCGCCGCCAGAAGCGCGCCGAGGCCGAGGCGCTGGCGATGGACCTGCTGGCGAAGGTCGGGCTCGCCGACAAGGCGGGGGCGTATCCGAGCCGCCTCTCCGGCGGGCAGAAGCAGCGTGTCGCGATCGCCCGCGCGCTGGCGATGCGGCCCTCGGTGGTGCTGTTCGACGAGGTCACGTCGGCGCTCGACCCGGAGCTGGTGGGCGAAGTGCTGGCGGTGATGCGGCGGCTCGCCGAGGAGGGCATGACGATGGTGATCGTGACGCACGAGATCGCCTTCGCCCGCGACATCGCCGACCGCGTGCTCTTCCTCAAGGACGGCGTCATCGCCGAGGAGGGGCCGCCGCAACAGGTGATCGGCAATCCGCGCGAGGCGGCGACGCGCGCCTTCCTGCAACGCTTCCACGAGAGCGGGCGCGCCGCCTTGGATTAGGCGTTCAGACCGCGCGCCTTCCGCTCGCGCTCTTATGGTGATCGTAGTCCGGCAGGAAGCTGCACCCCTGCTCGGTCAGGAATTTCTGAAGGACGGCGGCGGCCGGCAACAGCCGGCGTCCCGGCAGCCGGACCACGAACCATTGCCGGACCACGGGCAGTCCGCGGATGTCGAGCACGACGAGCCGCTCGTCGGCGATCTCGGCGCCGACCGTATGCGCCGAGATGAACGCGATCCCGAGGCCGGCGATCGCGGCCTGCTTGATCGTCTCGTTGCTGTCGATCTGCATGCCGAAGCGCGGCGACACCCCGGAGTCGGCGAAGAACCGTTCCATCAGGCCGCGCGTGCCGCTCCCCGGTTCCCGCACGATAAAGGTCTCGGCCGAGAGGCACGCCGGGTCGATCGCGCGCTGGCTGGCGAGCGGGTGATCGGGTGGCGCGACGATCACGTGCGGATGATCGCCGAGCACGGACGCGTCAACGGCGAACTCATCCGGCGGACGGCCCATGATGGCGATGTCCAGTTCGTAATGGCTGAGGCCGGCGATGATCTGGGTGCGGTTGCCGACCGAGAGCCGCAGATCGACTCCGGGATGCGCCCGCGCGAAGGCGGCGAGGGCGCGTGGCGCAAAATATTTCGAGGTGCTGATCACGCCGACCGAGACGGTGCCGCGCTCCGCTCCGGCGACGCCCGCGAGCATGGCGTCGCACTCGGCGAGGGTCGCCTCGATGCGCTCGACCGCCTCCAGCATCTCGCGGCCGACGTCGGTCGCGGTCATGCCGGCCGGCGAGCGCTCGACGAGCGGCAGGCCGACCTGATCCTGGAGCAGCTGCATCTGCAGCGTGACGGCCGGCGCCGAGACGTTAAGCTCCCGCGCGGCCCCCGTCACGGAGCCCATCCTGACCACCGCCGCGAAGGCCCGCAGCTGCTTCAATGTGACGTTCTGCATCAATTTAAGTTTTCCTTAAAAACTTGTTCAGTTAATTCGAATTTACTTAATTTCGTCAAGTGCCAATATCTCCCAGACGGGAAAAGCGCCCCTAGGCGCTTCCCGGCTCGGCAAAGCCGAGCGACCGAAACGCCGACAGGCGAAGCGGGAGGAACGGCACGATGACGGACGATGCTGTCCAGCTCGACGGATTTCTCGAACGCGGAACGAACGACTCCGGCGCACTGTGCGCCGCAGTGAACGACGCCGTGCTCGCGCTCGCCGAAGCCGGCGTGGCGATCGCCGACCTCATCGCAGCCGGGCGCCTCGCAGGAGATCTGGCGGCACTGCGCGGGGAGTCCGCACACGGCGACAGCCAGAAGGAACTCGACGTCCGCGCCAACGAGATCGTCCTCGACGCGCTGCGCGACGCGCCGGTCGCGGTGGTCGCCTCCGAGGAAATCGATGAGCCGCTCGTCGCCGGCATCGGCGCGCCGCTCGCGGTCGCGATCGACCCGCTGGACGGCTCGTCGAACATCGACACGAATGCGCCGATCGGCACGATCTTCTCGATCCTGCCCGTGCCGGGCGATTACCGCTCGAACCCTGCCGACGCGCTGTTCCAGCCGGGCGCCCGCCAGCTCGCCGCCGGCTTCCTGATCTACGGCCCGCACACGGCGCTGGTGCTGACGACCGGCGACGGCACGCAGATCTTCACGCTCGACCGCGGACGGGGAAAGTTCCTGCTGACGGCGGAGCGCGTGCTGATACCGGCGGAGACATGCGAGTACGCGATCAACGCGTCGAACCGGCGGCATTGGGACGACGCGGTCCGGCTGTATGTCAGGGACTGTCTCCAGGGGGCGAGCGGCCTGCGCGGGAAGGACTTCAACACGCGCTGGCTCGCCTCGCTGGTCGGAGAGGCCTACCGCATCCTGCTGCGCGGCGGCGTCTACCTCTACCCGCGCGACGCACGACGCGGCTATCGGAACGGGCGCCTGCGGCTGCTTTACGAGGCGAACCCGATCGCCTGGCTCGCCGAGCAGGCCGGCGGCACGGCGACGGACGGCAGCAACCGGATCCTTGATCTCGTCCCGACATCGCTGCATCAGCGCGTGCCGCTCGTCTTCGGTTCGCGCGACGAGGTGGAGCGCGTCGCCGCCTACCATGGAGGGGCGGAGGGGCACGGCGGCGAACTGTCGCCGCTCTTCGGCCAGCGCAGCCTGTTCCGCACCTGACTCGCCACCCGCCACCCGCCCCGCTACCCGCCACCGGTCCAACACGCGAGGCTGCCGCCATGTCGGTCAAGCATCCGATCATCTCCGTCACCGGCTCGTCGGGCGCGGGCACGACGTCGGTGAAAGACACCTTCATGCAGATCTTCCGGCGGGAGAAGATCGCCGCCGCCTATATTGAAGGCGACGCCTTCCACCGCTACGACCGGGCGGACATGAAGCGCGCGATGGCTCAGGAAGCCGACCGCGGGAACCGCAACTTCAGCCATTTCGGCCCGGTCTCCAACCTGCTCGACGAACTCGAAGGCGTGTTCGAGGAGTACGCGCGGCAGGGCAGCGGCCGCACCCGCCACTACATCCATGACGCGGAAGAGGCGGAACTCTACGGCTCGCCGCCCGGCACTTTCACGGCGTGGGAGAACCTCGCCGACGGGACCGACATCCTGCTGTACGAAGGTCTGCACGGCGCTTACGCGAACGGGCGCGTCGACATCGCCCGCCACGCCGACCTGAAGATCGGCGTCGTCCCCGTCATCAATCTCGAATGGATCCAGAAGATCCATCGCGACCGCTCGGCCCGCAAGCATTCGACCGAGGCGGTGATGGACACGATCCTCCGGCGGATGCCCGACTACGTGCACCATATCTGTCCGCAGTTCACCGGGACGGACATCAACTTCCAGCGCGTCCCGACGGTCGACACGTCGAACCCGTTCATCGCGCGCTGGATCCCGACGCCCGACGAGTCGATCGTCGTCATCCGCTTCCGCATCCCGCGCGGCATCGACTTCCCGTACCTGCTGTCGATGATCCACGGCAGCTTCATGTCGCGCGCGAACTCGATCGCCATCC
>Ga0265327_10003136_pt1 | contig 16239 bp, 13 predicted proteins | sample 41621metaG_FD_202089 | JGI IMG/M metagenome (GOLD analysis project Ga0265327, IMG submission 202089) | Rhizosphere microbial communities from Carex aquatilis grown in University of Washington, Seatle, WA, United States - 4-16-21 metaG | ecosystem: Host-associated > Plants > Roots > Rhizosphere... | reverse complement strand
GACGGCGCCAGCGCGCGCTACGTCGGCATGAAGATGGAGAAGGCGCGCGAGCTCGGCTGGTCGGCGCCGCACCAGCACCTGCCCGAGGACGCCACCCAGACCGACGTGCTCGCCGCGGTGCGCGCCTTCAACGACGACCCGCTCGTCGACGGCTTCCTCATCCAGCACCCCACCCCGTCGCAGATCGACTTCGACGCCGCGCTGCTCGAGATGGACCCCGACAAGGACGTCGACGGCATGCACCCGGTCAACATGGGTCGCCTCGCGCTCATGATGTCGGGACCGGTGCCGGCGACGCCCGCGGGCATCGAGGCGCTGCTCGCGTTCTACGAGATCCCGGTGGCGGGCCACGAGGTGTGCATCCTCGGGCGCGGCACCACCCTCGGTCGTCCGCTCGCGCTGCTGCTCTCGCAGAAGCGCGACACCGCCAACGCCGCGGTCACCGTGGTGCACACCGGCGTGCCCGACTGGCCCGAGTACACGCGCCGCGCCGGCATCGTCGTCGCCGCCGCGGGCGTGCCCGGCATCCTGCAGCCCGAGCACATCACGCCCGGTGCGGTCGTCGTCGGTGGTGGGGTGCGCTACGAGGGGCGCAAGCTCCTTCCCGACGTCGACGAGGCCTGCGAGGAGGTCGCGGGCGCGATCACGCCGCGCGTCGGCGGAGTCGGCCCCACGACCATCGCAATGCTGTTCCGCAACGCGATCGAAGCCGCCGAGGCCAACGTGCGGCGACGGGCCCAGAGCAGGACGGACTGACGATGACGGCCCTGCCCGACCCACCGGTCCCGACGCCACGCGCCGAGGCGTGTCCGCTGTGCGGCGCGTCGGTCGCTCCGAACGACGCGCGTTGTCCTGAATGCAACATGACGCTCGACGGTCTCGGCGCCCGCCCGCCCGCCTTCAACCGGCAGTCGGTCTGGTTGTGGGCGGCGGCACTGGTGGCGATCTACCTGGTGGTCCTCGCCATCGTGGCGGCCGCCCGCTGACGATTATCGTCATTGGTCATGCCCAATGACGGCTACACCATCATCTACACGCACACCGACGAAGCACCGGCGCTGGCCACGAGGTCGCTGCTGCCGGTGGTGAACGCCTTCACCCGCGTCGCCGGCGTCACCGTCGAACTGCGTGACATCTCCCTCTCGGGCCGCGTGCTGGCCACCTTCCCCGAGGGCCTCACCCCCGAGCAGCGGGTCAGCGACGACCTCGCCGAACTGGGCGCGCTGGTCCAGCGACCCGAGGCCAACGTCATCAAGCTGCCCAACGTGTCGGCGTCGATCCCGCAGCTGAAGGCCACCATCGAGGAGCTCCGCGGCAAGGGCTACGCGCTGCCCGACTACCCCGACGAGCCGTCCACTCCCGAGGAGGAGGACGTCCAGGCCCGCTACGACAAGGTCAAGGGGTCGGCGGTCAACCCGGTGCTGCGCGAGGGCAACTCCGACCGCCGCGCGCCGGCGTCGGTGAAGAACTACGCGCGTTCGCACCCGCACAAGATGGGGGCCTGGGCGAGCGACTCGAAGACCAGCGTGGCCACCATGGGTCACGACGACTTCCGTTCCAACGAGCAGTCGGTCACCTTCGCCGACGCCGACGAGGTCAAGGTCGAGCTCGTCGCCCGCGACGGCAGCGTCACCGTGCTCAAGGAGTCGATCCCGGTCCTCGCCGATGAGATCGTCGACGCCACGTTCATGAGCGCGCGCAGCCTCGACGCCTTCCTCGCCGACCAGATGGCCGCGGCGCAGGCGCAGGGCGTGCTGTTCTCGATCCACCTGAAGGCCACGATGATGAAGGTCTCCGACCCGATCATGTTCGGCCACGCGGTGAAGACCTACTTCGCCGACGTGTTCGCGAAGCACGGTGACACCTTCGACCGCATCGGGGTGAACCCCAACGACGGTCTCGCCGACGTGCTCTCGCGCGTGAGCGCGCTGCCCGACGTCGAGCGCGCCGCCATCGAGGGCGCGATCACCGCGCGCCTGCAGGAGGGCCCCGCGCTGGCGATGGTCGACTCCGACCGCGGCATCACCAACCTGCACGTCCCGAGCGACATCATCATCGACGCGTCGATGCCGCCGATGATCCGCGACTCCGGGCAGATGTGGAACGCGTCGAACGAGCTGCAGGACACGCTCGCGGTGATCCCCGACTCGTCGTACGCCGGTGTGTACGACGCGGTCGTGCGCGACTGCCAGGCGCACGGCGCGTTCGATCCCGCCACGATGGGGTCGGTGCCCAACGTCGGCCTCATGGCGCAGAAGGCCGAGGAGTACGGCTCGCACGACAAGACGTTCGAGATCCCGGTCGAGGGCACGGTGCGCGTGGTGAACCGGGCCGGCGAGGCGGTGATGTCCCACGAGGTCGAGGCGGGCGACATCTGGCGTGCCTGCCAGGTGAAGGACGCGCCGGTGCGCGACTGGGTACGCCTCGCGGTGTTGCGTGGGCGGCTCTCCGGTGCGCACGTGGTGTTCTGGCTCGACGAGACGCGTGCGCACGACGCGCAGATCATCGCCAAGGTGCGCGAGTACCTCGACGAGCATGACACCTCCGGTCTCACCATCGAGATCCTGCCGCCGGCCGACGCGTGCACGTACTCGCTCGAGCGCATCCGCCGCGGTGAAGACACGATCTCGGTCACCGGCAACGTGCTGCGCGACTACCTCACCGACCTGTTCCCGATCATGGAGCTCGGCACCAGCGCCAAGATGCTCTCGATCGTGCCGCTCATGAACGGTGGCGGCCTGTTCGAGACCGGCGCCGGCGGCTCGGCCCCCAAGCACGTGCAGCAGTTCGTGAAGGAGAACCACCTCCGGTGGGACTCACTCGGTGAGTTCCTGGCCCTGGCCGCGTCGCTCGAGTTCCTCGCGCAGAAGACCGCCAACCTCGCCGCGCAGCTGCTCGCCGACACCCTCGACCGCGCCACCGGCTCGGTCCTCGACGAGAACCGCTCGCCGAAGCGCAAGGTGCACGAGCTCGACAACCGCGGCAGCCACTTCTACCTGGCGCTCTACTGGGCCCGGGAGCTGGCGACCCAGACCGACGATCCGGAGCTGGCGGCGCGTTTCGCGCCCATCGCCGAGGCGTTGGGGGCCGACGAGGACGCCATCGTCGACGAGCTCAACGCGGTGCAGGGTTCGCCGGTCGACATCGGCGGCTACTACCAACCCGACGACGCGCTGGTGACCGCGGCCATGCGGCCGAGCGCGCGCTTCAACGCGATCATCGACGCCATCTGACGTTCGACATCCGGGTCGGCACCCGGTGTCGAACACGGACAACCGGGAACGCTGCGGAGGGTCCACCACCGTGCTGCTCGCCGAGCTGAACATCCGGCACACGCGCAGGCACATGCCGACGCGACGCGTCGCGGTGGATCACGGCTACCTCCCCACCAGCGGCGCCGCATTCGGCGGCGTGCTCATCGGCGCCGTGCTCGCCGAATGTGTGCCCGGCCTCGACGAGGAGCAGACCGATGCGCTGGCGCGACTGGTCGACGTCGCCAAGCGGGGCACGCTCACCGTGCCCCGCATCGCACTCCGCTACCGCCTCCAGCGCGACACCCACGGCCTCGACCGGTCCCGGCACCGCATCACCAGCGCCGCGGTCGAGGTCGGCTCGTTGCGGCCGGTCCTCGAGCTCGATCTCCACGGTCCGCCCGCGCCCCAGGTCATCGGCGCCCTCATGGCCGCCTCCCAGCTGCCTTCGACGGGCCGATCCGTCGCCTTCCGCTTCGTCGACGCCGCGCTCGGCCGTCCCGGGGTGCTGCCCGAGGGGCTCGAGGTGGTGCGGCGTCACCAGGGTCTCCCGGGGATGCGTCCGCCGGACCCCGGCACCACCACGTCGGTCGGGGTGACCGACGACTGGGCGGGGATCCCCTCGGAGCGGCGGTGGGCCATGGAGGTCCTCGGGCTCCAGGCCGGGCACTCGATCGAGCGTGACGACGTGCAGCGGCGCTTCCGCCGGCTCGTGCGGCTCGCGCACCCCGACCACGGTGGGGAGAGCGCCGATGCGGCCGAGCGCATGGCCGAGCTGTCCGAGGCGCGCGAGGTGCTCCTGATGGTCATCACCGGCATCTCGGCCGACTCCATCTCGGGAGCCGCCGGATCGGGGACCGGCGCGTAGCGACGGGTAATTTCGGCGCATGGCCACCACCCCCCTCCACGTCACCGTCACCGGCGCCGCGGGCCAGATCGGCTACGCGCTCGTCCACCGCATCGCGAGCGGTCAGCTGCTCGGCCCCGATCAACCGGTGGTGCTGCGGCTGCTCGAGATCGAGCCCGCGCTGCCCTCGCTCGAAGGCGTGGTGATGGAGCTGGAGGACGGCGCCCACCCGCTCCTCGTGGGCATCGAGGCGACCGCCGACCTCAAGACCGCGTTCGACGGCACGTCGTGGGCGCTGCTCGTGGGCTCGATCCCGCGCAAGGCGGGCATGGAGCGCGGCGACCTCCTCTCGGTCAACGGCGGGATCTTCAAGCCGCAGGGTCAGGCCATCAACGACCACGCGGCGAGCGACGTGCGCGTGCTGGTCGTCGGCAACCCGTGCAACACCAACTGCCTCATCGCCCGCTCGAACGCGCCCGACGTGCCCGCCGACCGCTGGTTCGCGATGACCCGGCTCGACGAGAACCGGGCGAAGACGCAACTGGCCAAGAAGGCCGGCGTGCTCTCGCGTCAGGTGAGCAACGTCGCGATCTGGGGGAACCACTCCGCCACCCAGTTCCCCGACTTCGCGCACGCCCGCATCGACGGCACGCTCGTGCCCGAGGTCATCACCGACACCGCGTGGCTGCAGGGCGAATTCATCGAGACGGTGCAGAAGCGCGGCGCGGCGGTGATCGAGAAGCGCGGCGCGTCGTCGGCGGCGTCGGCCGCGCACGCGGCGATCGGCTCGGTGAACAGCGTGCACTTCGCCACGCCCGAGGACGACTTCCACTCGGTGGCGGTGTGCAGCTCCGGTCAGTACGGCGTGCCCGAGGGTCTGCAGTTCGGCTACCCGATCCGCAGCGACGGTTCGTCGTGGACGGTCGTCGAGGGCATCGAGCACGACGAGTTCGCCCGGGGCAAGATCGCCATCACCACCAAGGAGCTCGTCGACGAGCGCGACGAGGTCCGCTCGCTCGGTCTCATCTCCTGATGCCGTCACGATGAAGGCGGTCTGGTCGTTGGAGTTCTCCGACGACCAGCGACTCAGCGGCGCACTGCGCCTGACGGTCGAAGCATCAACCGCGTCGTTCTTCGCGCAGGTCGTCGTGCCCGAAGTGGGTGTGATCGTCGTACGCGACGACGAGGTCCCGCCACCGAAGCGTGACGACGTGATCGTCGTGCGCGCCGAAGGCCTCTGGGCCGAGCTGCTATGCGAGACGCCGGGCGAGCACTGGAGCTTCGGGCTCGAGGCCTTCGGGGTGCGGTTCGACTCCGAGGCCGAAGCCGCCACCAGCGACCGCGGCGACCGCGTGGCGGTGGGCTTCGACCTCGAGTGGGAGACCCCCGACCGCGTCGTCGGCGAGGTGCTCGTCGGCCGCCGGCGCCACGACCTCAACGGTCACGGCACGTTCTCCGTCACTGAACTCGAAGGTGCGTGACTCGGGCACAGTGGGTGTGCCCGATCCGCTGAAGCTCGTGATGGGGCGTCAGTTCGGGGCGCAGTGGGTGCCGGGCGGGGGCAGCGTGCCGTCGACGAAGTAGGCGTCGACCGCGTCGTCGATGCAGGTGCTGACGCCGCGGCCGAACGCGGTGTGCTCCGTGCTGTCGAACGTGAGCAGCTCGGATCCCTCGATGCGCTGGGTGAGGGCCTCAGCGCCGACGTAGGGCGTCGCCGGGTCGCCCGTGGTGCCGATGACGAGGATCGGTGCGGTCCCGCGCACGGTGACGTTGCCGAGCTTGTCGCCCTTCGCAGGCTTCGGCATGCCGACGCACGAGTCGGTCGCGAACGACCCGCCCCACGGCGGGAGCTGCGACTGGAACGTGGACACGTCGGCGAGCTCGGCCGCGCTGGTGGGCGTCGACTTGGACGGCCGGTCGACGCACCCGATCACCGAGTTGGCCTCGACCAGCGGATCCCACGTGCCATTCGGGTCACGGCCGAGGTACTGGTCGGAGTACGCGAGCAGGCTCGGCGCCGCGCCCGTGTTCACCGCTTCGCTGAGCGCGTCGGCGAGGAGCGGCCACCCGCGCGAGCGGTCGTAGAGCAGCGACAGCACTCCGTTCTCGAGCAGGCTCGACGTCAGCTCGCCGGCGCGAGTGACGCCGTTGCTCGTGTACGTCGCCGGCATCGGCTGCTGGTCGACGCGCGCGATCAGTTGGTTCAGCACGTCGCGCGGCGCGCCCGACGCGGCAAGCGAGCATCCGGTCTGCCGGCACCAGTCGAGGAACCCGCTCAGCGCCTCCATGAACCCGCGGGCCTGGCGGTAGGCGTAGTCGCGGGTGCTGATCCAGTAGTCGGGCGGGCCGTCGAGCACGAGACGTCCGACGGTGGTCGGGAACATCTGCGCGTACGTGGCGCCGACGACGGTCCCGTAGGAGTAGCCGAGGTAGTCGAGCTTCGGGTCGCCGAGCGCGATCCGGATCGCCTCGAGGTCGCGAGCCACGTTGCGCGTGCCGACCTGGCCCGCGTACGCGCCCATGCGTTGCGCGCATCCGGCGGCGAACTGCGCGTTGTAGGCGTGCAGCGCGTCGAGTTGCGCGCTGGTCGTCGGCACCGCGGGGAGGGTCGCCGACTGGTCGAGGAACGCGTCGTCGACGCAGTCGATCGGCCGCGAGGCGCCGGTGCCGCGCGGATCGAAGCTCACGACGTCGAACCGGTCGCGCACGGTCTGCGGGAGCCGACCGTACGTGCGGCGTAGGTAGTCGACGCCCGACTCGCCCGGCCCGCCGTAGTTCACCACCAACGACCCGATGCGCTGATCGGGCGCCGCCGCCGGCAAGCGGATGAGCGCGAGACCCACCTGCTCGCCGGCGGTGGGCTTCGACCAGTCGACGGGCACCGTGAGCGTGGCGCACTGGAACCCGTTGCCGCAGTCGCTCCACGCGAGGGTGGCGTCGAACGCGGGCAGCGGCGGCCAGCGCTTCGTGGGCGGTGTGGTGGTGGTCGTGGTGGTGGTCGACGGCGTGGGCTTCGCCTTGTCCTTGATGCCGGCGACCGCGGGGGTCGCGAGCGCGATGTACAGCACGAGCGCCACGAGCGCCGGAATGAGTCGCTTCACGGCCAGGCGGGGGCGCCCCAGGGGCTGGGCAGGCCCAGCTTGCCGGGGTTGAGGATCCCGACAGGGTCGAGCGCCGCCTTGGCCGCGGCCAACACGTCGTGACCGGTGCCGAGCGCGGCGCGCGCGTAGCGGGCCCGGTTGAGGCCGATCCCGTGGTGGTGGCTGAGCGCAGCGCCGTGCGTCACCGTGGCTTCCATGGCGGCGTCCCAGGTGCGGCGGTAGAAGTCCTCACGTTGCTCTTTCGGCGGGAAGCCTCCGAAGGTGAAGTAGAGGCAACCTCCGTCGGTGTACGCGTGCGAGAGGTGCGCGGACGCGACGACGAGGTCGTCGAACCCGCGCAGCGCGTCGAGCACGGCGTCGTACACGCGCGGGAGCGTCGACCAGCGCGCCGCGATCTCCATGGTGTCGACGACCGCGCCCTGTTCGACGTACTGGTGGAGCGCCGAGACGTCGTTGCGCTTCGCCAACCAGGTGTCGAGCAGCGTGGGATCGGCGTCGCGGGCGTTCGCGCACTCCTCGCGCACGACGAGTGACACGCCGTCGAGCAGCGCAGGATCACCTTCGTCGAGCACGAGCAACATCGTCGCGTCCCCCGTACTGAAGTGGCGGTCACCCTCGACGGGATCGTAGAGACGGAGCACCGCGGGCGTCGCGCCCCGGCGCAGGATGCGTCGGCACGCGTCGAGACCGTCGACGAACGTGGGGTAGCGGAACGCGGCTCGCACCTCGCCGACCGGCGCCGGATGCACCCGCAACCGCGCGCCCGTGATGATCCCGAGGGTGCCCTCGCTGCCCACGAACAGCTGCGTGAGATCGGGACCGACCGCCGCCCGCGGGGCCCCGCCGGTGTGCACCGTGCGGCCGTCGGCGAGCACGACGTCGAGGCCCAGCACCATGTCCTCGATCTTGCCGTAGCGGGTGGAGAGCTGGCCCGCGCTCCGGCACGCCAGCCACCCGCCGACCGTCGACAGATCGATCGACTGCGGCCAGTGGCCCAGCGTGACCCCGTGGTCGGCCCGGAGGCTCGCCTCCAGCGGCGTGCCGAAGGTGCCGGCGCGTACGTCGAGCACGAGCGACGGATCGTCGACGTCGACGATGCCCGTCAGTGCGGTGAGGTCGAGCACCACGCCGCCGTGCACCGGCATGCTCGCTCCGCACACCCCGCTGCGGCCCGCCGCCACCGTGAGCGGCACACGCGCGTCGTTGCACAGGCGCGCCACCGCGGACACCTGCCCCTCGGAGTCGGGCGTCGCGACCGCGGCCGCAGGAGTGATCGCGGTGCCGTCGTCGTCCCAGATCATCGCCAACGGCCACCAGTCGCGGCTCGCGGTGGCGACGGTCTCGGGGGCGCGCTCGACCGCGCACTCGCGCGCGAGACGATCGAGCAGCACGTCGGGCACGTCGGCGACGGCGCCGTGGAGTCCGCTCACGTACCCGCCCTCAAGCGATCTCGGCGCGCTCGGTGGCGATCGCGGCGCGGTATTCGTCGACCTGCGCGTCGCGCTCGGCGTCGGACCATCCGAGGTCGGGTGCGATCAGCTCGGCCACCGAAGCGGCGGCGTCGTACGACGCGTCGCGCGCCAACAGCCGCGCACGCGTGCGTCGCGAGAGCACGTCGTCGAGCGTGCGCGCCATCTCGTGGCGCACCGCGTAGATCGCCTCGGCACGGAGGTAGGGCAGGCCGGGCACGAGCGGTGCGGCCAGGTCGGCATCGTCGACCGTGAGCGCACGCACCACCTCCGCCTCGGTGCCGTAGCGACCGGTCAGGTGCTCGTGCGTGCTCGGTTCGAGCGCGGCCACCGGCGGTGCGATGCCTTCGCCCCCGAACAGCCGCAGGTGCTTGGTGCGCGACCGTTGCGACCGATCACCCGCTCCGCCGAGTTCGCCGACCGCCGCGTCGACCGCGTCGGCGGCCATGCGGCGGTAGGTGGTGAGCTTGCCGCCCGTCACCGTCACCACCCCGCTCGTCGCCACCCGCACCGAGTGCTTGCGGGAGAGATCGGCGGTGCGGGTCGACCGCCCCGAGCGCAGGAGCGGGCGCAGCCCGGCCCACGTGCCGACCACGTCGTCGGCCGTGAGCTTCTCCTCGCTGATCCCGTTGATCGCGGCGAGCAGGTAGTCGACGTCGGCCGGCGTGCACGGGGGGTCGTCGAGCGGGCCGTCGTAGTCGGTGTCGGTGGTACCCACGTAGGTGGTGTCGCCCCACGGCACCACGAAGACCATGCGCGTGTCGCCGGGTACCGGGACGATGGCGGCGATGTCGTTGCGCACCTTCTCCCACGGGAGCGTGATGTGGATCCCCTTGGCCGGGCGGATCGACGCTGGATGCGCGCCTTCGTCGAGCGCGCGCACGTCGTCGGCCCACACTCCTGCCGCGTTCACGACCACGCGCGCCCGCACCTCGAGCTCGTGGCCGTCGCCGTCGCCGCCTGAATTGGTGGCGGTGGCGACGCGCGCGCCGACGACGCGGTCGCCGTCCTTCACCAGTCCGCGCACGGCCGTGTGGTTGGCGATGACCGCGCCTTCGGCCGCCGCGGTGCGGGCGATGGTGAGGGTCAGGCGCGCGTCGTCGACCTGCGCGTCGTAGTACACGTACCCACCCGAGAGACGGTCGCGCGCGAGCGTCGGCATGTGCGCGAGCGCGGTGTCGACGTCGATGCGGTGGTGACGCTTGCCGATGCGCAGACCACCGGTGAGGTCGTACGCCCACAGCGCGGTGCCGAACAGCCGCTCGAGCCGGCGATCCATGACGCCACCGCGCGTCATGAGTGGAACGAGGAACGGCAGGATGCGTACGAGATGCGGCGCGTTCTCGAGCGCGCGCTGGCGTTCGTAGAGGTTCTCGTAGACCAGCAGGACCTCGCGCTGCTGCAGGTAGCGCAGTCCACCGTGCACGAGCTTCGAGCTCTTCGAACTCGTGCCCGACGCAAAGTCGTCGCGCTCGACCAGCGCGGTGCGCAGCCCGCGAGTGGCGGCATCGAGGGCCACCCCGGCGCCCGTGATGCCGCCACCGACGACGAGGACGTCGAAGCGTTCGTCGCCGAGGCGTCGGAGGGACCCGAGTCGATCGAGTGGTCGTCGATCGAGCGGGCGGCGATCGAGGGGTCGCCCGGCTCCGGGCGCCGACCGGCTGGCCACCGGGCCAGGTTACCGGCCGGTAACCAGCTCGGTCGCGCCAGTCGGGGCCGAGGCGGGCTGGGCGAGGGACGCCCGCACCTTGGGGGCGGTGCGCCAGGTCAGCAGCATGGCGGCACCGAACACCGCGGCCACGCCGATCAGGACGATCGAGGTGGTCGGGAGCAGGTCGTTGGTGTCGGTGCCCGCGGTGAGGAAGTGGATGGTGACGAGGGCCAGGAGCACGTAGCTCAGCATGTGCACACCCCGCCAGACCTTGGGCGTCAACCGCGCTCGCGCCAGCGATGTGACCTCCACCGCGACGAGCACGTACATGCCGACGATGCCCCACGCGACCGCGACCGGGTGCCAGGAAGACATCATCGGCACGAACACGTCGGCGAGAGAGAACTGCACGAAGCTGTCGGCCAGGATCGAGACGACGTGCACCGCGACGAACGCGATCGCCAGCGCGCTCAGGTAGCGGTGCGTCGAGAGCATCCACGACGGCGACGGCCGTCGCCCGAACGCGCGCAGCGCGTGCAACAGGCCCCACGTGCACGACGCGAGCACGAGTGCCCACGCGACGATCCCGCCGGCGCGGGCGACGTACCACCAGAAGTGCGATGACATCGGTGGCTCGCTAGCTCCCGCCGGTGCGGGTCTGGGGTTGCGGCGAGAAACCAGAGTTCCCGGTGGGGAAGTCGCGACCGTCGTTGGGCGTGGCGCTCGAGCCGCCGCCGCCGTCGCTCGACACCGATGGCGACGATGACGACGACCCACCGGTCTGCGACGCGCCATTCTGAGACGCGCCATTCTGAGACGCGCTGGCGGAGTGGTCGCCGGCGGCCATGAAGCCGACCAGCGCGCTCCCGACCGCGATGCTCACCCCGGCCGCAACGATTCGACCCTGCATGCTCAAGCTGCGACGCGCCATGGAGCAATTGTCGCATCACCCAGCTAAGGGGTTGCTGAGGATCGCGCCGGGTCGACGCGCGCACCTAGATGACGGCGCCGGGCAGGCCGTCGGATGCGACGACCTCGAAGTCGTCGGCCGCCCACGCGCGCATGCCTCCGTCGAGGTTCACCGCGTCGAAGCCGGCGCCGTGCAGCGCCCCGGCGACCGTGTGGGACCGGCCGCCGGACCGGCAGATCACGACGATCCGGCGGTCACGGGGGAGCTCGTCGACCCGGGCCTGGATCTCGCCCATCGGGATCCACACCGCCTCGGGCGCGTGGCCCGCCGCCCATTCGTCGGCCTCACGGACGTCGAGGAGGTAGCCACCGCCCTCGACCATCTCGTGGCCGTCCTCGGCGCTGACATCCTCGACGTGCTGGGCACTCACGTGGTCGCCTCCTGGTTCCGTGCTCTGGTCCGGGTGGTCTCATCCGGGCGGAACGTTCAACGGCCCGTCAATTGGCCGGACCTTTCCGCGCCTTTCCTTGAATTTCCGGGCCCAGTGTGACAGGTTTCACTCTAGGTAGTCGTACACTTGCTGAGAGTGAGAATCCACTCTGCGGGGTAGGACGACCACGATCAGAGACCGCTCGAACCGCTTCCTGAACCCCCACGCAGGAGACACCCTTGGGCCCCCGGCGCATCTTCGCAGCCTTGGTAGTGCTGGCGCTCGCCGTCCTCGTGACGGCCGGCGCGGCGGTCGCGAACGACCTCAACGCGCCCGGCACCGACCACGGCTGGCCCGGCAAGGGCCGGGTCAACCAGGGCACGGGCGCCGGCGGCGCGCAGGGCGGCGGCTCGGGCAATGTCGCCCAGGGCGGTTCCTCGGGCGCGCAGAGCGACGGCTCGCAGGGGAACGGCTCGCAGGGGAACGGCTCGCAGAGCGACGGCGCGCACGGCGACGGCACGCAGGGGGTCGGTGCGCACGGGCACGGTCAGGGACATTCGGACGACGTCGGCAGCGCCGCCTCGGGCTCGGGTTCGGGCTCGAGCGCGAGCGCCGGGTCCGCCGGCGTCACCGGGTCGGGAGCCGGCATTTCGTCGGCGCCCGTTGAGGCGCCAGCCGCGGCCGCGAGCGGACCCGCCCCCGACGCGGCCGCGGCGGCGCCCGATCCCGCGCCGGTCGGCGACACGTTCGTCGCCAGTGGTCCGACCGGCGGCACCGGCGGCCCGGGTGCTGCGGTGTCCGATGTCGCACCCACGGTCGTGGCCGGCGTCGCACCGGCCGCGCCCACGCACGACGTGCAGGGCCTCGGCGACCTTGCGGCGCTCGGCTCGATCGGAGCGATCGCCAACCACGTGACCGACGGTCCGTCGGCGGCGCGCGCGCTGCTGTCGACCGGCACCGGCCGTTCGGTGGCGGTGATCTGCGCGCTGCTCGTGGCCATCGCCCTCTTCCTCGCGGTGCATCGACGGACCGACCGCGGTGACCGCAAGCTGGCCGCAGCGCGCAGCGGGTCCGACGTCGCCCGCTTCCGGTGACCGCGACCAGGAACTCCGCCGGCTCGCCGGTCTCCGACCGGCTCCTGGTGCTGCAGTTCCTGCGCCTGCTCAACCTCACCGCGCTGCTCGTGGTCCCGGCCCTGGCCGGGGTCGAGACGCGTCGGGTGGTCGGCGTCGCGCTCGTGTACCTGGTCGTGGTGGCGATCATCGAGGCACTGCGACGGCTGGCGCCCTCGCAATCGGTGGCGGTCGTGTCGTGGGGCGTGCTGCTCGACGGCCTCGCAGTCGCCCTCGGTGTCGCGGTGACCGGCGGTTACCGCAGCCCGCTGCTGTTCCTCGTGTTCCTCGACGTCATGGCGGTGACGCTCGTCGCGTCGTACCGCACCGGGCTCAAGCTCGCGGTGTGGTTCGCGCTGCTGCTCCTCCTCGCCCACGCCGCGGCCGACGCCGGCGTCGTCACGGGCGCGAACGCGCTCGACGACCGAGCGGCCATCGTCAGCGCGGTCACGTTCCTCCTCTTCGCCGTGTGCGCCGCGTTGTTCTCCGCGGTGAACGAGCGCGCGCTGCGCAACAGTCGCGGCCATCTCGAACAGCTCGTCGAGCTCGGCGGCGACCTCGAACGCGCCATCCGGCCCGACGACGTGCTCGCGACGCTCGTGCGTCACGCGTGCGCGCGACTGGGCTTCACCCGCGCGGTCGTGTTGGTGCGGTCCGGCCCGGTGTGGGACGGGGTGCGCGACGACGGGACCGTCGAGATCCAGTTCCACGTGTCCGACCAGCCCGCGCCGCTGGTCGACGAGACCTGGTCGTCGGGTGCACCGATGCTCGTGCGCGCAGTCGACGACGACCTGCTCGACCTCGTGTTCCCCGGCGCCCGCAACGTCGTCATCACCCCGATCACCGCCGATGGCGAGCACCTCGGCATCGCCGTGGGCGAGTGGGGCGGCGGGAACGACGCCCGCATCCCGACGTCGACGGTGGGCGCCTTGGCCCAGGCGTCGATGCACGCCGCGCTCGCGTTCCGCACCGCCCGCCTGCTGGGCGAGAACGAACGGCTGGCCACCCGTGACTCGCTCACCGGCCTCGCCAACCGGCGCCTGTTCGACGAGTCGCTCGAGCGAGAGGTCGCTCGCGCGCAACGGCTCGCCACCCCCCTGAGCCTCCTCGTCCTCGACGTCGACCACTTCAAGCAGGTGAACGACACCTACGGGCACCAGACCGGTGACGCGGTGCTGCGCGAGGTCGCCGACGCGCTGGTTGCCAACACCAAGAACTACGACGTCGCTGCCCGCTACGGCGGTGACGAGTTCGTCGTGCTGCTCCCCGGCTGCAGTCGCGGCGACGCGCTGCGCGTCGCCGAACGCGTGCGCCACGGGATCTCGCGCGCGGTGGACGAAGCGCCGGTGACGATCAGCGCCGGTGTCGCCACCGTGCCCGACAACGCCACCGATGCGGAACGGCTCATGGCCGCCGCCGACGCCGCGCTCTACGACGCCAAGCGCACCGGCCGCGACCGCGTCGCCGGTTCGGGGCGCAACATCGATGTCGCGGCCCCCGCTCCGCTGAGCTGGAGCGCACCGCTCGCGCGCGGCGCCTGAGGCGCCCGGTCGCGCCCGGTCCCGCCCGGTCGCGCCGGATCAGGCGCGCGGCGATTCGTCCGCGAGGAGTTGCACCGCCCGCGCCCGCAGCTCCTGGTGATGCGCCTTGCCCGCGGCGGAGCGTTCGAGCGAGTCGACGAGCAGGAAGCGTCGCGGCGACTTGTAGCCGGCCAACGTGGCGCGGCACCAGGCGAGCATCTCCGCTTCGTCGAGGTCGTGGTCGTCCCGGAGCTGGACCAACGCCACGACGCGCTCGCCGTAGCGCTCGTCGGGGACACCGACCACCACGCAGTCGACGACGCTCGGGTGCGTGCGCAGCTCCGCCTCGACCTCCTCCGGGTACACCTTCTCGCCGCCGGTGTTGATGCACGCCGATCCGCGGCCGAGCAGGCGGACAGTGCCGTCGGTCTCCACAGTGGCGAAGTCGCCGGGGATGGAGTACCGGACGCCGTCGAGCACTCGGAACGTGGCCGCGGTCTTCTCGGGATCCTTGAAGTAGCCGACCGGGATGCGGCCGCCCATCGCCAGGAGACCGACCGCGTTGCTCCCGGGTGTGACGTCGCGTCCGGTGGTCTCGTCGACCACGCGGATGCGGTCGTTCACCGAGAACTGCGCCGAGGAGATCTCTGTGTCGCTCGCGCGCGCCGACCGGCGCGGGCCGAGTCCTTCCGACGCACCGAGCGCGTCGACGATGGTGAGGCCGTCGAGACGGTCGAGCAGGCCGCGCTTCACGTCGGGACTGAACAACACGCCCGACGACGTGATCGCCCGCAGCGACGAGAGGTCCCACCGCTTCGGCTGCGCGCGCAGCGCGTCGAGCAGCGGACGCGCGAACACGTCGCCGACGATGGTGAGCGTCTGCACTCGCTCGCGCGCGACTGCGTCCCACACGAGCTCGGGGTCGAGGCCGGGCTGGTCGACGAGCACCACGGTGCCGCTCCCGGCGAGCGCGGCGACGGTGGCGAAGAGTCCGGTGCCGTGCATGAGCGGCGCCGCGGGGAGCAACGTCGACGCCCGTTTCCCCGCCCGCGCCGCGGCGAACGGATCGGGCGGCTCGGGCGTCCGGGGGTGCGACGAGGTCCAGAGCGCGACGTAGAGGTCGTCGTTGCGCCACATCACACCCTTGGGCTGACCGGTGGTGCCGCCGGTGTAGAGGAAGATCAGGTCGTCGCCCGACGGGCGCCGGGGCGTCGACCCGGCGGCGGGCGCCGACGTCGCGATGGCCCGCTCGTAGGGATCGCCCAGCTCGAGCAGGAGAGGACGTGGGCGCGCGCGGAGGCGCTCGGCCGCCTGTTGCGCGGTCGCGGCGAACTCGGGGTTGTGGACCAGCGCCTTGGCGTCGGAGTTGTCGAGCAGGTAGCCGAGCTCGTCGGCGGTGTACCGGAAGTTGACGTTGACCGGGACGCACCCGAGCTTCAGGGCTGCGTAGAAGGTCTCCAGGTACTCGGGGCGGTTGGTGACGTCGATGGCGATCCGGTCGCCGGGCTCCAGTCCCCCCTCGGTCTGCAGGAACCAGGCCAGCCGACCCGCCCGTTCGGCGAACTGGGCCCAGGTGATGCGGCGGTCCCCACACACCACGGCGTCCCGATCCGGGACGATGCCGGCGATGCCGTCCCACACCGCGGCGAAGTTCCAGTCCGACACCTGTGCGATGCTACGGCAGGCTGTTCAGCTCGATCTCAGGTGGATCGGGCGATGATCCGGAGGCCGCTCCCGGGGGTCGGGGCGGCCGATCGAGGGGAGTGCCGTGCACGAGGACCGCATCGTCGGGGCGCGCCTGCGCACGCGCGCGGGCCACGTGGCCCTCTTCGTCGCGCTGGCCGTGGTGCCCGTGCTCGCGTTCAACTCGTTGGCCACCGCCACGACCGCTTCCGACGGCACCGGCCCCGCTGCGAGCTCACGGCCGGGTCTCACCGACACGCAGCGT
>Ga0265327_10003135_pt1 | contig 16243 bp, 16 predicted proteins | sample 41621metaG_FD_202089 | JGI IMG/M metagenome (GOLD analysis project Ga0265327, IMG submission 202089) | Rhizosphere microbial communities from Carex aquatilis grown in University of Washington, Seatle, WA, United States - 4-16-21 metaG | ecosystem: Host-associated > Plants > Roots > Rhizosphere... | reverse complement strand
TCGGTAATTAAAGGCTTGTCAATTCATTTTTTAGATGCAAGAGAAGGTCCGGTAGCGGCTTTGAAAAATATTACCAGTAACATGAAAGAAATTAATCCTCATTTTATGTTAACTGTACCTGCGTTAAGCGGAAATTTTATGAATAAAATTGTTGAAGGCATAAAATCTAAAGGTGCGTTCGCTAATTTTTTATTGAAAATTGGGTTGTCTGCTTCGAACAAACTTAATAAAGATGGTTTTACGAAGACGAATTTAATTGTAAGACTAATTTATTTCTTACCATACCTTCTTTCTGAAATTGTTATATTTAGTAATGTCCGGAAAATTTTCGGAACGAATATGAGATATTTAGTTGGCGGTGGAGCGTTATTAGATATTAGTCAACAACATTTTTTTAAAGCTATCGGTATTCCAGTTTATCAGGGATATGGACTCACTGAAGCTGCTCCAATAATTTCTGCAAATACACCGGGAGTTCATAAATTTGGAACGTCAGGAAAAGTAATACCCGGTATTAAATGTTTTATTTTAGATAAAAATGGAAATTCTTGTAATGCAAATGATAAAGGCGAAATTGTTATTCAAGGATTTAATGTTACTAAAGGATATTTTAAAAACTTGACAGCATCGAACGAAATATTAAAAAATAATAAATTATACACTGGAGATTTGGGATTTTTTGATGACGACGATTTTCTGGTTGTGGTTGGTAGAGAAAAAGCATTACTGATTTCGCATGATGGAGAAAAATTTTCGCCTGAAGAAATTGAAGAAGTGATTACAAATAACTCAAAAGGATTTATTTATCAAACTATTCTATATTGTGATCATAAAAATTACACAACAGCATTGATTACTTTGAATACACAATTTGTTGTTAGTTATTTAAATCAACATCATGATATTACAGTTAAACAATTATTGGATTTAATTTCATACGATTTTTATATTTTTAAATCGTCAAAAGAATATCAAAGAAAATTTTCAGTAAAATGGATTCCATTAACGTTTACTATTTTAATGGAGACTTTTACTGAGCAAAATTCTATGATTAATTCCACCATGAAAATGGTGCGTTATAAAATCATTCAAAATTATCAAAAAGATTTTGATTTTATGTATAACAACATGACCGGTGTTTATAATAAAAATATGTTAACTTTGGAAAATCTATTTTATAAGAAATGAAAGAATATATAGTTGAACCAACAGTTTCTACGCCATATATTTATTTTGATGGAGAGTTAGGAATATTAGAAATTAAAGGACGTTCTCTACCAGATAATCCCAAAGAAATATTTGATTACTTAATAAATAAAGTACTTGAAGATTATGTGAAAAATCCATTAGCTACAACTAAAGTTAATATATCTCTTGAATATTTTAATACATCAACATCAATGTGGCTATTTCATCTATTCAAAAAGCTGGAAAATCTCGTTATCGAAAAATTTACTGTAGAAGTTAATTGGTATTGTGATGACTATGATATTTATGAAACCGCAGATGAATTTAAATCTGTAATAAATATACCATTTAATTTAATTCGAACATAATGGTATGTATAGCAATTTTGATATTATAGTTGTTGGTGGCGGGCATGCAGGTTGCGAAGCAGCTTTAGCCGCTGCTCGTTTAGGTTCTAAAATATTAATTGTTACTTTAGATTTAAATAAATTTGGACAAATGTCTTGCAATCCTGCAATGGGGGGTATTGCAAAAGGGCAAATAGTTCGGGAAATTGATGCACTTGGAGGACAATCTGGAATTATCACAGATTTAAGTTCTTTACAATTTAGAATGTTGAATAAATCTAAGGGTCCGGCAATGTGGAGTCCAAGAGCGCAATGCGATAAACAATTATTTTCTTCACTTTGGCGAACTGCTTTAGAAAGTCATCCTAACATTTCTTTCTTACAGGATTCAGTAGAACAATTAATTGTCAAAAAAAATAAAGTTACAGGCATTATTACTTCTAATAATTTATCAATATTTTCAAATAGTGTTGTATTAACATGCGGAACTTTTTTAAATGGCACTATTCATATTGGAAGAAGTCAACAATTCGGAGGCCGCCTGAGTGAGCCAAATGTTATTGGATTGACATCATCATTAGTGAAATTCGGATTCAAAATTAAACGATTTAAAACTGGTACACCACCACGAGTTGATTGCAGATCAATAAATCTTTCTAAATTAAAAAAACAAGATGGCGATGAAAATCCATCGAAATTCAGTTTTTTGCCGTCTATTTCTCCTGTTGAAAAGCAACTCGCATGTTATATTACTCAAACAAATAATCTTGTTCATGAAATTTTAACTGATGGATTTAGTGAGTCTCCTTTATTAGATGGAACTATTACAGGTATTGGTCCCCGATATTGTCCATCTATTGAAACTAAAATTATTAATTTTTCCGGCAAAGATCATCATATACTTTTTTTAGAGCCCGAAGGAAGAAATAGCTATGAATATTATTTAAACGGATTTTCTTCGTCTCTTCCAGTAAATGTTCAAATTAAGGCCATAACTGAAATAAATGGCTTTGAAAATATACATATTTTAAAACCAGCTTATGCGATAGAATATGATTATTTTGCACCAAGTGAACTTAAATTGACTTTAGAATCGAAAATTATCGATAATCTTTTTTTTGCCGGACAGATAAATGGAACAACCGGCTACGAAGAAGCTGCAGCGCAAGGTTTGGTTGCTGGAATAAATGCGCATAATAAAGTTAAAGGTTTGGATTATTTTATTTTAAAAAGAGATCAAGCTTATATTGGCATTTTAATAGATGACTTAATTACAAAACCTATAACTGAACCTTATAGAATGTTTACATCTCGTGCTGAGTTTCGTCTTTTACTACGACAAGATAGTGCCGATTATAGGTTAACCGAAGTTGGATATAAATTAGGATTGGCTGACAAAATCAGATATAAATCATTCGTTAGTAAATATAAAGCATTGTATAAAATTGGCGCGTTTTTAAAGAAGCATATTGTTTCGCCTGAATTTTTTAGTTCCAATAATGGCGATACAGGCAGTTTTAAAAAAGAAAGATTTAGATCGGAAAAATTACTCCAACGTCCGGAAGTTTCTATTTTTGATTTTTTAAAGCAAAATAGTGCTTTTAGAAAATATTTATTAATAAATTCAAGCATTGGATATTCAATTTTTGAGATATCTGATTTACTAACAATTGATATAACTATTAAATATTCTGATTATTTTTTAAAGGAATTAAAAATTGTACAAAAAATAAACAGCTATTTAGGTTTCCAAATTAATTCTAAATTTGATTATTCTGTAATTAATTCTATTACCTTAGAAGCTAAAGAAAAACTGACGAAAATAAAACCTAAAACTATTGGTGATGCAATGAATATAGATGGTGTTTCGTTTGCTGACATACAGACATTGCTACTTTATCTAAATAAATAATTTTGTTTCACGTGAAACTTTTTATAAGTATGGTTTTATTAGCTCACTCAGGGAAACAACATTCATATCTTTTAGCAAAGGAATTGTTGAAAAATAATCTTTTGAGTAGATTTTATACAAGCTCGTATGTTCGCAATAATAAAATACAGGAATTGTCTATTAATAATCTGGACTCTTTTTTTTCGCGACGTTTTATTTATGGTTTGGGTAATGGATTTGTAGATAGCAATTGGTTGCTCGAATTTCCGGAATTATTTTTTCGATTTTTACTCGGTAAAACTAAATTTGTTAATGATGTTGTTTTTTTTCGCGATTGGCTTTTTGATAATCTACTTTCTGGAAGAATAGGAGATGAAAGTTTTGATATTTTTTGGGGATTTCAAGGGAGTTGTTTAGAAACAATGCGTATTTGTAATAGTTTAGGGAAAATTACAGTATGCGAATTGGCAACTGGACATGTTGATGCGGCTAATTATATTTTAAATGAAGAAAAACAATTATGTCCCGAATGGAGTGATAGCATTGATAATTTGTATTTTCCGGGCTATTATGAAAATCGTTTGTATTCTGAACCGAGAGAAGCTAAATTTGTCATTGTAGCTTCTGAATTTTCGAAGAATACACTTATACGAGATAATATTCCTGAGAAAAAAATAATTAAACTTCATTTAGCATGCGATTTATCTAAAATAAAAAACACCATAAATGTAAGTCAAAATAAAAAATTAAATGTACTTTATGCGGGAACAGTTACCCAACGCAAAGGAGTTAAATACTTGCTTGAAGCTATTTTAAAACTGAAAGGTTTTAATATTAATTTACATATAATTGGTAGTGTGCATGGCTCTGGCAATGCACTTTCTCGTTATGTAGGTTCTTTTACTTACCAACCATTAGTTTATCAAAATTTTTTATTCGACAGCTATTCAGAACATGATGTGTTGGTACTTCCAACATTATTTGACGGATTTGGATTAGTTATTATTGAAGCATTGGCTGCTGGATTACCGGTTATTACTACTGCTAATTCAATCGGTCCAGACGTTATTGTAGATGATGTGAATGGATATATTGTACCGATTCGGTCAGCGGAAGCAATTATGGATAAATTGATTATTTTAAGTAATAAAAGCAATGACGAAAGAATATGTATGAGACGTAATGCGGTAAAATCTGCTCAAAATTTTTCGTTAACAAAGTATTCCGAAAATTTAGTAAATGTACTTAGATTTATTAAGAATGAAAGTAAATGATAGGAATTAGTTTAATATATGTAATTTCAATAATGTTTCTGGCAATTTCATTATTTTATTTTTTTTACAACGACGATGAATTTTTATTACTAACTATTAGCTTTTTTTATTTAACAGGTTTAAGTAGATATACTGCAGTTTTAGCAAAGAAAGCAAATTGGGTAACAGTGGCATACGCGGTTAATTTTTTCCATCTGACTGATAGCTTGGCTTTAATTGCTTTGAATATGTTTTTATTAGGGACTTGTGTTTTATCTATTTCCTATATTATTATGCGGAATACAGTAAAAACTAAAATAATAAATGGCGAAAATCAAATTCTTTTTAAGAATTTTATAGATCATCAAAGACTATCAATTGTCGGTATTTTTGGACTTTTTTTATTAATTAATAGTTATACTAAAATTGCTCTAATTGGTGATACTAATTTAGCGTACGGTAAAAGCTATTTTTTTTTATTTAGCTTAGCTATTGGTGGAATTATATTGCTTGTATATTTGCTCTATAAAAATTTGTCTTTCAAATATAATTTTGCTATTAAATCTTTTTTTATTGGGTTACTTTTTTATGCTGCGTACATTTCGTATAATCCATATTTAAGATTTCAATTTATTTCGTGGATTGTTGCTTTGGGAATTATTGCTGTTTATAAATATTCAACGTTTAAGAAATTTATGATTTACAGTGCAGCTGGGGTGATTACATTAATGCTGTTTTTAGTTGCAGGTAATTCGAGAATATATAATATAAATGAATTAAGCTTTGAAAGAAATGTTGATATGATTAAATATCGATTTGACATACGGGAAGATCAAAATATGTTAGATGGGTTTATGATGGTGTTACAGGTATATCCAAAGCGTGTCGATTATCAGTATGGAATGGAGCATATAGAAATTTTGTTAAGACCAATTCCACGTATTTTATGGGCGGACAAGCCGGTTGGCGGTTATGCAAATAAACTTGGACTTAATAAAAATATGCCACAGGGAGTTACTGTAGGCATTTCTCAAACTTTATATGGCAGTTTTTATGGCGAGGGCGGCATTATAGGAATTATTATTTTTTCAATTCTGTACGCTTATTTTTTCGCGTCTGCGTTTAATTATTCTAAAAGATACCAATCGGAAATGAGATATTTGATTAAAGGCATTACACTTGCTTCAGCAATTCCTTTATTGCGCGGAGGCGATTTGCCCGGTATATATGCGTTTATTGGTATGAGCTATTGGCCTGTTTTTATTATAATATTTCGATATAATAGATATTTAAAGAGGCATCTTACTAACGCAAATCATCATGTTAATTGACATTTTTAATATTATTACAAATACTAATTTTATTTTTATTTGCCGTTTAACGATATTAATTGGAAAATAAATCTCAAAATTAAACCTTGTTACCAGCTATGATGCTTTCTAAAACAGGAGTGAAGCATTTTTTACCAGCTATGTTTATATTAATTAGAAAATGCCTGTTGTAACTGTCTTTGTTTTGAAAGGTAAAAACAACTAATTTGACGTGACCGATTTTAAAAACCTGTCAGATTTTTCGTTAGATAAGCAGGTCTGCGATGCTAATAAAGTCGGTCTGCTTAACTAAAAAAGTGGTTTGTTCAGGTAAAAAAGTCGGTCAGTTGCGCTAAGTCATGAATTACACCAACGGTAATAAAACTGAAGCAGCAAAACTCTTGAATATTGCATTGACTACGCTTTGCAGAAAATTAGAAGAATATAAATTAGGTTTGCAAAATTATTTAATTAACAAAAACAGGCGTTTAAAATGAATACTAAAATCATCATCGAGTTTGTAAATGCGATTAATAATGCGGATATTGGTAAAATGTACAAATTAATGGCTGACGACCACCTGTTTATTGATTCGCAAGATAACAGGATAACAGGGAAAGACCGAATGAAACAAGCATGGATTGGATATTTTGCATTGTTTCCCGATTATAAAATTGAAATAAACGAATTGATTGAAAAAGATTATTTGATTTGCATTTTTGGATACGCTGGCGGTACATATAAAAATATACAAAATGAGAATAACAGCAATTACTGGAAAATTCCTGCTGCATGGAGAGCAGTTGTTTCAAACAATCAAATAAAACAATGGCAAGTGTATGCCGACAATATAATTGTAGCCGATATAATCAATAGAAATAAATAATATTGTGCAAAGCAAAATGTTGCCAAGCGGCTACGCATTTTTGCAATACGCTTACATGCAAGAAAACGTTTGTATAGCGGGGTTTTTCTCTTGAACTTAAATTTCAAATTTTGACAACTTTCCTAATACCATTTCAAGAACAGTAATTGTTATTTATAAATTTTTTTGATTATTAAAATGAAATTTTTTTGATTATCAAAATTTATTCAATAAATTTGGATAAATTAAAAATTAAAACGATGGCAAGAACGTGTAAAAATCTAAACCATTATGGAGACAATATATTCGATAACAGTTTCGGTACTTTAGGAAGTCGGAAATTATTTCTCAGGAGAAAAAAATCACTCTTTAGGAACTCGGCAACTGCCCAGAGTTGCGAAGAAACTGCCCAGAGTTGCGAAGAAACTGCCAAAAGTAGCGCGGAAACTGCCCAGAGTTGCGAAGAAACTGTTCCAAGTTGCGAAGAAACTGTCCAGAGTTGCGAAGAAACTGTCCAGAGTTGCGAAGAAACTGCCCAGAGTTGCGCAGAAATTGCCCAGAGTAGCGCAGAAATTGCCCTGAGTTGCGCAGAAATTCATTCTTTTGCTTTTTTAAATATGTCATGTATATCACCCATTAATTTAACTGATTCCGGCGTAAAATCATTCATAACACCCCAACCGGTACAAGCATTCCAGCCGTCGCTTGCAGTATAACCCTTTTTCGATAGTGTAGTAATATTATCGCCTGTGGTAATGTTTCGGCAAAATGGTGTTGGATTGGCATATAATATCGGGTTAATAAATCCTGCGTTGACATTATTTTTTTCGTTTGACAATGCAAAAAAACCTGCCATCAGTGGCGCAACTGAACTGGTTCCGCCCAAAACGTCCCATTTACCGTCAATCAAAACTTTGTACCCGCTAACAGGGCAAGCATTTGCGGCGACATCGGGTAATCCTCTGCCGCTAAATTTTTTCTCGACCGAAAGTGGAATATTTGTAGCTGACTGATATTGCGGTTTGATAAAAAATTCGCTTACTCCCCCGCCGGTTGCCCAATTATTACCGTCGTTCCAAACAACTTCCGAAACTATTTTTCCATCGTTAATATCGATTTTTGTACCGCCACAAGCCAATACAAAAGGACTCGAAGCCGGAAAGTCAACTTTAGCAAGTCCGTCGTAAAATTTATTATTTGTCATTTGGTCGGCAGAACCATGATCACCAACCGATGTACATATTGTTATGCCTAATAAACTTGCGGCTTTGAAAGCTTCGTTGAAACTCATTAACGATTGCGATGTCCAGATATTTTCGGGATAACCCCAACTGATTGAAATAACCGTAGGTTTGTTTATTGTATCGTGTATGGCTGTTGTAATGGCGTCTAAAAAACCTTTGTCGGTATTGTCGGCAAAATAAACGACAATTTTGGCGCCGGGCGCTATGGCTCCGGCAACTTCGATATCGAGTACCACTTCGCCGTCGTCGCTGTCGGCGTTGGTAGGATTGTTGATGCCTTCACCAACCGAAACCGACTTTATTTCGGGCATCGGAAGGTTAAGCGCTGCAAAATAATCAACCAAATCTTCGTTGCGATAACCGCCGCCCAATTCGATAATTCCAATGCATTGACCTTTTCCTGTAACATTTTTCGGAAAATTATAGGCATTGGCAATTTCAACCGGCGTGTAACCGTAAAGTGCATCAAGATTGCTGTCTTCGCGGTTCATTTTTAATGATTCGCTTCTTCGTCGCGCTACCGGTCGGTTGTCTAAACCGAAAACACCTTCAATGATATTTTCTAAATGCGCCGGTATTTGAACTGTACCTTCTCTGCCTCTAAAAACAGTTCCATTCGAATGTTGGTAATTGTCGAGCTGTATTTGAAAAGCTTCTTCGAAATATTTCATTTGACCTTTTAATAGGACGGTTCGTCGCGCATAATTGATTTGTGCGACCGAAAGATGATGCTGACTTGCAAATTTTTCGATCAAATCAATGTCTTCTTGCGACGCGCCAAATTCTTTTTCATATTCTTGGTGCGAATAGGTTTTAGCATGATCCAAAATCGGTTCAATAGATTTTTTTCTACGGACTCTGACGGTTATTTCGATTGATTCATTGTGATTAATTGTTGCCAGTTTATCGCCTTGTGGCGAAGGTTTTTCGCTTCCTTTTATTTCTATTGACTGTTTTGGATTGATGTCATTATTTGCCATATCGAAAGAAATTTATATAAACCTAAAAGTATAATTTAGTAAGTAACCTGAAAATCTAAAATGAAATTTGAACCACAAAGGCGCTCAAAGGGTTTTCACAAAGTCACGCAAAGTAAAAAAAGTGAATGAAGAAACTTAGTGAAACTTTGTGAAATCCTTTGTGTTACTTTGTGGTTTTCTTTTTCAATTTACATTTTCAGGAGTAATATTATTTGTTAGAAAATTGTTTTAACAGTTGCAATTAGTAACGTACCTGAATAAATTGACATCTACAACTTATGTGCCGCAAGTTTAATTGCTAAGTGCCCCAAAAAGCGTAAAGACGGTAAGATTATTTTGGTTTACAATCGTTAAACCGGAATTGCAAATTTGAAAGTTGGAAGCCATCGCCCAGGAAAAAAGTCATGTGCAGGAAATTATTTCAAGCGATGCCATACTGCCAGATTTTATGCCCACTTTGCGAATTATCAAACCACAATCAAAAATATTTTGTATTTGATAATTGCAATTTAATTTTCAACAATTTTTACGTTATCTCAAATTTTTCCGTAATTTTAAAACCTGAAACATTAAAATTTTATAAATGGAAGTTAGAAAACGACCCGGAGGGGAATTAGCTGCACGCCCATTGCATTTTATATGGTTACTCGATGTAAGCGGCTCTATGGATGGCGACAAAATCCAGTCATTGAACTATGCAATTAAAAATGCTTTGCCTGCAATGAAAAAGATTGCAGACGAAAATCCCAATGCCGATGTTTTGGTGCGATGCATTACATTTGGTGCAGATGTAAAATGGCATATCGGCACAGCAATAAAAGTTGCCGATTTTGAATGGGCAGACGTCCAAGCGGCAGGATTAACACCAATGGGAAAAGCATTGGATATGCTGGCAGATCAGTTGAAAATTCCACCAATGACAGACAGAGCTTTGCCGCCAATTTTGGTTTTGATTACCGATGGACAACCAACTGACGATTTTAATAGTGCGCATCAAAGATTGATGCAATTGCCCTGGGCAAAAAAAGCTGTCAGAATTGGAATAGCAATTGGCGATGATGCAGACGTGAATGTCATTGATAAATTTATTGGTAATCCCGAAATAAAAACATTGGTTGCCAATAATTCAGAACAATTGACTAATTTTATTCGTTGGGCATCAACGGCAGTGCTGCAAGCAGCATCAAGCCCGTCGAGTCAGGTAACTGGGCAAACCGGAACCGGTAATGTTCCTATTGCAGTTCAGCCGGACAGTTCAAATGTTAGTCAGGATGTTGTTTGGTAAAGCTTATGTGGCAAATAATTACCGATACAGTAAAAAGCCCGAAACATTCCGAAAATCAAGATGCAGTCAGCTGTTTTCAATCTGCAAATAACGAAAATATAATTGTTGCGGTTGCCGATGGTCATGGAAGCAAAAAATGTTTTCGTAGTCAAACGGGTTCCCGTTTTGCTGTCGAAACGCTTGTTGCAATTTTTCGTCAACTGTTTATTAAAAAAGAATTCGATAATTGGCAGGTCAGCATAAAAGATTGCGAACAAAATCTTGCTAAAAACATTCACCGGCATTGGTTGGATAAAGTTGAAAAACATCTTGCCAAGAATCCATTTTCGGAAGACGAATTGAACATTGACAAAGCTGTGAATGATTATCCTGTTTTGAGCTATGGCACAACATTATTAGGCGCTGTTATAACGCCCCATGCAATTTTGTATATTCAGCTTGGCGACGGCGATATATTAACGGTTCAAGACAATACAGTTTACAGACCTTTGCCAAAAGACGAAAAACTGATTGCCAACGAAACCTATTCGCTCAGTTCGAAAACAGCATTTAATTATTTCAATTTTTTATATCAGCCGGTTGTAAATGGTTTTCCCGATTTAATCTTTCTGGCAACCGATGGTTATGCCAATTCGTACAAAGATGAAACAGATTTTCAGAAAGTGGCAATGGATTATTGCAGCATTTACAAAGACGATGGCGCTGATTATATTAAGCAAAATATAAATGCCTGGTTGAAAGATACAACCGAAAACGGCAGCGGCGACGATATTACCTGTGCAATGATATTTAAAACAAATCAACATGAATCAGTTATTACAGATTAAGCAAAAATTTTCTGTCAGCAGCGCCGACGATTGTATTGTCGAGAAATTTCTTGGTTCTGGTGGACAAGGCGAAGTCTATCAGGTAACAATGCAAGGAAAACCCTATGCGCTAAAATGGTACTTTCCAAAAATGGCAACTGCCGACCAGAAAGAAAGTTTAGAAAAGCTTATCAATATTGGTGCGCCAAACGACAAATTTCTCTGGCCCCAGTTTATACTCACCAATCCGGACAATAATACGTTTGGTTACATCATGCCCTTGCGTTTGCCGAGATTTAAAGGCATTAACGACCTTGTAAAACGCAAAATAGAACCGTCTTTTAAAACATTGGCAAAGGCCGGCGTTTATCTGGCGGACAGTTTTTTAAAACTTCATGCAAAAGGTTTGTGCTACCGCGACATTTCTTTTGGTAATGTTTTCTTTGACGCACAAACCGGTGATATTCAAATTTGCGACAATGACAATGTTACTACAAACGGAAATCCAAAATTTACAGTTTTAGGAACGCCACGTTTTACAGCGCCCGAAATTGTGAGAAGCGAAGCAATACCATCAACCAATACCGATTTGTTTTCGCTTGGCGTTTTGCTGCATTACATGTTGTTTGTACATCATCCGTTGGAAGGTGAGCAGGAATCGCAAATTAAATGCTTCGATTTACCGGCAATGACAAAATTGTATGGTACAAATCCGGTTTATATTTTCGACCCCGATAATAAAACCAATCGTCCGGTGCGCGGTTATCACGACAATGCAATTGAATATTGGAATGTATATCCCGATTTTTTAAAACAACTTTTTATCCGTGCCTTTACCAACGGTTTGCAACCCAACAAAAGAATTTATGAAATAGAGTGGCGCGATAATATGTTGCGCTTGCACGACAGTGTGATGTATTGCCGGTGTGGTGCAGAAAATTTTTACGATGCCGGCAAAAATACAAATTGTTGGGCGTGTAAGGCAGCAATAAGCATTGCACCGCGATTAAAAACCTTGCGACACAACGTGGTATTAAATGCCGATACGGTTTTATATCCCTTTCATATTGACGGCATGAGTAGTTGCGAATTTACAAATCAGGTTGCACAAGTAAACCAGCACCCACAGAACAAAAATTTGTGGGGACTGAAAAACCTGAGCAACGAAACATGGACAATTACCAGTACCGACGGACTTATGAAAGATGTACTACCAAACCAGAATGTTGCATTAATAAATGGAATAAAAATTAATTTTGGTAAAACAATTGGCGAAATAATGATTTAGTTTTAAAATTTTATGACCGACGAACTCGAACAACTACGCGATTATATTGCATCACAAGACGCAATAGACAATACAATGCTCAAAGGCGTTATAAGCGACCTGATGCACAATGCTGCCGATAAAAAAATTGTGCAGGTATGTTTTAATACCGGCATTTTGCAAACTTTTTTGAACGAGAAAAACCGCGATGTATTTTATCTGCAACGCCAAAAAGACGCATTGGTAAACGAACATTTAATAAGCGCAGAATATGCTGCAAAAGCAATTGAGATTTGCAATTTTTTAGCTAACGCGCCAGACGAAGATGGCATTATTTGGGATGATGCTAAAACCGGACATTTTACCGACGAGCGCGATGGCAATGTTTATAAAGTAGTTAAAATTGGCGATCAAATTTGGATGGCTGAAAATTTTAGATATATACCGTATGTCATACTTGAAAACAGAGAATTTGGCATATCAGTTTATAACTTTGATAGTGATAGTCTTTATGTATGGACGACAGAAAGTCCTGTTAGATATACTCAAAAGATATCGGATTATAGATTAGATAGTATTAATGTCAGTGAGGCTTTAAAAGATTTTTACTATAAAACATTCGGATGTCTTTATGATTGGCATACGGCTTGCAAAATTGCACCGACAGGCTGGCACTTGCCGAGTATAGAAGAATGGAATACATTAATTAATTATTTAGGAGGCAAAAATATTGCTGGCGGAAAATTGAAATGTGAAAAACATTGGAGAAACCCCAATATTGATGCAAATAATCAAATAGGTTTTAATGCATTACCTGGTGGGCGTCGTTGGAGTAAGCGCTTTTATGATATTGGTATATTTTCCGGTTTTTGGACAAGTTCGCAAATTGATAGAAAAAATGCATGTTGCATTGAACTTTTAGATAAAAAAAATAATGCAAAAGAAAATAGTTCTTTTTGTTCAACAGGTTTTAGCATAAGGTATTTAAAAATAATAATTCACTTGAATTAATTACTAATAAGAGCTTTTATTTAGAGAACCGTATTAATGACCGAATCATTTGGGAAAATCAGGTACAAGGTAAATTTGTAGATATTAGAGATAACAATTTTTATAAAGTAGTAAAAATTGGCGACCAAATTTGGATGGCGGAAAATTTACGCTTTATTCCGCATGTTTCATCTTCTAAAAAAAGTGGGGGTATTTGGGTGTACGGTTTTGAAAATGACAATGTTAGCGAAGCAAAATATAATAAAAATTATTTAGAATATGGTTGTTTGTACGATTGGAAAACTGCATGTAAAGTTGCTCCTGTCGGATGGCATCTTCCTCATGATGACGAGTATGAAAAATTAATTGACTTTTTGGGTGGTAAAACAGAAGGTGATAAATTGAAGGAAATTGGAACAACTCATTGGCACCAACCGAATGAAGATGCCACAGATAAATATGGTTTCACTGCTCTACCTGGTGGAATTCGTAAATTTGACGGTAGCGGTTTTCATGATTTAGGCCTTTCAGCCGAATTTTGGACTACTAGAACAGATGATGAAAACTTAGCATCTGCAATTAGTCTTACTTACTCCAATCAATATGTTATGTTTGGTAATTACAGTCGTCAGAAAGGTGTGAGTGTCCGGTGTATATTGGATTTTGAACTATAAACTTAGGAACAAATGTATAAAAAAATGATTTTCAATAATTGGCAATACATATATTCAAATGGTAAGTTTGAAATAATACCAGATATTAAAATTGAAAAGCCAAAGACGCTTTTTAAATTGTATGAATTAAATAATAATTCAATAGATGCAATTACAAATCAATATATTTATGCTAATCATCCATTTCATTTCAATGATTTATTTGATTGCACATCTTACTTGTTAAAAGTTAGCAAAAAATATTATCTCGAAAAAATTTATGATTCATCATCTTTTCAAGAATCCAAAAAATATTCTTTAAATATTAATCTACCTGAATCTAACACAGAAGTGGTTCAAGAAATGTCTGAAAGTATTCATAAAATTTTAGCTGTATTATGTTTAACAACCGATTTGAATAATATACTTATGTGGTCATATTACACACATCATAAAGGTTTTTGTGTAGAATTTGATTACACAAAATTTAATTTTAAACATTATGGACCTTTTCCAATAAATTATCAAAATAATCCAAGTGTTTTTGAAATTGACTCAGATAATGATTTGCGATTGGGTATAATATATCAAAGTAATATTAAGTTTAAAGAATGGCAGCATGAAAACGAATGGCGTCTATTAATTGAAGCCCCAAAAGGAGCATCCTTTGCAAATCCATTCAATGCGAAAAGTCTTGAATATCCTATACATGATAGAAAATTTTATTATAAAATTGATACAATAGTAAGCGTGACTTTAGGCAATCGTTTTTTCGATAAAGGTGAGATAAAAATTATAGATAACAATGAATTGGCTGTTGAATTTAAACCCAAAAATCAAAAAAAATTGCTATTTGATTTTTTATCAAAAAATGAGATTATTACAAAAATAGTTTTACAGGAGAAATTATTTGAATTAAATTTCAGACCTTGCAAGATTCATAATCTAAAAAATAATAAATATAAAATAATTGCTATAAATTGATTACAAACTGAAATTTTATGATGGTTTAAGAAAAACAAATTATTGAAAATACATCTTATTAGGAAATTTAAAGCTGCCAAATTTAAAATTAGTTTCATTTAAGTATATAGCCATCTCAAAACTTTGTCTAAAATTTTTTAAATAATTGTATATTACATATTTTTGGATAAAATTTTAAAATAAAAAAATATGACAAATGAAAATAATTTTTCCGGTACAACTGGAATGGTTAAAGATATTCGTGATAATAGCGAGTATAAATGGAAGCAAATTGAAAGCCAGATTTGGATGATTGAAAACTTGCGATTTAAAACTGATACAGGTTGTTGGGCTTATGATAACAACAATGAAAATTTAAACAAATATGGTTATTTATACAATTGGGAAGGAGCAAAAGCAGTAGCGGAAAATTTTAAGGGTTGGCGGTTACCAACAAACGAAGATTGTTCAAAGTTAATTTATAGTTGTAATAATTCTATTGAGCTGGTATTTGAACTATTAAACATTGGCAAGTATAGTGATATTTATTTGAAAGATAATAATAATTATACATTAGGTGCTTGTAGTGATTTCTGGATTGATAATGGTAACGGAAATCATACACAAACGTATTTTAATGGATTAGCAAATAGATGTAATGATTTATTAAAGGAAACTTCTGCTTTGTTTGGTTACAACGTTCGTTTGATAAAAAATATTTAATATCCTATTTTATACTAAATTATTAGGAAGTATATCAAATTTAATATCAATCTTATGACAGCACAAATTACAGAAAACCTAATTTATAATGGCGCTAAATACGACATGGCAACTGAACCATTTGAAAAATATATTGAGATAAATAAGATTAAACTTGTTCCGCCACATTCTGCCTGTTGGCGTGGCTATCATGCAAGTTAGGAAATTAAGAACGATAAACTTTTTCTTGTAGGCTAAAATAGTTTTAGTTTTTTTGACTATATTTGTAATATGAAAAATATTAATTACATACTCAAACAAATAAAAACCAGTGTAAACAAAACAGTTCCCAAATCACAGGTTTTTTTGTATGGCTCGTATGCTCGTGGCGATAACAGGACTGATTCTGATATTGATATTTTAATACTAATCAATAAAGAAATCGTTACGAGAGACGATGAAAAAAAAATAAAATATCCTTTATACGAAATCGAATTTG
>Ga0265327_10003134_pt1 | contig 16245 bp, 12 predicted proteins | sample 41621metaG_FD_202089 | JGI IMG/M metagenome (GOLD analysis project Ga0265327, IMG submission 202089) | Rhizosphere microbial communities from Carex aquatilis grown in University of Washington, Seatle, WA, United States - 4-16-21 metaG | ecosystem: Host-associated > Plants > Roots > Rhizosphere... | reverse complement strand
CGTTGCTCACGGCTTCATTCATTCCTGAGCGTTTTGCATACTGGCCAATCAGGGCATTGGTTGAGGCATACGCTTCGAGACATCCTCTTCCACCACAATTACAGGCGATCCCCTTATGATCGATTGTTACATGTCCCATTTCAGTACCCCGGTTTTTATAACCGCCATAGAGCTGACCATTCGCGATAATAGCCCCTCCGATTCCGGTTCCGACCGTAAGAAATATCACATCGGTACATCCTTTGGCAGCTCCGTACACAGCCTCGCCAAGGCCCATTACATTGGCATCATTATCCACAAAAACGGGTAAGCCGAACTCTTTTGAGTAAAGCTCCGCAAGGTTTATATTTTCCCAGCCATTCAGGTTATCGGCTCCTCCATGAACGATTCCACCGTCCACAATTCCGGGAGACCCAAATCCAATTCCAACTACTTTCAGATTCAATTCACCGGCCTTTTGAATAACCAAACCAATGGCTTTACTTACTGTGCTGAGGATATCGTCACGTAATGCTTTCCCTCCAATAGAGAGCTTATCATCAAACAAAATATCTCCATTTTCAGAAACCAGGGCAAACTTTACAAATGTGCCACCCAGATCGATTCCTACTGCATATCTCATAGATTCAAATCTTTACGTATAAATTATTTTATAGTTGTCTTTTCAACATTCCATGCTTTTACCTCCAAAACCGGCCGGCCTCCGGCAAAATCGGTAAGGAAATAACTTGCTTCGTAAGTTCTCTCTTCGCCGGGCAATATGGTCACATAATTATCATTCCAGTAAACCGGCAGAATTGGCAGAAGAGTCGCCGGATTAATTACATCCATAAACATAAAGAAAGCTATCGTTTTGGAAGGATTCTTCACTTTCAGAATTATCTTCCCAAATTTCCCCTCTTTGATGAATTTATAATCGTAACCCAATTTAATCTTAGGCAGCTGGTCCAATGCAGTAAAATCGGCAAACTGACTCGTTGGGGTATAATAAGGCCATGACAGTTTTTTGTAGGCATTATAATCCAGAATGTCTTTTTTAAGTGAAAGCCAGTAAATACTATTATCGATCTCCTTATTGTATTTATCATAAACTCTCAGATCGAGGAACCATACCGGGGTGAGATTTTTAAGTTCAGGAAGTTTGTAGATTAATTTTGAGATGTTCGATTTGATATTCCCCTTCCACTGATCAGCAAAAATCTCTTTTGAATTAAGGTCAAAGACCCTGATCTTGACTGTCAGATCCTTAGCCTCGGATAAATCTTCATTCGCAAGGAAGATATCCTCGAAACCATACCGATAGATTGCATGGAGCGGGGTACAGGCTTTTTTGACGCCATAAAACGAACCGTTGGGTTGGAGATACGTATCATATAATTGCCAGATCATTTTTGGCCAGGCTGAATTGAGTTGCCATTGAACCAGACCAGTGCTTTTAGGTTTATGAGCGACAAAAGCCTCAAACTGAGGACGCATAATTTCGTAATTATTGACCTGTGCCTTAAATGAAAACTCTTCCACATTGGCGGAATTTCCATACCTGCTATTGATTGCATTGATGTCGCGGTCAAGGGTGGTAAATTCATTCCTTCCGGTATGATACTCCCAGTATTTTTTGTCGATGGGCCAAAGTGCTGCCGCAGGAACCATTTTCTTTAACGATGCCAAAGGTGGAATTGCTGCGCCCGGACAGGTCTCCGTATTAAAACCCCAGGCCCCGCCAAGTTTTGTATCTGTAAACCAATAATATGGAGGTGTCCATGCATACGGCCCCATCATCTTCATCCCGGTAGGACCGCTTATTTCACTCACCAGGGGAACGGTAGCAACCACATTATTATCTTCAGTGCCTGCGCCTCCTGCCGAGGTTGAATAAGGTCTGGATGGATCGTATTTTTTGAATAGTTCAACATACTTCATTTCAAGTTTCGGACACGGAAGTTTATCACTTCCCAACATCCATAAATAGATGCTTGGATGATTTCGCAACCATAACATCTGATCTTTCCACGATGCAGAGAGCAGGGCTATGTCTTCATCTCCGACTGCACCGCCGTATTTTTCATGACACGGTTTTTTAAGATATTCTTCCCATTCCCAGATACAATTGTAGCCGATCATGACCAGGACTCCATACTCATCACAAAGGTCGTACAAGGTATCATCTTTCCCCCAAAACCCTTCACAACGGATGCTGTTCAGATTCATGTGGCGGATATATCTCATCTGTGCCTCGACCGATTTGCGCGTATCCCGAAGAAAAATGTCATCAGCCCAGCCGCCACCTTTAACCAGGATAAATTTTCCATTAATTTCGAACGTCCTGTTCTTTTCACTATTCAGATAACTGCGGATTTCGCGGATGCCATACTTTTTACTTACCTGGTCGATAATTTTGTTTTCAGCAACAAATTCAACATTTAAATTGTAAAGCTTTGGGTTTCCCATCCCGTTCGGCCACCACAATTCGACATTTTTAACTGTTAACTGTTTGTATTCATTCGGGTTAAACCGATATGAGAGGGTGTCATTCGCGGGAACAGTGACCTTTTTCTCGACAGTCCCCAACTGGTAATTGACACGTAGAATTCCCGAAATTGGTTTATTGGTGCTGTTTACAAGTTCTGCCTGAATATAAAGATCAGCCCCTTTTTTGGTAACAGTGTCTACTTTGGAATAGACAAAAGGACTCCGGATCTTTAATCCGTCGTTGATTTCGAGAAATACCTCCCTGAAGATTCCCATACTGCGGTCAGAGGGAATTGGATTCCAATCGCAAAAACCGAGGGAATATTCACCATAAGCATACTGAGACAATTTTAACGCAACTGTATTTTCACCTGCCTGAATATAAGGGTTAATATTGAAAGTAAACATCCGGAAAGTCCCTGCAAATGATTCCTTGCCTACCACCTTTTTCCCGTTGACCCATAAATCAGACCTATAGTTTACCCCATTAAAACGAAGTGAAACGTTTCTATTTAAATCAGCCTCACTAAGCTTAAAGGCTGTCCGATACCACCATGGCTGCTGAAATTGAATGGTATCGACATTCTTCATGTTGATACCAAAGGTTGGATCCTCAATCACCTTATCTATTGCCAGGCTCCCCAACACAGTTCCGGGAACCATGGCCTGATACCACGATTTGGTATCAAATCCATTTTTTGAAATTGATTGCTCATCAACCTTTACCAATTTATCGGCCGGCTGAATCTTCCAATTCTCTGAAAGCACCTCAACTCTTGAAGTACCGACCTTAACCGGAACAGTAAATCCACAGACCAATAAATATGAAAAGGCAAAAAATAAAACTGCAACCGCAGGCAGAAATTGTTTTTTCATTCAGGAAAAATTAAATTTCTAAAAATCAAAATAAATTACAACACGCTGATATATTGAGGATTCTGTTCATTTTTGAACACAATTAAACCACCGGGATAAGAAGTGTTGAAAGCTAAATCTGATTTCTAAAGTTTTTAGTGTAACAGATTCAAAGAAAAAAGAATAGCCCCAGAATAACTTCAAGTATTTTATTCAGTTTGCATTTTATTTTAACCCCAATCTCATTTTTCTCAAGGTTAGTCAGGCAAAAAGGTTAAAATTCTTAATAACCGGATGAATCAAAAATATTAAATATATTTTTGATTCAATTTTGAATCTTGTATTTTCTGTATTATTGTAGCTGTGAGGAAACAACCCCGATGATCCAATTGTTCCACAACGAATCATTTGGTCAGCTCAAAACAGGCTTTTTGAAGAGGAACACCTTCAAAACATTAAAAACGAATTACAAACAGTTAAAATACAAGCTAATACCACCAATTATTTTCAACCTTGTTTACTTATTTTTTCCAGTTTCTCCAGGTTAATCACTTTTATCTTCCGTCCATCCATTGCAATTACCTTTTCACCTGCAAAGGTTGAAAGTGTTCTTATTGCATTGGACGAGGTCATATTCGAAAGGTTGGCAAGGTCTTCCCGGGGCAGATAAACTCTAAGTGTTTTATTATCGTGCTCAAAACCATACTTTTCGATTAATAACAGGATCGATTCTGCCAGGCGCCCGCGGATATGTTTCTGAGTCAGACTAACGGTCCGGTGATGCGAGAACCCAAGTTCCATTGCCAGATCTTTGAGCAGGGCAAGCGAAAAATTATAATTCTTCAAGAGAACATTATAGAGGATATCAGGGGGAATGGTAATGATTTCTGAATCTTCAATAGCAATGGTGGTCCCATTATGGGGCTCACCTGCAATCAGCGAGCGGTAACCGATCAATCCGTTTTTGGGAATCATCCTGATAATCTGATCTCTGCCGCCTATCCCCTCCTTGATAAGCTTAACCATCCCCTCCTTCAGATATTGCATTCCAACTGGCATCTCACCCTCACGGTAAACAAAATCATTTTTTTTATACCGTCTTACTTCATGAGATTTTTCAAGAATAGTTTTTTCTTCGGGTTTCAAAAGATTAAAAATACAATTTTCGCCCTTAAACTGACTCTCATAGAATTGACCTGAATCCACCATTGATTGCCCGATTAGATGTTTTAAAACATCAAAATTAAAAATTTTATCGAATTATACAGCATATTTTGCAACAAGAGGCATCTTCCTTCCAAATCCAAACGCTTTTGATGAAACACGCAATATCGGCGGGGTCTGAAAACGCTTGTATTCATTGCGGTTTACCATCAAAACGGTGCGATGAACCGTTGCCTCATCAAACCCCATTTCTACTATTTCTGCGGGACTTTTTGCAAGTTCTATATAATCAAATAATATCTTATCCAGCACTTCATAGTCGGGAAGTGAGTCAGAATCCTTCTGGTCAGGACGTAACTCGGCGGAAGGGGGCTTCAAAATCGTATTAATCGGGATCACTTCATAATCACGATTGATATATCTGGCCATTTCAAACACATCGCTCTTGTAAACATCACCCAACACCGAAAGACCACCATTCATATCGCCATAAAGTGTCCCATAACCAACGGCAGCTTCACTTTTATTGGAGGTATTGAGTAAGATATGGCCAAATTTATTGGATAATCCCATAAGCAATGTTCCACGTATACGGGCCTGAATATTCTCCTCCGCCAGATCATTCGGCCGTCCCTGAAAGACCGCTTCGAGAGTCTGATCAAATGCATCAACAATCGGATGTATCTTCAGTATATCGTATTTAACACCAAGATTACCCGCTAACTGTACAGCATCCTCGATGGAATGGTCGGACGAAAATTTTGAAGGCATCAGTAATACGTGGATATTTGCAGCGCCCAGCGCTCTTTCAGCCAGAACGAGGGTTACTGCTGAATCAATTCCTCCCGAAAGTCCAAGTGTGGCACTCTTGAATCCGGTCTTTCCAAAGTAGTCACTAATCCCAAGAATCAGGGCATCATAAATCTTTGAAATCGTTTTGGATTGAGGCTGAATAATCGGTTCAACCTCTTTATTTTCAGTCTCTATTATTGCAAAATCAGGAGAAAAGTAAGCCATTTCACGAATGGTCTTCCCCTCATCGTTTACATACAATGAACCTCCGTCGAAAATCAGTTCGGTCTGGGCCCCCACCTGGTTGACGTAGATAATAGGCACCTTATATTTCCTTGCATTATCAAGAAGGATATCCTTTCTCAGTTTCGCCTGATTATATGAAAAGGGAGAAGCCGACAGATTGATAATCAGATCGGGATTTTGTTTACAATATTCGGCAACCGGGCATAGCGAATAGAGATTCTCCCTTCCAAAAGCACTGAAAACAGGTTGATTAAACCAGAGATCTTCACAGATTGTAACCGCCAGTTTCCTGCCGTTCAACTCGATCAGATTAAAAGTGCTATTGGGCTCAAAATGACGATACTCGTCAAAAATATCGTATGTCGGTAACAGTGTTTTACTGTGGACACTTTCGATTTTGCCATCTTTTAGAAAGTAAGCAGAATTGAAAAGCATTTTTCCGTTTGGGGAACTATTTAGACTTGGAGCCCCAACCAGGGCAGCAATACCCAGGCAATGAAGTGCTATTTTATTGACAGAATCGATACATTTATCAATAAATTCTCTCCTTTCAAGCAAATCATTGGGATAATAACCACAAACAGCAAGTTCTGAAAATACGACCAGATCAGCTCCCTGCGCTCTCCCCTTTTCAATATTTTGAATAATCTGTTCCCGGTTTGCCTCAAAATTCCCAATATGGTAATTCAACTGAGCAAGTGCAATCTTCATGAAAATATGTTTTAAGTGTCACCTTTAAAAAACGAAGCCCATTCTCAACCTCAAAACGTTCAGCGTAGTTGCATCTTTGATCCCTGAATTATTGGTCGAATCAATAAACCCGGCAGAATAGACCAATCCACCCGTTATAGCATTTCCATGACCCAGATCATACTCCAAACCCGAGCCAACATTGAGTCCGACATTATAAATTCGAATCTCATGCCTGACCACCTCGCGCTGGAGCAGCGTGTTATTACTGTCAGCTTTTGTTTTAACGTTAAACCAGTTTGTCAATCCAAACTGGGCAAAATAACGTGTTCTGTTAAAGTTTCGGGTTCGCATCTTCAACGCAAGGGGAATCTCCAGATTGGTCAGGTAATAGTCAACTATTGTACCTGCAGGGAGCACCCTCCCGTCAAACGGAATCGATTTACTATAAATCAGCGTGCCTCCAACCGTGCTTACAGTCATACCTGTAACCATCATATAGCTATCGGAATGGAGGAAGATATCCCCTTCGACACCATATCCAAATCCAAGAAACCCCTTTTTGCTGTTAACATACTTTGAATCAGAGGTCATCCATGAGACCTGAGGACTTGCTATAAAAGAGAGATCAAACTTCTTTTGTCCCCTCACAATCTGTAAAACCAACAAAAACGTAAGTACCAGCATGAGTTTTTTCATATCCATAAAAAATTTAAATACGGTTATCCTGCTCATTTTATACTTTTACACCTTTAAAGAACAAATGTAGTTAAAATTTAAAATGGTGATCCATGTGCAAAGCTTTCCGTCTGCTTCCTCTGATGTTATTACTTGTTTGTTGTCAGCGAAATCCATTAAACGTAGATGTTTCGGCCATTAATATTAAAATGGACCTGCTGAGGCTTGATCACGATATTTATAAAGTAAATCCGGAAAATCTGACTTCGAAAGTGCCGGAATTACAACAAAAATACGGTTTGTTTTTTAAAGCCTATAATGAAAATGTGATTGCCCTGGGCGACCCAACCGACCCGCTTTATCCTCACTATCTTCAAACTTTTCTCACCGACAGTGTCAGGCTCGCCTCTCGTCAGAAGATCGATTCAGTTTTCAACGATTTGATTCCCATCAGGAAACAACTTGAAGAGGGATTCCGCCATTTCAAATATTACTTTCCCGACAAAAAGATACCACAACTGGTTACGATTATTTCGGGATTTAATCAGTCCGTTGTGATGACATCTGACGCCATAGGTATCAGCCTCGACAACTACCTGGGTGCCGATTGCCCGTTTTACAAGAGACTTGGACTCCCTGCCTATAAAAGGGATAATATGTGTAGTGCAAAAATCCCTACCGATGTGCTCTATGCCTGGGGAATCTCAGAATTTGAGGAGGCAGGCGACAATCTGATTTCTCAGATGATTTATCAGGGAAAGATGATCTATTTCCTGGATGCCATGTTTCCCGAACAACCCGACTACCTCAAAATCGGGTTTCAGCCGGGGAAACTCGAATGGTGTAAAAAGAACGAAGGTGCTATGTGGACATTCTTTGTGGAACATAAACTTCTTTTTAATTCCGACAGAATGAATATTGTCAGGTTTATCAATCCTGCGCCGTTTACATCAAGTTTCACCTCCGATTCACCCGGAAGAACAGGCATCTGGGTCGGGTGGCAAATTGTGAGGAGCTATATGAAAAAGCATCCCGAAATAAAGCTCGCCACCCTTATGACCGATAATGATTATCAGAGAATTCTCAACGAATCCGGTTATGCACCGGTGGAATAAGGACCGCGGGATAAATTTGCAAATGTGCTAATTTGCCAATTAAGATATTTTGCCTTTGCTCTGAAAAAAAATTAAATCTTACTTGTGCTCAGTTCACAAATTAAAATCAGAAACTATCTGAATCTACTGACTCCGATGTTCTTGATTTTATTCGTGCCGTTGTCTGCTTTCATTAAAAAAAGGCCGGTCCCCATCGACGGAGCCGGCCTTTTATTATTGTTTTGTCGAAAGTAAATTTACTTCACCTGAATTCTAATGTTGCGGTACCATACGTCATTACCGTGATCCTGAAGCCCGATAAATCCTTCTTTGGCTACTTTGGCCCAGTCGGGATTGTAAGAAGGGAATTTAGAGTTTTTCACCAGTTCATTCCATTCGGGAGTCCAGAGATGGTATTCAAGAATCTTCTCCCCATTTTGAAAATGGATGATGGTCCCCTGGTATGAGAGAATTTCAGCGGTGTTCCATTCACCTGCAGGTTTTGTATTTTGCGGATTTGCCGGGATCAGGTCATACAATGAACCAGCCTGACGGTTGCCGTCTTTTCCAAGCATTGCATCAGGATGACGGTCATTGTCCAAAACCTGAAACTCAGGGGCAGTTCTCCAGATCTCTTTTCCGGGAATCTCCTGAGCCAAATAGAATATACCTGAATTTCCCCCATCAGAAATCTTCCAGTCAATTCTGAGATGGAAATTTGAAAATTTACGGTTGTAAATCAGGTCGCCACCATTGACTGAACCCGCTTCACCATTACCTGAACCTTTCAAATGGATCGCTCCATCTTCAATATTCCAGTCGGAAGGGAAATTTGTCTTGTTATATCCCCGCCATCCATTACTGGTTTTACCGTCAAAAAGGAGAATCCAACCGGTCTTTGCCTCTTTTTCGGTAAGAGTGTTTAATGGAGCTGTCTCCTTATTGCCCTCCTTTTTCTGTGTAACAGCATTACAGTTTAATGCAAAAAGAGATGCAACAAATAAAAGCAAAAGTGTACTTTTCATTACTATTAAATTTTAGTTTCTAAATTAAATGACTGAATATTAAATCTTCTGTTTTGCTTGCAAATTTTCAAAATTCTTTTGGATTTCAGCTTCAATTTGAACTGATTTTAAAAGGTGATATCCAATAAAAATAATAACAATCTAAAATACATTATCTTAACCAATACTATTTTCAATTTTGCAACTTCGGTTCGGATTTAAAAATGATCGATTCATCAAAAATCGTATTGACACCATTTACACCAGGTGTTTGGACATTAAACCCATTTTTTATAAACTGTGGACTAACTTCACTAAAATCGGGATGTGCAATATCATTGTAACTTTCATCCGGTTGTGTATTATCCGGAAGAGTGGATTTCCCCAAAGGCATTATGTTCTGTTCGAATTCTTCCTGCATTGGTCTATCTTCCAGTCCTTCTATATATTTGCCGAAAATAATTAATTCCCATCCTTCCGCAGTGTAGTTTAACCAGTTAAAATTTCCTTGAATATTCAATAAACAAAAGCCCTTAACTAATCAAGCACTCTTGCTTTTATATTTCGAAACCACACCTCGTATCCTTTATCCTGGAACCCAATAATCCCTTCACCGGCAATATTTACCCAATCGGGATTCAGTCCCGGGAACTTTGATTTTTCTACAAGAGCTCTCCATTCCGGAGTTCCCAGTTCATACTTTACAACAACGACGCCATTCTGGCGGTGAACAACTTTCCCATGATCACAGATAATCTCGATGGAGTTCCATTCGCCTGAAGGCCTGGCGTTTTGGGGTTTAGCGGGGATAAGGTCATAAAGAGACCCCGCCATCCGATTTCCGTTTTTTCCCTTGAACGGATCACTGTTTTTGTCATTATCGAGAATCTGCAACTCCAAAGCGCTTTTATAAAGGGGCCAATCCGCGATCTCACGACCCAAATAGAAGATACCCGAATTACCTCCTTCAGAGACTTTCCAATCCAGCCGCAGATCAAAATTGGAAAAGAGATGACCCGAAAAAATGAGATCTCCCCCATCGGCTTTACCGGCTTCTCCCCTGGCAGCTTCACTCTGGCATTTAAGGGACCCATCCTCTATAATCCAGGCGGCAGGGAAATTCTTCTTGTTGTATCCTCTCCATCCGGCTGTAGTTTTTCCATCGAATAATAATTCCCATCCCTGTGCCTTCTCGGCATCAGTTAATTGATTGACAGGACCTTTTACACAACATTCTATACTTTGAGCCGCTTTTCCTGCCGGAACAGTATCAGCTCCCCCTTTTTTGGATCCGGGGCGGCAACTCGCAACCAGAATAACAAAGCCCCCCAGCAGAAAATACAATTTACTCATTATATGCACTTTAATAAAGACATAAAAATACAATATTACTTCAAAAGGCTAAAAAGACCGGGATGACAATCAGCATCCCTTAAAAGAACCACCAATTTATTGATTCAAATTTAGCATAAATATGATCATTGTGAAAATCGGGCAGCCCAAATATGTATTAGATTTGCAATATTGAAGATTTAAGAAAATTATTTCTAAAATTATTTCTAAAGCAGGATACATGGGTAAGAAAATTGCAATTCTGACGGCAGGCGGAGACTGCCCGGGATTGAATGCAGCCATAAGAGGTGTAGGAAAAACCGCAATTGTTAAATATGGAATGGAAGTAATTGGTTTTACTGCCGGTTACAGTGGTTTAATCAGAAAAGAGTATGTCGAACTGGATGAGACTAAACTCTCAGGAATTCTCACTCTTGGAGGGACTATCCTGGGAACTTCCAGGGAAAAACCTTTTAAACTTGAAAAGGGGTTAACTTACAATAACAAACCCGGACTGATTAAGAAAAACTATGAAGAGCTTGGTCTTGATTGCGTCGTCTGTATCGGAGGAAACGGAACCATGAAAACTGCGCATCTCCTCTCTCTGGAAGGACTGAATGTCATTGGGATTCCCAAAACAATTGATAATGATGTTTACGGTACTGAGCTCACTTTCGGATTTGACTCCGCTGTAAGTATTGCCACTGAAGCGATTGACAGGCTCCATTCAACGGCCAACTCTCATCAGCGGGCGATGGTAATTGAAGTGATGGGCCACAATGCCGGATGGATCGCCCTTTATGCCGGAATAGCAGGCGGTGGTGATATTATCCTGATCCCGGAAATTGGATATAACATCAATAAAGTGTGCAAAACTATTGAGGAGCGATTTTCGAAAGGAAAAAACTCAGCCATTGTTGTAGTGGCCGAAGGAATTCAGAAACCTGAAAATATTTCAGCGGCATCGTATATTGTATCTAAAATTCAACAGCTTACAAAAATCGAGGCACGCGAAACCCGTCTGGGATATGTTCAGCGCGGGGGAAGTCCGTCGGCGATGGACCGCATCCTGGCAACGCGTTATGGCGCCTATGCCGCAGAACTCATTGCACAGGGGGAATTTGGACAGATGGTTGCCATCCATGGCGACGTTCTGAGCACAATCCCACTCGAAGAAGTCGGGGGTAATCTCAGTCTGGTTGATCCAAACCATCTGCTGATTAAAAAAGCCCGAAATATGGGCGTCCTTTTTGGGGACGAATAAAAGTCTTTACATTCTATAATTCAATAGAGCTAATTTAGATTTAGAACTCAATGGATAAACGTTTTAGAGGTTTTATAGGGCCTATCATCCTGCTATCTTTAGTTATCGCCAATTACCGGAGCGGTGCAGCTTCGGCAAATATCAGAACTGTTGATTTTTTAACGATCTGGGCAATTGGAGCCTTATCAGGAGTTCTTATTTATAAATTAATTGAACTACTAAAAAAGGGCAAATGAGCAGAATATTTGGGATTTCAATTTTTTTGGCTGCGGCTTTTTCAGTTCTATACGGAAAAGCTCAGCCTCTGGCAGAAATTCAGTTTGAAAAGCCCGATCACAATTTTGGTCAGATCAAAGAAGAGGCGGGCGAGGCTGTTTTCAATTTTAAATTTACAAATACGGGTAAAATACCGTTGATCATACAGGGAGTAGAGGCTTCGTGCGGATGCACTACCCCTGAATGGAGTCAGGAACCTATTCTCCCTGGAAAACCAGGATTTATCAAAGTCTCCTATAATCCCGAGCAACGACCCGGAACCTTTGCAAAGAGTATCACGGTAACTGCCAATGTTCCAAAGAGCTATCGCGTTTTGACTATTTCAGGAGAGGTAATACCTAAAGTGCTGGCTGTAAACGATCTCTTTCCCGTCGATTTTGGAAAGATCAGACTTTCATCGGGCGAAATATCGTTTGTAAGAATTAAAGATCATGAAATAAAGAGCGATACGATCAGGATCTACAATCCGGGAAGTTCAGCCGTTTCGGTAAATTTCAAAATCATTCCGCCACATCTGACCATCAAAACCGTTCCTGCAGTTCTTCAGCCTAAAGCACAGGGTTATTTCCTGATCTCCTTCGATGCTGCAAAAAAAGGGGAATATGGAATTATAACTAATCGGATCTACCTCTCATTCAATGGGGAAGAAAAATATGATGATGCGATTAAAGTGAGCGCAACAATTGAAGAAGATTTTACAAAATTAAGCGCTGCAGAAATCGAAAACGGACCCCGCATAGAATTCAATACCAGGACATTTGATTTCAAAGAGATCGCTGAAGGCCAGACGGCTAATTACACCTTTCTGATTTCAAACAAAGGGAAAAAAGAGCTGATTTTACGCAGTGTGACAGCCTCTTGCGGTTGCACAACAGGAAAACCTGCCTCCAACACAATCGCTCCGGGTGGTACAACTGAATTAAAAGTCAGCTTCGATTCCCAGTATAAAACGGGTCTGCAGAATAAAATTATTACTGTTATTTCGAACGACCCGGAACATTCTACCACCTTGTTAAGGATAATAGGTACGGTAAAACGGTAGGGAGATATAGGCTATTAGGCTGTAGGTGTTTAGGCTGCAGGCTATTAGGGATGGAATATAGATAAAAAAGGATTGGGCAGGCTGGTAAGCTTAGAAATGAGTTGTGAAAAGTCTTCAGCCTAAAACCGCATTTGATACAAATATAAAAAAGCATGAGTCATCATCATCCGGAAAATGATCCAAAATATATCGGTTTAAATGTCAATGCAGGAATTGAAAAACCCGATTCTGTCAATCCTGATTCTGTTGAGAGGTTTCTGAAAAAAGGGAAACGGCAGATCCTTTCGGCCGATGAATATTTTGCAGGAATACTCCAGGGAAATATAACCATCCTTAGTCAGGCAGTGACGTTAATCGAAAGCAACAAGACTGAACATCAAAAGGTTGCACAGGATATTATAATCAAATGTCTCCCCTTTTCAGGAAATTCAGTCCGACTTGGGATTACAGGAGTTCCCGGGGCGGGTAAGAGTACCTTTATTGAAGCGTTGGGAAAAAAGATTACTGCCGCAGGAAATAAACTCGCAGTTTTGGCCATTGATCCCAGTTCAGAAAGGTCAAAGGGTTCAATTCTTGGCGATAAAACACGAATGGAAGAACTTTCATCCGATCCTAATGCCTACATACGGCCAAGCCCTTCAGCCGGTTCACTTGGAGGAGTTGCCCGTAAAACCAGGGAGATAATAATTTTATGTGAAGCCGCAGGTTTTAAAACGATCTTCATTGAAACTGTAGGTGTAGGTCAGTCAGAAACTGTCGTACATTCGATGGTTGACTTTTTCCTTTTAATTCAGATTGCGGGGGCCGGTGACGAATTACAGGGGATAAAACGTGGAATAATGGAAATGGCTGATGCAATTGTCATTAATAAGGCCGATGGGGACAATTTCGATCGGGCTCAATTGGCTGCGGCACAATTCAGAAATGCACTTCATCTTTTCCCACCTACCGGTTCAGGATGGAATCCCCCCGTGTTAACCTGCTCTGCCCTGGAAAATTCAGGCGTTCAACAAGTTTGGGATATTGTAAATGAATATGTTACAGCGACCAAAGAGAATAAATATTTCATGAAAAGGCGCAGCGATCAGGCAAAATACTGGATGTATGAAACAATCAATGAGACGCTTAGAAATAGTTTTTACCACAATCAACTGATCAAACCAAATCTTCACAGTTACGAAAAGCTTGTGCTCGACAATGGGATGAGCTCTTTTATGGCGGCTCACGAGTTGCTGTCAATCTATTTCAAATCAATTGGAAATGAATAACTACTATTTGACAGATCAATTGTTTTAATATCTTTGCTACTCAATTTAAACAGGTCGATTTAATCAATATCACAAATTATTATCAAATGAGAAATCTTCTAATTATTATCATTCTATTTACAGCGCTTTTCTCCTGCTCAAAACCTCAGGGTTATGTAATTAAAGGGGATATTAAAGGAAAAGCGGGTGGCGAAGTCAAATTAATGAAATATGCAAACGGGAAATGGCTGGCAGAAGATTCCGCAAAAATTGATAATGGAAAATTTGTTTTGAAAGGTAAGACCGATCTGCCTGAGTTACGCATCATATCAATGGGTGGTCAAACAGTTATCGCCCAGTTTTTTGCTGAAAACGGAAGCCTCACAGTTCAGGCCTATGCCGACAGTTTAAACAGCACTGAAATCAAGGGCTCTAAATCCAATGATGAATTCTCTATCCTGATGAAGGAATTAAGAAATATCTCCAAAGAGACTCAGGGGCTGCAGCAAAAATACAATTTAGCAAGGCAGAAAGGAAATGAAGATGAAATGAAAAGGGCCCAGATTGACTATGAAGCAATGATGGGAAACCAAAAAGTATATACCCGTAACTTTATCCGGGAACATCCAAAATCGACTGTTTCTCCGCTAATTGTCTTAATGCAGCTTGCCAATGAGATGAATGCCCATGATCTGGATACCCTCATTACATTTTTTGATCCATCAATCAAGTCTTCGATCTATATTTCCGAACTAAAGAAACTAGCCGATAAAATGCGGATTACAGCCATAGGAGGATTAGCTACCGATTTTACACTTAACACTCCTGAAGGAACCCCATTGTCGCTCTCTTCATTAAGGGGTAAAGTTGTTCTACTCGATTTCTGGGCTTCCTGGTGTGGCCCTTGCAGAAAGGAAAATCCAAACATTGTAAAAGCCTATCAAAGATTTAAAGACAAAGGATTCGATATTCTTGGCGTATCACTGGATAAAGAAAAAAGTCTGTGGGTAAAAGCAATTGCAGATGACCAGCTTACCTGGCATCATGTTTCAGATCTGAAATTCTGGCAAAATGAAGCAGCTGTTAAGTATGGCGTTCAATCCATACCATTTGCAGTATTAATAGATAAAGATGGAAAAATAATTGCAAAAAATCTTCGCGGAGAAGAACTTGAGAAAAAGCTGGCTGAATTACTTCCTTAAGGAATTGCCCAATTTCGGTCCAACTACGATAGGAATAAAATATGGGTAGAGAATGAAATTATGATTCTCTGCCCATATTTTCTTTAAAATAGTCTCTCCATAATCAAAAGGATTATATTACTGAAAAAAACTCCTGCATATTAAGCGATCTGACATCCTCTGCAAATTGATGATAACTCTCTGGTTTCATGTTTCTAACCGGTAACCGGAATTGCCCTGTATCAAAACCAATAAATTTCATATAAGCCTTACCGGTTGCAATACCACCGTATTTTCCCAGCAGCCTGATCATATCTATGGATAATTGCTGCAATTTGCGTGCCTTGGGGAGATCGCCGCTGTCAAAAGCATCAATCAATTCGTAATAGAGCGGTGCAGCATAATTGAAAGTACTACCAACACCGCTGCGTGTTCCCAGGACCAGGGCTGAAAGCAGATTCTCGTCGCGCCCCCACATCATATCGAATTTACCCTCCATAAAATGGGTACAGCTCAGAAAATCCATAAAATCCTCATGCGTATATTTAATACCCGCAAGATTTGGAATGATAGGCGCTGCCTCCATTAAAAAATCTAACATGGGGATAAAACAACCGCTTAATACCGGAATATGGTAAAAATAAACAGGAACGTGAGGTACAGTTTCAGCAATTACTGCACAAAATTCAGCCAGCTCTCTTGCTCCCGGGGGTTTAAAATAGTAGGGCGCCAATATTGCAATGGCATCAACCCCATTTTCAGCCGAGTGTTGCGCATTTTCGATACACTCCTTGGATGAAGTGCCACCCACCAGATTAATGACCTTTATAGTTTTTTTCTCCTTAGACTGAGCAGTCCAGCTTTCAACAACCATCATTTTCTCTTTTTGGGACAGAGAAACCCCTTCGCCT
>Ga0265327_10003133_pt1 | contig 16246 bp, 12 predicted proteins | sample 41621metaG_FD_202089 | JGI IMG/M metagenome (GOLD analysis project Ga0265327, IMG submission 202089) | Rhizosphere microbial communities from Carex aquatilis grown in University of Washington, Seatle, WA, United States - 4-16-21 metaG | ecosystem: Host-associated > Plants > Roots > Rhizosphere... | reverse complement strand
ATTCAGCAGAGCATCATCGGTTGCTGCGCAGCCCACGCCGATGAGTCATGCTGAGAGTGAAGCGTCGAAGCCGAGGTCAGCAGTTGATCGTTCACGTAGTCCCGACTCGGTTGTCCCGATCAGGACACCGGCCTAGTCAGTACGGAGCAGCCTCCTTGCTGCTCCTTGCAACCATTAGGCGACGAGTTCGGATTCCGCTTCGACTTCCGCATTGGGCTGGCGGCTGAAACTCAAGATGAAATCGGCGGCTTTCGTGGCCTGCGATGCAGCCTTGAAGATGAACTTCGTGTCGTTTTGCATCGCTTTGAGCCAACTCGCCAGATAGGCAGCGTGATTGTCCATCGTCTTCTCGACAGGCAGGCCAAGTTCACCGGAGATGAAGACGCTACTCAGTTCGGCGATCAGTTCACCGAGGGCATACGTGTTGTCGGGATTGTTCCGATCCCAATCCAGTCGCTTTGGATGCTCGCTCCAGTGAGTAAGCTCATGGAAAGCTGTCTCGTAGTACTCCCCATGAGCGAACTGCTGACGATGTGGCATCTGGATGAAGTCGTTGTGGGTTTGGTAAAAGGCTTGGTTACCTCCATAACGAATATCGGCACCGGTAGCGTCGATTGCGGCGTCGGCCTGTTCGTATCGCTCTTCGACTTGCTCTGCAGTAATGGGATGATTCCCGACACGGAACCTGTCCACTGCACTGCCAGCGACCTGATCAATATTGAATACCGTGAAGGTTTTCAGCAGCCAGAACTTGTTCTCGATCTTCTCTCCGTCTTCTTCACGTGTCTTTTTGCAGGGCTTGCAGAAGACAATCTCAGTCCCCCATTCACCGGCTTTTACGTGACTTGGTCGGCTCGTCACCCGACCACCAAGGTCTTGCCACTGTCGGTAGGTGCCCCAGTACTTGCTTTTGAAGGTGAAGTGATCAGCGGCGATTTGGAGCAACAGTGGATTGACTCCACTGTAACGTTTGCTGCTTGCAGCATTTGTGGGCGCACCGGCGTTGCCGTCACTTCTCCAAGGTCGTCGCCAGGGTGCGGTTCCTGCGGCGAGGGCTGCGATGATTTGATTGGTGATGGTCTGGCGGATTTCGTTCTGTGAAGGCATCTGTCTGTCTCCGACTGAGGTGGTGATGAACACACCTCATAGTCGGTATGCGACAGACACGCATCATCACTAGACTTACGGAGATAACTGGTTTAAATCTCCAACCCACCGCTCATTCCATTTCACGACTTGGTTGATTGACCAGAGCCTCAAAAATCGAGTCAACAGACGAACTGCCCGAGTTCAGTGTTCGCACATTTACAATCTGACTTGTCGGCTCGGGCTTCTCGGCCTTCTCCATATTCTCTTCTATTCTGCAAATATCATCGCAAAACTCTTGCTTAAAGATCTCTCCCAACTTTTCAACACCAGCCTTCATGTCACGCCAAAACGATTCTACGTTTGGCGTTGGATCGACCCTCGCCTGTTCTCGCACAATTTCGCCTGCAACGAGCACAAACTCCTCAAACTCATAGTCCGAAAACAGCGAACGGTTCTCGACACTCCACTTTGCCAAGGGGATGAAGTGATCCAGTTCATCGCACCACCTTGGCAGGAACGTCACGCAATACGTCTTTACTTCCTCACGGAGTAGGGCAAGCGAGTCCTCTTCCATCCATTCTTGGCGATGGAGGGCATTGAGTATAGGAATGAAGAGTGAAGAGTCCACAATTGTATGCTCTAGTTGTGAGAACACGCTAATGGCCATTTCTTGTGTCACACTTCGAACGCCCCCTTCATTGTACATTTCGCTCAGACTCAATGCGGTTCGCAATTCCCGCCAACTTGCTGCCTCAGGCTCAAATGTGCGTAACATCGCCTCCGCAAGAATGGGTTCGTTGCGAATTGGCATTTCCGATGTGGCTGATTCCCGGCGCAGCACGGGAACGGTGGTCGTGAGTTCCTCGATCTGGGAAAATCGATCTGCCACAGAAAGCAATGCTTCAACATCACGCCAATGACGACGGAGCCAATCTAGAAGAAAATCAAGAATTGAAGGATTGTGCCATTCAACAACCAATCGGTTTGCCCTCTTCTGTGTCAGCACAAAGTTGCCTTCAAGTTCTTGGAGTGCCCAGTGAAAGTCTGTTGAACGCCTGGTCCAACCATATTCTTGACTTCGACTCCCGTAAAACCTATCAAAATCTTCTTCAAGGACGTCAAGTTCTGCTGGTGTTCCGCAGGCGACGAGGCACAGCAACAATTGCCGTGATGCTTCGGTTAAGTGATTCTCAAAGCTCTCTTTCCAAATCTCTTCTGGGTGGTCCAAGCAGTTAATGAATGCATCAAAATAGTCCTCCGGGCGCACATTCTGCGTTTTCAACCGGCTTGTCATTGTTTCAATGATGCGTGGATTGTAATTAGGGTGTTGGATTATTTGCAGATACCCTTTGTCATCAGTGATCGCCGCAAGATGCGCTCCGACCACGCCGTTGAAAAAAAGGTGATTCGCAAGGATCTGTGCCCTGGTCTCCATTCCGTATTGAGTACAGGCCACTACAAAGCGCAGGACGTCAATTGTTGAGCGAGCGAGCGTCTCATGTTCACGCTTGGCTTGCTCCAAAATGTACTCCCTCGTCGTAAGTATGAATCGTTTTGATTGATGATACTGGAGAGAATCAATGAGTTGTAATATGGCAGCGTCTTCATTTTTTGCGAGCTTTTCCCCGCTGCTGACCTTGCCGAGGAAGTCATCGTAGTAAAATATCTGCTTCGACTCAGGGTTCTCCCAGAATATCTTCGCAGCCTCAGAGACGTTCTGGCGAATGGTTATCAACTGCCAGTCGTTCTTGATATGTTCCAGTAGCAGCATTTCTGCAAGGGTCGTTTTTCCTATACCGGGAACACCCGAGAGTATGCATACACGATCATCATTGAGCTTCTGCACTGCAGCTGAAAAACGCTCCGTATACACATAGAGACTGACTCTTCGTTGAATTGCTTGGTGTGTGAGCGCCGACTGTACAAACAAATCGTTGTGCAATACCTTTCGTAGAACGGCCTCGCTAGTGACATACAATTTTGGATGACGCTGTTCGATATCTGGGTTGGCTCTCAAAATGGAGTTTAAGGCGGTGGCATCGATTATATCGTGTGGCGATGTACAATACGGACTGAACAAAGTGAACAGCTCATCGAAATTGTCCGGCGTCAGTCCGAGGGACGTGACGAATATGTAACGAGCCGGCCTGAGCAGGTGAATCTTTGGCACCTCTTTTTTTGCAGCGCTCAAAAGGTTGGAAAAGCTCGTCGTGTGGCGTTTGCACTGCACAATGAGGTTCTCGCCGGTAGCTGGCGCATAGCGAAGGTCGATGCCTTTGTCTCGTCCGGTGGTGAAGGCTTGCAGCGAGATACCGAGCCACCGTTCAAGCAAGTCTTTTGTGAGGTCTTCGAATTCGTTTGGTGCGAGTGTTGAAAATGTGTATTCAGCCATTCGGTTTTCCGCTTCCGATTGTGAGGACTAATGGATTCAAAGTCGGGGGTGGAGAAATCGGTCACGGCCTAAGTCTATTCGTTCTTCCGTTCCGTCTTCCTGAACTGTCAAAGAGGTATCGGATCTTTGTCGGCCCCTAAACCGGCAGTGAAGAAAAAGAATGGTTGTCATTGGAAGATCGTTGCGTGAGGCTCGTGGAGTTGGGCACAATCACACGACGCAGATAACATCAGATCGAATCCCAAAGAGTCTGTATCGCAGCAGCGGTTTGGTTCGCCCGGTTGATCGTCGATTGGCGTGGAGTATTCCAGTGATGCACAGTGTCGGAATCCAAGTGGACGTATTCGACCCGACGCATTTGAATGTCGACTCCGTTCGAAGCCAGCGTATGGTGAAACAATTCGACAGTCGTTCGGACGATTTCCACTTCGGTTTGCTGCTCTCGGCAGTCGAAGAGAATGACCCCTTGGTGGCCGTCTTCGATGAAATGCAGATCCGGTGTGCAGCGGACAACTATGTTTGCGAGTGTCACTTCCCAGGTCTGCGAATCGCTAACCAGCAGGCTGCGATTCTTCTGAAGCCCTCGACGGAATGAAGTGATCGCTCTGTAATTGTTGTCCCGCTGATGTTCTTGCTTGCCGACGCCTGTGATCTGTTGGGCAGTTGCAGGTAGAAACGCCTGGTTGTTACCACCACGGAAGTATCGTCGAATCGCAGATAGGGCCGGTCGGTAATACTGAATCTTGAAGAAACCTGGCGCTTGCCTGGGGTACTTCTGCTCATTCAGGATTCGAAGTTGGCCGTACAGCGGCGTGTGAATCAATTCCGAAAAGGCTTTCACTGTGACTTCAGGCATAATCTTCCCGCATTCTCCAAGGCTCCCGTGATGACTCCCGATCAATCAATCACAGAATGGTGGATTATGTTGTGGCAATGGTTTCGAGCTAGGATTGTGGTTGAGACGCTCGTCTCTCTGCGGCGGTTGCCCAACGCTTTTCGAGCCATCCTGAATAGGATTGGAGATTGTCAATCAGCAGTTTGTCCAACGACTCGCCGGTGGCAGTCGGCGATTTCTTCCAGCGGTGCTTGCCAGTCGGGGATAGATAAACAAAAGACTGGCGATACACCGTTTTCATGAATGGCATCGAATCCACGAAACTTGCATTCTCGAAAACCGCTGCAATTCGTTCCAAAAACTGCGTCCCGCCGATGACAATTGGGTGAAGGGGTCGGCCCGCCAATTGTTGGAGATTCGCAAAATATGCAATTGCACGATCACCTTCACTACTGCTTCGGTTGCCCGTTTGGAACTCTAGGGCGACTATGGCAATTGACGGATTGTGCGATAAGAACCGTCCCCAGAATCGCCAATCACCTGGTTGAGCAGCGTTCAAGTGAGGTACTGGGTTCAGCCCCGATTCCCCAAATTCATTTAGACAGATTAGCTGCCGTTTTCGATTGAAAAGATTGTCGTGCCGAGGAACATCGAGGAAGTGTGAAAAGTTTGGCCCCACAGCCAACTTCACGCCAAGCGATGCGAGACGGTGGGGAATGCCATCCCGACGCCGATACGACCAGTAGCGTTCTAATGGACTATCATCGGCAACGCCTCGCAGGATCACTGAAGTGTTGGGCGAAAGTCCGAATGTCTCACGCAAGGTGGAAGGGCAATTTGCCACCGTCTCCATTCGGTTCTTGTTGAGAGAGACGACCTCGTATGTGTCGAGCGCAACCATCGGCCAATTGACAGTCATCCGCTTTTTGTAGCGTCGGTAAGTGAGTGGAATATACCGAGGAATCTCAATCGACGATTGCGAGATCGATGGGATCTTGTCGAATGTCAGGCCACCAACTTCACGCAACTGATCCAAGTATGCCGGGTTGTTGGGGCACACGTTGTCGCAAGGTGGAAGGATGGCGTCATTCCCAATTCCCGTCCGGCAGCAATTTGCTTCGACACAGTCTATGTTGAACAGATTCAATTCTGGTTCGATCCCGCCACAATCAGCAAAGTGCAAGCACGATTTGCAATTAGGTGCAATCCGACCATGTGGGCGAAGAGACTCACGGACTTTTGCTGAATTCATGCGGCCTCTCCATTTTGGATAATCCGCACTTGAGCAACTCCTGAGAGATCGCTTTTCGACTCAACTCTGACTCGTACTCCAACACCGGCTGCGGCAGCCAAGATTGCTTCAGCAGGCTGGCCATCGGCATATCCGACATGATTCGCCCCTCGAAGGATTTCGACCCTCCCCGGTGTACGGGAGGGGACGGCCAGCAAAACGTCCTTAGACGCAATTGTGTGACCATTCACTTCAAACACTGGATAGGTTGTTCCCACCGCTTCAGGTGTCGTGAACAGCGTTGGCGTCGAGAGCTTCTCATACGCCTTATCCCGGCCCTTGGTGAAATTTCGGACTTGCTGTTTGAGAAAGTTATCACCCATCGAAGTCGATCTCCTTCAAGACCGGAGAGTAAACTTGCTCCCGTCCCCGGCGTTCTCGGCGAATGAGTCGTTTGTCGTACAAATCACGCAGGCGATTGTTCCAAGCCGTGGCTCTTATCGCTTCGGGCTTCCACTGACGTTCCAGCTCAGCCCCTGTAACTGCGCCGAATTCAATCACTGCATCCAATGTGATCTTTTGACCAGGGTCCAGTGGCCCGATTGCCTTGGCCCGCTTAGCCGGGATTGGGCCATCTGCAACAAGGAAACATTTGTGCGTCCAATCGGCGACGAGCGCAAATTCATCTACCCAATGTTTGTCCGCCAAATTGCAAATCACCGGAAAGAGATCGATTTGATCATCCCCGGCCCAATGAAAGAATGGGGCAAACACCGCATTCACCCACGAGCCAGTGACAATCTCGACATCTTTGAAGTCGAGGAAAACAATGGAGTTGGGCGGTACGTTGCTCAATACTTCGCATAGCTTGGCAAAGTGTTTTTTACCGGGCAGTTTGCCCTGCAAGTGTTTTCCAAAGGTCGCTGCCATCGGTACGATCATCTGCATCCTCATCAATCTCAGCATAGCCTAATGAGATTCTAGGCCGACGATTTCCTCCCGTCAAGTGGCGCTCACCAGAATCAGACGTCGGGGTGATCGCCGGAGCTATTCGCACGGGTTCGACAGCAGACAGTCACTTGAAATCCAGGTAGTAGTGGAAGTCCTCGAAACTCGCCAAGGTTTGGTCCGAAATCGCTCCCCAGCATTTCGAGGCAGTAATCGCCGCTCCGAAACCGCAAATGACCGTTGAAGTCCGTCAACGCACGGAATACCTGACGGAAACCTACTCCGCTCTGCGGGCTACCATCTCTCTTCCGACCATATCGGGTGACACCTTCTTGCAGCGCTGTAGCAATGGCTTCATCGTGTTTTGTCAGATGTGCATAGTCCGAGCAGGTCCGAAGGCTCGCCAGTAAGCCCCGGCCAAGATCACCAACGCAAAACAATGCCACACCATTTTCAGCCTGGAATCCGACAAGTGCGGGGCACGGTGATTCGGCGTGTTCGACTGCATTGTGAGCCATCTCGTAGAGCGCAGCAACAAGCCCGTTGGCGACCGTTGCATTGAAACCAGCTGCCTGTGCAGATCGAGAGAATCGAATTGCATAAAGTTGCCAAGGTGTTGGCGTCAGGTCCGGTGATTCACTGTCCAACTCATCCTGAGTTGAAATAGAAAAGAACTCTGAGGTGCGAATGTCTACACGAGAAGGCTTCTCGTTGTGATTCTGGGAATCATGAAGCCCAATTCGGGATGGAATCTCATCGAGCGATTGTCCCAGAGGTGATTCGATGATAGCCGCAGGCAAGGTGGGAATCGCAGTCGGCCCCATGCTTGCTCGCAGACAGCCGTATTCCATCAGTGCTGGAAGTGTTGCGTGGCGTAGGTCTTTTACGAACTCACCGACCGGCCGGTTACGCTGGACTGCCCATTGAATGTGTTCCACCTGCTCCGCTGTCAGCCACCCATTCATTGTTTCTTGGCCACCTTCCTCGCCTTCAGCGTCCGGCCGATCTCGGTCATGAACCTATCCAGAGTCTTGTCATCGCATTCCGCCAAGGCCCCAAAGACATCGGGCCGCTGGAGGACACGCTTTCGAATTCGCTCCGGTACTCGCTTCGCCAAGATCAGCAATTCATCCTCGTCGGCCTCCAGTGCGTCAGCGAGACGATGGATCAACGCATCGGATGGATAGTCGCCGAAGTTCAGCCGTTCATTCTCGACTCGACTGAGGTACGTGAAGCCGACTCCGACCTTCTCTGCCAGATCACGCAAGCTCCAGCCCTTTTCGTGTCGAATTGCACGGACCTTCTCACCAAAAGTCTTCACAAGGTCATTCCTCGCAGGTACTTGCTGGTTGCTGGTGGCCTGCACAAATTGTACGATCCTTGCACTTTGCAGACAACACCCACAGCACCGTCAAGAAGAGTCAGGCGATCGGCAGCGAATGACGACACCCTACCACGCACGGTACTTCGCTCACGAGCTTACCAGGCAACATTCGCCTGGTGATGGTGATCGTCTGTCGATGGCGCTCTTTGACGCCTGCGTGGACCTGAACCCGCACCAGATCGACGCAGCCGCATTTGCCCTGCGGAACCCCTTGTCGAAGGGAGTGCTGCTCGCTGATGAAGTTGGCCTCGGTAAAACTATTGAGGCCGGGTTAGTGCTTTGCCAGCAGTGGGCCGAACGCAAACGTCGGCTGCTCATCATTTGTCCGGCCAGTCTTCGGAAGCAATGGAGCCTGGAGCTTGAAGAGAAGTTCAACTTGCCAACGGCAATCCTCGACGCTCGTACCTATCGGCAAGCGCAAGCAGGGGGTGATGCAAATCCGTTTTTGGCAAACCGAGTCGTAATCACCTCGATGAACTTCGCCAGCACGATGCGTGCGGAAATTCGAGCCGTCCCTTTCGACATGGTCGTAATTGATGAAGCACACAAGCTCCGCAACGCCTACCGACCAAGCAACAAAACTGGACAGAACATCAAATGGGCGGTTGAAGAGCGCCGCAAGGTCCTACTGACGGCCACGCCATTGCAAAACTCGCTACTGGAACTCTTTGGCCTTGCAACCGTTTTGGACGACATGATTTTTGGGGATGTAAACTCCTTTCGGTCACAGTACGCCACTAATGGTTCGGACGCTAAGGCACTTCGGGATCGCCTTCAGCACTTTTGCCAGCGGACCCTTCGGCGGCAAGTCATCGAGTACATTCAGTACACCGAGCGTCGACCTTTGACGTTCAAATTTTGCCCCACGGACGACGAGCAAAAGCTCTATGAAGCTGTGTCCCAATACCTGATGCGGGAAAATACTTTTGCCTTCCCGAAGCGGCAAAGACACCTGACCACATTGATCCTGCGAAAGCTGTTGGCGTCTTCATCTCATGCCGTCGCAAATACGCTGGAGACGATGAAATCCCGTCTCTCCCAGCTTCGAGACGGTCTGCCCGTTAGTGATCATTTGGCAGAAGACTTGATCGAAAATGAAGAAATTGAAGAAGACTTGTTAGATGAGATCCTGAGCGACATAGAGAGCATCGCCGAACAGGCAGACGAAGGGAAACCCAACCGGCAGAGCCTGGAAGCTGAGATCGTTGAACTCTCTCGATATGCACAGTGGGCACTCAGTATCGGCATCGACACGAAAAGCCGGTCACTTCAAAAGGGACTTGAGGTTGGCTTCGCAGAAATGGCGAAGATGGGGGCCAAACGCAAAGCGCTCATCTTCACGGAATCTCGCCGCACCCAGGAGTACCTACTCAACTTTCTTGAGGCCAACGGCTACGGCGGTCAGATCGTGCTGTTCAATGGCACGAATGCCGATCTGCAATCCAGGCAAATTATTGACCGATGGCTTGAGACGAATGCCGGAACTGGACGAGTGACAGGTTCCCGGTCGGTCGATAGTCGCACGGCCCTCATCGAACATTTCCGGGATAGCGCCACTGTGATGATCGCCACGGAAGCAGCGGCTGAAGGCGTAAATCTGCAATTCTGCTCGCTCGTGTTGAATTATGACTTGCCGTGGAATCCACAACGAATCGAACAACGTATTGGCCGCTGCCATCGGTACGGGCAGAAGTACGATGTCGTAGTCATCAACTTCCTCAACGAACGGAACGAAGCCGACCGCCGTGTTCACGAACTTCTATCAGAGAAGTTCAATCTCTTCAGCGGTGTATTTGGGGCTTCCGACGAAGTGCTCGGCAGTATCGAGTCCGGCGTGGACTTCGAAAGACGGGTCTTGGCCATCTATCAGCAGTGCCGCACGACGACCGAAATCGACGCCGCTTTCAAACAGCTTCAGGTGGAGATGGAAGAGTCGATCACGGCTCGCATGGACGACACTCGCAAAGTGCTGATGGAGCAGTTTGACGAGGATGTTCACGGTCGACTGAAGATGCGACTCAGCGATGCCCGAACCAATCTGGACCGCATTAGTCGGCTCTATTGGACTCTGACCCGGTTCACCCTTGCAAACCACGCTGCCTTCGACGACACGGCGCTGGCATTCGATCTAAACCAGCCCCCACAACCACAATTCAAACCAGGCCGATATCATCTGATCTCGAAGTCGCAACCAAATGTTCCTGGAGATTTCCTTTATCGGCTCTCACATCCACTGGGTGAATGGGTGATCGAGTCTGGAAAGACCTGCCCCGCTCCGGTCGCTTCGGTGACGTTCGATGTCAGTCATTACCCGGTGAAGTTATCGATGGTCGAAGTCCTTAAGGGGCAGTCCGGCTGGCTGAATCTCCAGCATCTTGCCATCGACTCGTTCGACAGAGAAGAATACCTGCTGTTTTCAGCCTTCACCGATTCTGGCAAGTCATTGGATCAAGAGACTTGTGAACGACTGTTTCACTGCTCGGGCACGGTCGCACCTGTAGATAATGTGCCAGAAGATGCGAAGACTCGGCTGATCGTCGAAACCAATGTCCATGCCGATGCCGCTGTGGCCTGCTCGCTCGAAGACAACAACCGGCTGTTTTCGGAAGAACGGGAGCGTCTGGAGAAATGGGCCGAGGATATGGTGTTCGCCGCCGAGAAGGATTTGGCAGATACCAAGGCTCAGATTAAGGCCATCCGTCGCCAGTCTCGATTGGCGACGACGTTGGATGAACAAAACGATTTCCAACAAAAGTTGACAGCACTTGAAAAGAAGCAGCGTAGGCAGCGACAACAGATTTTTGAGGTCGAAGACCAAATCGCCGAGAAGCGTGACAAGTTGATCGATGGTCTTCAGAAACGCATGAGCCAGAAAAGCAAGGTCACTTCGCTGTTCACAATTCAGTGGCGAGTGGTCTAGTCAGATACATGTAAGGTGAAACGAAGTGGCGACGAATCTTGAGAAACTCCTGGGCCTGCTCCAAGAACTGTTCCAACTGGATCAGGCCGATCTTGATTTCGGCATCTACCGCATCATGAACCAGAGGCGGGATGAAGTCGTTCGATTTCTCGACAAGGACTTGCTTCCCCAGGTTCAGTCGGCGTTCAACCATTACAAGTCGGCAGATAGGGCGATCCTTCAGGGTGAACTTGACAAGCTCGTGGCGAATATCACCAGCGCCGGAATGAATCCTGACGAATCACCAAAGGTCAATGAACTTCGTCAGCAGCTTGCTGGATCAGCAGTGGACGTGAAGGCGTTGGAGAACGAGGTCTTCTCACACCTGTTTAACTTCTTTCGCCGTTACTACAGCGAAGGCGATTTCATCTCGCTCCGCCGGTACAAGGAAGGCGTCTACGCCATCCCTTACGAGGGCGAAGAGGTCAAACTCCATTGGGCCAACGCCGACCAGTATTACGTCAAGAGCAGCGAGACATTCAAGGACTACACCTTCAAGATCGCCGGGGGCAAGCGGGTCCGGGTACATCTCGTCGCCGCTTCGACCGAGCAGGACAACAACAAAGCGGCACAGGGAAAGGAACGGCGATTTCTTCTAGCGGACAATCCGCTCTCCGAGGAGAACGGCGAACTCTTCATCCGATTCGAGTACCGACCCGTCGACAGCAAGGCCAAGCAGGATGATCTGAACAAGCAGGCCATCGACGCCGTACTGAAGACGCCGGGGTTCGAGCAATGGGCGCATGAGTTAGGAAAGCTCGCTCCCACCGACAAACGTCGGGACCGCACGGTGCTGGAGAAGCACCTATCACAATACACGGCCCGGAACACGTTCGATTACTTCATCCACAAAAACCTGGGCGGATTCCTGCGCCGGGAGCTTGACTTCTACATCAAGAATGAAGTCATGCACCTGGACGACATCGAACACGAGTCGGCTCCCAAAGTGGAGCAGTACCTCAGCCAGATTAAGGTGATCCGCAGCATCGCACACAAGATCATTCAGTTCCTCGAACAACTGGAGAACTTCCAGAAGAAACTCTGGCTCAAGAAGAAGTTCGTCATCGAAACGAACTACTGCGTGACTCTCGACCGTGTACCGGAGGAGCTGTACCAAGAGATCGCCGCAAATGATGCCCAGCGGGAAGAGTGGGTGGGGCTGTTCGCCATCGACGAGATCAAGAAGGATTTGAACTCACCTGGTTACTCGATGCCGCTGAACGTTGAGTTCCTGAAGGGGAACCCTCATTTAGTGCTGGACACGCACCATTTCACGGCCACGTTCAAGGACTCTCTTCTACGCTCGTGCGACGGGTTGGAGGCGAACGCTTGCGGTCTTCTGGTAAATGGCGATTCTTACCACGCCTTGCATCTACTTCGTCATCGTTACGCTGAGGGCATTTCGTGTATTTACATTGACCCACCGTACAACACCGGCAACGACGGTTTCATCTATCGAGATGCCTACCAACACTCAAGCTGGATTGCGATGATCGAAGGACGCATAGAAGTCGCAAAGAGATTGATGAAAGACGATGCGAGCCTGTGGGTGAGTATCGACGACAACGAACTCTCCCGACTTACGCTCGCCCTTGCGGAGATTCTTGGGAAAGACAATTGCGTGGCAAATGTTATCTGGCAAAAAGTGTTTGCGCCAAAAAATACTGCTCAGTTCTTTTCTGACGATCACGAATATGTTTCGGTATGGGCGAGGAATAAGGCAATTTGGCGACCAACGCTTCTCCCTCGAAGTGCGGAAGCTGAAGCACGCTACACAAACCCAGACAACGACCCTCGTGGGCCTTGGTCTTCGAGCGATCTCACAGCACGCAACTACTACAGCGAAGGCGAATACGAGGTCAAGGGTGCGTCAGGTAAAGGCTTTCGACCAACTCTAGGGACATACTGGCGAGTGAACTACGCAAAGTTCCTCGAACTCGACAAGGACAATCGCATCATGTGGGGCGAAAGCGGCGAAAACATGCCACGCCTCAAGCGATTCTTGTCTGAAGTAAAGCAAGGCGTAGTACCACAAACGCTCTGGTTCCATGAAGACGTGGGACACACACAGGATGCAAAACGGGAACTTCTATCAATTGTGACGTTTGATAGAACGGCTGATGTTCTGAATACGGTAAAGCCTACCGATCTGATCCGCAGAGCCATTCACATTGGAACAAAGCAGAGCGACGCAGATGTGGTCTTGGATTTCTTCGCTGGAAGTGGGACGACCGGTCATGCAGTTCTAAAGCATAACGCTGAAGATGGTGGCAATCGTCGTTTTGTTCTTGTCGAGATGGGCAGTTATTTTGATCAGATGACAAAGCAGCGAGTTGTTCGTGCGCTTCACGCTCCCGAATGGAAAAATGGCAAACCTGCCAGCGACAAACGGGGCAGCGGGATCATCAAGTACATCCGTCTCGAATCCTATGAAGATGCCCTAAACAACTTGGAACTGAAGCGCACTGAGCGGCAAGGGATGTTGCTTGATGCCGATGCTGAGATGCGAGAGCAGTACACCCTCTCCTACATGCTCGACGTGGAGAGTCGGGGAAGCCAGTCGCTTCTGAACGTCGATGCATTTCGCAACCCTAACGAATACAAGCTCCGGGTCGAACGCAACGGCGAGACGCAACTCGTCAACGTCGATCTCGTGGAAACCTTCAACTGGCTCCTGGGCCTGACAGTCAAGCACATCGACGTGATCCGTGGCGTGCGGGTCGTCGAAGGTACCGCCCCGAACGGCGACCGAGTCCTTGTGCTATGGCGCAACATCGACCAGATGGACAATGATGCGCTCGACAAGTGGTTCGAGAAGCAGGACTACAATACCCGTGAAATGGTCTACGACGTGTTCTACGTCAACGGCGACAATAACCTTGAGAATCTTCGCCGCACCGATCAGACGTGGAAAGTGCGGCTGATTGAGGAAGAATTCAAACGCCTCATGTTTGACGTGGAGGACGTGTAAAATGAGTTCTCCAATTCGCAAGATCACGCTGAAGGGCTACAAGTCGATTCGCCAACTCGAAGATTTTGAATTGGGCGCAGTCAATGTTCTTATCGGTGCGAACGGCTGCGGCAAGAGCAACTTCGTGGGCTTTTTTTACCTGCTTCGAGAACTCGTCGAGGGGCGATTAGAGAGAGCCGTAAACAAGGCTGGTGGTGCAGATACGCAGTTGTTCCTTGGGCCAAAGGTGACTGAACGAATTGAGGCTCGGCTTGAATTCGGAGTCAATGCATACAAGTTTTCACTTGAACCAACCGCCGATGACCGCCTGATCTTCGGCGACGAGAGAATTGAGTACGAAGGCACCCCCGGCTATTCCCATTCTGTGAACCGATCAATTGGTTCGGGGCACGGAGAATCCAAGCTCAAGGAGCAGATTGAGAACGAAACTCGCAACAAGGCAATCAGCGAATACATCTATACGGCAATCTCAAGCTGGACGGTTTACCACGTCCACGACACCAGTGAAACTGCGGCGATGCGTCGTCCTTGTTCCATAGGCGAATACGAGCGACTGCGGCCAGATGCAGGGAATATTGCCCCTTTCTTGAATAATTTGAGGGAGACCGATGAGAACACGTACAAGCTGGTCGTAGACACGATAAAGCTGGTCGCTCCATTCTTCAAAGACTTTAAGTTCCGGCCAAAGAAACGAAAGGATGACGAGGTCATCCAGCTTGAGTGGATTCAGGAGGGTAGCGACTATCCATTCCATCCGAGTCAACTTTCTGACGGTACGTTGCGGTTCATCGCATTGGCAACTGCACTGCTACAACCTGATCCTCCTGCGACGATCCTGATTGACGAACCCGAACTGGGTCTTCATCCATTTGCGCTGGAAATGCTTGGCAGTCTGATTCTTCAGGCGCAAGAACGAACACAGCTGATTGTGTCTACGCAATCTGCGCCAATGTTGAATTCCTTTGAGCCTGAGCAAATCGTGGTCGTTGAGCGGCAAGATGGCGAGACCACACTCAGGAGGTTGGAAGAAGATGGGCTGACGTCTTGGTTGCAGGATTACAACCTCGGTGAACTCTGGCAAAAGAATATTTACGGCGGAGGACCTGTACATGAGTAAGGTCATCGCCGTCGTTGAAGGGCCAACTGAGCAAACCTTTATCCGTGAAGTTCTCGCCCCGTGGCTGTGGAACATAAGCCGAGTCGAACTCGTTGCTTCACCTGCGGGTAAACCAGGCAAAAAAGGAGGAAACAATTACGAGAAGGCAAAGCGTGACATCATCAACCACCTGAACAATCCGTATTTCACTCACGTGACCACGCTGTTCGACTATTATGGCATGTCACCTAGATGGCCAGGACGAAGTGAAGCACGCACTAAGACTCATGCACGGAAGCCGATCACGATTGAAAAGGCGATGCGTGATGACGTGCACTCAGAAGTAGGCGATGACGTGATCTTGCGTTTCGTGCCTTACGTTCAGATGCACGAGTTTGAGGCTTTGCTGTTCTCTGAAACCTCTGCACTGCCGGAAGTGATGAGGAATGAGCGCTCGAAGGAACAACTGGATGCCATTCGGGTAGAGTTCGCCACTCCCGAAGAGATCAACGATTCGCCCGTCACAGCTCCGTCGAAACGAATCGAGGGCATTTACCCATTCTATCGCAAGCCTCTGCACGGAGTTTTAGCAGCCAAGAGAATCACGATTGAGGTGATGATCGACGAGTGTCCGCATTTTAAGGAATGGATTGAAACCCTGGGAATGCTCGGAGAGGAGGACGACGAGTAATGCCAAAACGACAATCCTCCCGGTCCGCCACTCTGATCTCAGAAGCGATCCCATTGAAGTTTGACCAGAAGCTCGTGCTACTCAAGTGGATGCTCTGGCTCTTTGACAAAAAGAGCTTCGAGCAGCTGGCCGAGCCTTTTAAGTCAACAGAACTTGAAGGTCTGAACGAAGACAACAACCACAGATTCCTGTCTGTATTCCGAGCGCTCTGGGAATTGGATGAATTCCCAGGAGATGCGCTCCTTAGTTATGACCAAAATATCGTTGGCCACACGCTGAAACTGAATGAGCGCCGGACTGAGCCAATACGTTGGAAGTATTTCCAGTGGCTATCCTTGTTATTCACCGAGGTCTACCTGGACCGGTTCTTCCGTGATCCGAAGAAGATGCTGGCGGACCTTAATGAGTTCGTCGCCAAATTCAATGAAGACAAGCTCGACAAGGACACGATTCCGGCCTACGAATCTGCTGATTTACGGAAGATCGCCTTCTGGAATGCCACGGGTAGCGGTAAGACGCTGCTGATGCACGTCAACATCCTTCAGTACCAGCACTATTTGAAATTGCACGGCAAAGGTCGAGAACTCAATCGGATTATCCTGCTGACCCCCAATGAGGGCCTGTCGAAGCAACACCTCACCGAATTTCAC
>Ga0265327_10003132_pt1 | contig 16248 bp, 11 predicted proteins | sample 41621metaG_FD_202089 | JGI IMG/M metagenome (GOLD analysis project Ga0265327, IMG submission 202089) | Rhizosphere microbial communities from Carex aquatilis grown in University of Washington, Seatle, WA, United States - 4-16-21 metaG | ecosystem: Host-associated > Plants > Roots > Rhizosphere... | reverse complement strand
GTAATGAGTCAATGGTGGCGGAGGTGGCTGCTCAGGGCCATCTCCTGCGGCTCCGGGGCGAGGCAGTTTCAGCACTTCGTCGTAATCGAATTTTTCTTCAAAGTATTCGCAGGTGGCGAAGAAGTCGAACAGCTTGTATTGGGTTTTTTGCTGCTGGCCGATTTGGGCTTGCAGCGATTTGTCAAAAAGCGCTTCCAGAAAGTCATGCTTGCGCGTGCCGCGACCCTTTATCTGCACAAACTCGGATGGCGAAAAAATGGGCCGCATCAGGCCAAGATTGAGGATATCCGGGCAGTCGTAGCCGGTGGTCATCATGCCGACCGTGACGCAGATGCGCGCCTTGCTTGTTTTGTAGGCATCAATAAAATTGGCCGAGCCGAGCAGGTTGTTGTTGGCGAAATTGATGGTGTATTGCTGCGCATCGGGGATCAGCGAGGTAACTTGCACGGCGAAATCGGATTGGTATTTGCCGGGCCAGAGCGTATCAGCGAGCTCGTTGAGGGTTTGCGTCAATTTGGCGGCATGGTGTTGGCTGACAGCAAATACGATAGATTTGCCGAACTCGTGGCTGATGGGATCGCGCAGGCCATTTTGAAGGAAGGTGGCGCAAAAGAGGCGATTTGTGGCCTCGGAGAAAAACTTCTTCTCGAAATCCTTGTGAAAAAAGCTCTCTTGCGCAGCTTCTCCCTCAGTAGCGGGCACAGTGACGGCGTAGCCCTGATCTGAGAGCAACTGTGTGGTGATGTCGGTGCGCGCATCGACCACCACCGGGTTGATGAGAAAACCATCTTGCACGCCATCAAGCAGCGAATAACGGAAGGTGGGCTGACCCGATTCGCAGCCAAAGGTGCGGTAGGTATCCAGCAGCAGACGTCTCTCGGCTTCGCGGGGATCGCGCGTGGTGGGCTGGGTGCTTTCGTACTTCTTGAGATAATCTCGCGGCGTGGCGGTGAGGCCCAACTTGTAGCCGACGAAATACTCGAACACCGCGCGGGCATTACCGCCGATGGAGCGGTGTGCTTCGTCCGAAATCACCAGATCAAAATCGGTTGGGGAGAACAGGCGCTTATATTTGTCATTGAACAGCAGTGACTGCACGGTGGTGACCACAATCTCGGCCTTGCGCCAGTCATCGCGGCGCTCTTTGTAGATGAGCGAGGTGTAGTCATTTTTAAGCTGGGCAGTAAATGCCTTGTTGGCTTGCTCTTCAAGCTCCAGCCTATCGACTAGAAATATTACGCGTCTGGCATTACCAGTGCGCAGGAACAGCTTGATGACGGCAGCGGCAGTCAGGGTTTTGCCGGTGCCGGTCGCCATCTCGAAAAGGAAACGACTGTGGCCTTCGGCGACGGCATCCTGAATCGCTGAAATCGCACGCTTCTGATAATCACGCAGGAAGCGCAAACGATTCTTTTGAATGAAAGCAGCGCGTTCCGCAGTATTAGTCCAGCCTGCCTCGCTGGCATAACCGGGCAATTGTGTAAGTGCAATGTAATCCTTACCTACAGGCTCGGTAATGAGTCTTTGCGGATTGGGTTGAAAGCGCTGATAGCCTTTGACCGAATCGGGCGTGGGAAAGCGCGTAATAATGTGCGGGTTGCCCTGTTCCAAATCCCAAAAGTAATGAAGGTTGCCATTAGAAAGGATGACGAAACGGCAGTTCTGTGATTTGGCATACTTGCGCGCTTGCTCCTTACCGACTAGAGGATTTTTGTCCTCCGATTTGGCTTCAAGCACGACCAAGGGGAAACTAGCTTCATCAAGTAGAAGAAAGTCGATGAAGCCATTGCTAGTTATTTCAAAATCTTCACCGAGGGCATCGACCTTTGCCCTAGTCAACTTGACATTCGGTTCAAGCACGATATTGGCTTTGCCATGCTCATCATCGAAAAAACGCCAGCCAGACTCTTCTAGCAATTTGTTTATCTTGATGCGAGAGTTGGCTTCTTTTGCCGCCATATTGCAATCCACGATATTATTGCAGGAATGCTACCATATTCGCGGTATTCGCAAGACACCAGATAACCAAATGTTTGCGGGCTACTATAGGGCTACTAAAAATTAAAAAGGAGCTACGAAATAATCGTAACTCCTTGATTTTATTGGTAGGGTGTGCGGGGATCGAACCCACGACAAACGGATTAAAAGTCCGCTGCTCTACCAGCTGAGCTAACACCCCATCCATTTCAGATACTTTCGATAGCATCCGAACGAAAGGGCGCCATTATCCAGAAAACATACACCCCAGTCAATGCAATTTAGCGCATACCTGGGAATCTTCCTTGCATAGCGCGCATCATCTTACCCATACCGCCTTTGGAGAACATTTTCATCATCTTCTGCACTTCTTCAAACTGATTAAGAAGGCGGTTCACATCTTGCACTTGAACTCCAGCGCCAGCCGCAATGCGGCGTTTACGCGTAGCCTTGATTACTTCAGGCTTGGTGCGCTCTAGTGGTGTCATGGAGTTGATGATGCCTTCGATGCGGCGCATGGCTTTGTCGCCAGCCTCGCTATCCATTTTTCCTGCCATGCCGGCCATTTGTGCTGGCAGCTTATCCATCAAAGCACCAACCCCGCCCATATTACGCATTTGGGTCATCTGCGATTTAAAGTCATTCAGGTCAAAATTCTTGCCGGACTTCACCTTATCAGCGAGTTTTTTAGCCTCGTCGATATCTACACTCTTTTGCGCCTGCTCGATTAGCGACATCACATCGCCCATACCAAGTACGCGTGAAGCCATCCGTTCCGGGTGGAATGGCTCCAGGCCATCGACCTTTTCGCTGACACCAATAAACTTGATAGGCTTGCCAGTCACTTGCCTGACTGATAGCGCGGCACCACCGCGAGAATCACCATCCAGCTTGGTAAGCACGACTCCAGTGAGTGGCAAGGTTTCGCCAAATGCACGCGCTGTATTAACAGCATCCTGCCCTTGCATGGCATCGACTACAAACAAGGTTTCAATCGGGTTAAGCAAACTATGTAGATTTTTGATTTCAGCCATCATGGCTTCATCGATACCTAGGCGGCCTGCCGTATCGAAGATCATCACATCATAAAAAAACCGCTTGGCATGTTCCATTGCCGCTCTGGCAATATCTTCAGGCTTTTGAGTCGCATTCGAATCAAAACAATCGACATCGAGGCTTTTAGCCAGTGTCTTGAGTTGCTCGATCGCAGCAGGACGATATACGTCGGCGCTTGCCAGCAATACCTTCTTCTTTTGTTCTTTTAGAAGCTTTGCCAGCTTGGCAGAAGTTGTCGTCTTACCCGAACCTTGCAAACCTGCCATCAGGATAATTGCAGGTGGTACAGCGGCCAAGTTCAATGCTGAGTTAGCTTTACCCATCAACGCGGTCAGCTCTTCATGCACAACCTGTATCACTGCTTGTCCTGGGGTCAGGCTTTGAAGTACCTCACGACCCTGCGCGCGAACTTTAACTTGCGCAATAAAATCCTTAACCACTGGCAATGCAACGTCAGCCTCAAGCAGAGCCATACGTACTTCTCGCATCGCATCTGCAATATTCTCTTCAGACAATCTGGCTTGGCCGCGCAGTGTCTTGATAACGCCTTGTAATCTACCGCTTAAATTTTCTAACATTCGTCTTCCAAGCTATCAATCAGAGGACATGACCCGTATTTACGGCTCATGTTATAGTGTGGGTATCATATTGTTTCTATTTTAACGCAAACATTCAGCATGCACGCACTGATTACAACGCTCCCTTACCTGACTGTCACGTTAATATATCTTAGTGTCGCCTATGTCTATTGGCACCATGGCGCAAGAACTCAGTCTGAGAGCACGCTCAAACTGCATACACCGCTCATTGCGGTCGGACTCATTCTGCATGCCTACCTGCTCTATGGCAGCCTGTTCCAGAACGGACTCAATCTTGGCCTGACCAATGCCTTATCAGCCATCTCATGGCTCACAGTGCTTATCTACTGGCTCACTGACATCAAGCACAGGTTGCATAGCTTGCAGGCCTTTGTGCTTCCACCTTCGGCATTATTTGTGTTGCTGGATGGCGTAATGCCAAGCTCACACCCAATCCCCTACGCTGACCAGCCCTTGTTTCTGGCACATCTGATTATCGCCCTGCTGGCTTATAGCCTTTTTACCTTTGCAGCCTTGCATGCCATGCTCATGGCAGTAGCTGAACGCAGCCTGCACAACAAACCGACATTTATCAAACTGCCAGATTTTCCTCCCATCATGCCAATGGAAATCCTATTGTTTAGAGTGATTGCAGTGGGATTTGTATTGCTGACCTTCACCCTCATCAGCGGCATGCTGTTCTCTGAGCAGATATTCCATCAAGCGCTGAAACTCAACCATAAGAACATCTTTACGATCATCTCATGGTTGATATTTGGTAGCCTTCTAGTCGGTCGTTATGTCCATGGCTGGCGTGGCAGAACAGCGATTGGCTGGACATTGACTGGCTTTGTAGCATTGATGCTAGCCTATGTCGGAAGTAAGTTTGTATTAGAGTTTGTCTTGCATAGGGTTTAGCGTAAACTCATCACAGGCCAGCCGTGCTCTTCTGCATAAGCTAACAATGTGGGATCAGCATCTACGGCTACTGGATTTGAAACCAGTTTCATCAATGGTAAGTCGTTATGCGAATCACTGTAGAACCATGTTTTCTCAAAGTCACTGAGAGCCTGTCCCCGTTGCCCTAACCAATCAAGCAAGCGTGTGACTTTTCCTTGCTGAAAACTAGGGATACCACTCACGCCACCGGTAAATTCGCCATCTTTTTGTTCTGGATCTGTCCCAATCAGATTTTCGATGCCGAACTCAGTCGCAATCGGTTTCGTTACAAAGCTATTGGTTGCCGTGATGACCAACATCAAGTCGCCATTTGTGCGATGTTTGTTCACAAGTGCCCGGGCTTTATCAGTGATCATAGGCATGATCTTGCGTTGCATGTATCGCAAGTGCAAAGCATCAAGTTCAACTCTTGAGTGCTGACTTAGAGGCCTAAGCTGAAACTCCAGAAAAGCATAGATATCGAGTTTGCCAGCCTTATAGTCTTCATAAAACTGGACGTTGCGATCGTGATGATCAGCACGCTCCAGCAGACCTTCTTCAATTAAAAACTGTCCCCACTGGAAATCACTATCTCCAGCCAGCAGAGTATTATCCAAATCAAATAATGCGAGTTGCAAACCTGTCTCCGAACGCTGCAAAAGGGTGTGAGTTTACATGATGCAGCGCTATCATGAGAACTTGCCAATACGGCTATAGTCATTAAAGCATGAACTTTCCGGATTCGTTATTACCAGTAAATCTTACATGGGCGGCAAATGCTCTGATGCTGTTCGTCCTATACAAGAGCCTCAAGCTATCGCCATGGCGACATATTGCACAGCCGTATTTGCAAAACGTTTTTCTGGGGACACTGGTCACCATCATGTTGATCTGGTCGATCAGAACTGGAATCAAGCCTGGACTTAATTTCCACATGCTCGGCGCAACGCTGCTGACATTGATGTTTGGCCCGCACCTAGCGATGATTGGTCTATTTGTTGTGCTGAGTCTGATCACATTATTTGGTCACGCAGGTTTGGAAGCATTCGGACTGAATTTTCTGCTAATGGCAGCCCTGCCAGTATTTTTCAGCCATCATCTTTTCAAATGGGTAGATAAAAAACTGCCTAATCATTTCTTCATATTCATTCTGGCCAATAGTTTCTTTGGCGCCGCAATCGCAATAGCGCTATGCGGCCTGACTGCCACATTGATACTTGCCGCCAGCGGTATATACAAGAGTGATTATCTTTACAGCAACTACCTGATCTATTACATCCTGATGGGCTGGTCTGAGGCTTTCCTGACAGGAATGGCAGCTACCTTAATGGTGGTCTATCGCCCAAGCTGGATGTGCACTTTTGATGACAAGCGTTATCTTAATTGGTAGATTTTTTACCGATTGGCAATACCAGCAAGACACTACATAAGATTATGATAAGAGCTGTGATCTCAGCTTGCCCAACACGCTCATCCGCCAGAAAAACCCCCAGCAATAAAGCAACAACGGGATTCACGAAAGCATTACTAGTCGCCAATGCCGGCCGGACATTTCTGAGCAGAAACATGTAGGCACTGTAGGCTACCAGTGAACCGAATACGATCAGATAAAGTTCAGCAAGAACCGATTTGGATGTAAGGGTGGCAGGCCATGACTCCCCTGCCACAGTGCTAGCTACAACCAAAACCACACCTCCAGCAAGCATCTGAGATGCACTCCCCATAGCGCCCCTTGCCATGGGGAGATGCTTACCCCAGATAGAACCAAGCGACCAGCACATTGAGCCTATCAACACCAAGATAGCGCCTATTGGGCTAGCTTGAAAATTTGCACCTGAATTTAGCACCACAACACCCAACGTACCAATCAATATCCCCAGCCATTCTCGCAGCGTTGGTTTTTGATTCCAAAGCCATGAGAACAACGCTACCCATAAAGGTACAGTCGCAATCGTCAGCGCGGCAACGCCGCTCGATACTGTCTGTTCGGCATAAGCCACAGTTGCATTGCCTATTGAAAGCAGAAGAATGCCGACAACTGAAGCACCCAGCCATTCGCGCCTAGTCGGTGCAGGCACGCCCCGCAATCTCAACCAACTGTATAGCAATATGCCGGCTGAGCAGAAACGGATAGCTGCCATCATGATGGGTGGAAAACTGTCGATGGCAAAACGCATCGCGATGTAAGTTGACCCCCAGATAAAATAGAGGGCCAACAAACATATCACGATTTTCAGCGCACGACTTTTACTCGCGTCAGACACACCTAGACTTGAGGATGGGCACGTTCGCCATTGGAGTAAAGCTTGTTCAGCCCGTTGATATAGGCTTTTGCAGAAGCAATCACGATATCAGTGTCAGCTCCCTGCCCATTCACGATGCGGCCACCCTTGGAAAGACGCACTGTTACTTCACCTTGTGCATCGGTACCGCTGGTGATGTTATTGACCGAATACAAAAGTAACTCAGCGCCGCTATTGGCAATCCGTTCTATCGCCTTGAATGAGGCATCAACAGGGCCGCCACCATCAGACTCTGATCGTTTTTCAACGCCATTATCCAGCACCGTCAAGACTGCGTGCGGAATCTCGCCAGTCTGCGAACAGACCTGCAAGTAAACGAGTTTGAAAGCATCACTGGCTTCACCCAAGATTTCATCACTGACCAAAGCCTGAATATCTTCATCGAAAATTTCAGATTTCTTGTCAGCCAATTCCTTGAATCTGGCAAAAGCTGCATTCAAGGCATCTTCACTTTCAAGCTCAATGCCAAGGTCTTTCAAACGGGTACGGAAAGCATTGCGACCAGACAATTTGCCAAGGGTCAATTTGTTGGCACCCCAGCCCACATCTTCTGCACGCATGATTTCGTAAGTCTCGCGATGCTTCAACACGCCATCCTGGTGGATGCCGGATTCATGGGCAAAAGCATTCGCGCCAACTACAGCCTTGTTTGGCTGGACCGGATAGCCAGTAATGCTGGAAACAAGCTTGGAGGTCGGCACAATCTGTGTTGTATCAATAGTAGTTTCAAGATTAAAGATATCTTTTCTGGTGCGCACAGCCATGACGATTTCTTCAAGGCTGGCATTACCGGCACGCTCGCCTAAACCATTGATGGTGCACTCCACCTGACGTGCACCATTCATCACTGCTGCGAGTGAGTTTGCAACCGCCATCCCAAGGTCATTATGGCAATGTGTAGACCACACCACCTTGTCCGAATTTGGCACGCGCGCGATCAATTGCTGCATGCGCTCGCCCCAGAGCGCAGGAATCGAATACCCCACAGTATCCGGTACGTTAATGGTCTTGGCACCTGCGTCGATGACGGCTGTGAAAACCTGAACCAGGAAATCCATCTCTGAGCGCACAGCATCTTCAGCTGAGAACTCTACGTCGTCGGTATATTCCTTAGCCCACTTAACAGCCTGTACAGCGCGTTCCAGAACCTGCTCTGGCGTCATGCGGAGCTTATTCTGCATGTGGATAGGTGAAGTTGCGATAAAGGTATGGATGCGGCCTTTTTTCGCTGGTTTGATCGCTTCACCAGCACGACGAATATCGTTCTCGTTAGCGCGGGCGAGTGAACAGACCGTAGATTCTTTGATGATCTCCGCAATCGCATAGATCGCGTCAAAATCACCGGGGCTTGCTGCTGCAAAGCCCGCTTCGATCACATTCACACCGAGTTTTTCCAATTGGCGTGCAATGCGAATCTTCTCCTCCTTGGTCATTGCGGCGCCTGGACTCTGCTCGCCATCACGCAAGGTGGTATCAAAAATAATGAGTTGGTTTTTCATAATCTTTTCCGTTAAAACTTATTGTATTGAATTAGTCCTTGCGGTTTAGCGCATGCAAGGTGGTGCGTACAGCATGAGTAGGGGATATTTAGCGCGCTGGGCGCAGCAGCAGGCCGGCCAGTAGTAGGCCGTAGTGCAGAAGAGAGAGTGATGTGTGTCTGTTAAAAAACATCGTGTTCGCAATATAAAGGGTTTTTTCCACTATCGCAAGATTTTGGGCCTTTGTTTTTTCTTATACAGCCAATAGCAATTACTTATTTAGTCACTCAATTGCTTAGGCTTTACTAATTTCGACTGAGCCCACATGGCATATCCAGACAAGCCATAAACCAGCGCAACAAAGAACAGAACTTCTGGCGGACTATAAGAAATCAGGACGAACGCCAGCACAATCAGCAAAATGACCACAAAAGGCACACTGCTTTTCAGATTGATATCCTTGCCGCTATAGAACTTCAAATCGCTGACCATGGAAAAACCAGCAAACAGGGTAATCGCCCAAGCCAGCCACTTCATCTGTACCCAGCCAAAAAATATCTCATTACCAAGTACATTGTTATCAAAAGCAACCCAAACTAATCCCGCAAGTAGAGATGCGGCAGCTGGGCTAGGCAAACCCTGAAAGTAGCGCTTGTCACCATCATCCAGCTTGGTATTGAAGCGCGCAAGGCGCAACGCAGCGCAGGCACAATAGATAAAAGCTGCGATCCAGCCGAGTTTACCCATAGGCTTTAGGGCCCAAACATAAAGCACCAGCGCAGGTGCTACGCCAAAGGACACCATATCCGACAAACTATCGTACTCTGCGCCAAACGCACTTTGCGTATTGGTCAGTCTGGCGACTCGGCCATCCAGACCATCCATGACCATGGCGATAAATATAGCTACCGCAGAATGTTCATAATTGCCATTCATCGCCTGCACAATCGCATAGAAACCCGCAAACAGCGCAGCGGTAGTAAATAAATTCGGTAGCAAATAGATACTGCGTTCACGCAAGCCTGGCTCTATGAGTGGTTTTTTACGACGTGGACGTGGAGTAACTTCAGCCATGCAGATATTCCTTTAAAAATTTAGGCCTAGTATAGCAAAGCCTGATGATTTAAGTGGTATGCCTAAAGAAGACTAAATTTCTACCGTTAATTCTATAGATAAGCGCTATTGTTTTATAATTTTACATTTACAATCATATAGTTATATAAAATATCTGGCATGCAAGTTGCATGTATTACCTCAAACTAGTATTAATTTTTATGAGGTAGCTGAACATGTCACCCACTCAAACTGCGCTTCAAGAACGTATGGACCAGCATATGTCTGGCCTCAACCGCTATCGCGATTCCATTCATCAGTTACAAACAGTCTGGGACAACCTATCACTGCTTGCACAACTATCGGGCACTGGCACCGACATGACCGAGACACGATCAGCTTTCAGTCAAGTGACAAACGATGTCCTGAATAATCTTTCTCACGAAACGCTGAATAAAACAGTCACGGCATTGACTGCTAAAGCAGAGGTCATCGTTGATATTGTGATTCGTAACCTTTTTGAAAGAACAGCAGACATCGGTTTTCTGGCAACTGACGACGATATCCGGCTTTATCTGACACGCTATCTCAAAGGCGAGTTAAGTGAAAATGACAGTGACAATCTGCGAGTGCGCTTTCATGAATATGTTAAAAAATATTCTGTGTATTCGAATATCATCCTGCTCGACACTCAAGGCAAAGTCATGTTGCAACTTGATGAGCACAATCCAGTCACCTTATCGACAGATGAACTCGTCTCCGAGGCACTGAACACTTCCAATGCCTATGTGGAAATCTACAGAAAAACGGACTTGCTTCCATTGCAGGAAAAGAGCCTAGTCTATGCATACAAGGTAACTTCCCCTGATAGTAATATCAATTTAGGCGTGCTATGTCTGTGCTTTCGATTTGAAAGTGAAATGAAAGGCGTATTCAAGGATCTGATCCCAAAATCCGACTGGGCAATAGGCATCATGCTTGACAAGGATAAACGGGTCATCGCATCAAGCGACCGCTATCAGATCCCTCTGGGGGCAAAACTGGAAACAACTGCGCTCGATGATGATCAGGAATGGATACTCACACGCTTCGCAGGTCGGGAATATATCGCCGTAACAAAAAACACCAAAGGTTACCAAGGATACATGGGACCTGGATGGATGGGCCATGCGATGATTCCCCTAGAGCATGCCTTCGATCAAGGGATTGCCGACATCATCAATGGAATCGATGCTGAGCTACTAACCAAAGTGATGCGTAGCCCACTATTGTTTTCCCACAGCCTGCTGGGCATTCCCAAAAAAGCCGCGATGATTCAAAGCAAACTTAATCAGTCAGTTTGGAACGGCAATATTTGGCAAACACGTCATGCTGAAAACCAGCAAAACAGTTTCTCCAAGATATTATTGTGGGAGATCAGCAATACAGGCTTCAAGACACAAAATGTCATTGAAAAAACGGTGTCTGATCTTTATCAGACCGTTGTTTCCATCATGCTGGAGAATTCTAAATTCTTTGCTTTTCTGGCCGTGGACATCATGGATCGTAATCTCTACGAACGTGCTAATGACTGTCGCTGGTGGGCACTAACTTCATCATTCAGAGAGATACTGTCCAAGCCTCAACGTTCGACTGCAGACATTAACACAATGGATAAAATACTAAGCTACATCAATGGCTTGTATACAGTTTATGACAATCTTGTAATTTTTGACCGCCAAGGCAAGATTATCTCCGTCTCCAACCCAGCCTATCGACCTTGCGTAGGCAGCATGATTGATAACGAGTGGCTCAGCAGACTTCGAGGTATCCGCAATACCCAAGAGTATGTAGTTTCCAAATTTGAGCCGACGCAACTTTACAAGGACAAACCGACCTATATCTATGCGGCCGCTATTCGTTCGGAGGACAACACATCTATCGTAGGTGGCATCGGAATCGTCTTTGATAGTGAACCGCAATTTTCTGCCATGTTGCAGGATGCTTTACCTCGTGATGAGGATGGGAATCCCATTAAAGGCAGCTTCACCTTGTATGTCGATGGCGATCTGAAAGTCATCTCCTCGACCCTAAAAGAGTTTGAGGTAGGAAGTGAATTCACACTGGCCCCTCGACTCTGCAAGCTCGCACCTGGTGAAAGTGATTTTGATATCGTCATTCATGATGGCCGCTATTACGCAGTAGGAACTTGCGCCTCTGGAGGATACCGTGAATTCAAGGGCAAGGACGATGCCTACCAGAATCAGGTGACAGCCCTGATTTTCATCCCGCTGGGGAACGCCCTAGAAATCGATGCTTTAATCGAGGCTGACAAATCGTTCCAGCACAATCAGTTCAAACCTAGTTCCGGCAATATCGATAGTAAAAATTCAGTTGAGTTTGCCACCTTCTATGTAGGAGATGACTGGTTTGGCATTCCAGCATTCCAAGTTCTGCAGGCAACAGAACCGGTGAACATACGTAAAATTCCAGAAAGCCCCGCCACGCTTGAAGGTATTTTGCAGTATCAAGGGAACGTCATTCCAATCATGAACTTGGGAACAGTTCTCGGGATCGCCTCTAACACAGCGCTTGAGAATCAACAGATCATCATCATTCAGGCTTCTGGGCAATCGCCACAATTTGGAATTCTGGTGAGCGCCTTAGGGGAGATTCCAGCGATAGACCCAGGCAAAGTGGAATCCATCACCAACATATTTTCCAATAGCTCCCAAAGTGCAGCATCGGGGATTACGCGAATCATCTCTGCCAATGGTCAGGGCAACATGTTAACCATACTTTCAGCTGAGAGCCTATGGGCTAAAATACAGGCACAGCCAGCCCAAGCATTGGCCGCCTAACCTAGGGTGACATTACTGAACAGCCCTGATTGGCGGGCTCAGGGGACAGTTGTGTTAGTATCGCGTCTTCGCGTAATACTGACACAACATGCAATTTTCACTGATTAAACAAGATGGTGCCGCCCGCCGCGGCACTGTTCATCTGACACATGGCGATGTTGAAACACCAGCCTTCATGCCTGTTGGCACTTATGGTTCGGTCAAAGCCTTGTCACCTGTAGAAGTCCGCGAGATAGGTGCACATATCCTGCTCGGCAATACATTCCATCTTTGGTTACGACCTGGGCTGGATGTAATTGCCGCACATGGCGGCCTGCATGAGTTTATGGGGTGGGATGGGCCAATACTGACCGACTCAGGCGGTTTCCAGGTCTGGAGTCTTGGGGATCTTAGAAAGATCTCTGAAGAGGGTGTCAAATTCCGCTCCCCTATCAATGGTGACAGCTGCTTTCTAACGCCTGAAGAATCAATGCGCATTCAGAAAGTATTGAATTCGGACATCGTCATGATCTTTGATGAATGCACTCCCTACCCCGCCACACATGAACAGGCCAATGACTCCATGCAACTGAGTTTGCGTTGGGCCAGACGCAGCAAGGATGCGCATCAGGGCAACCCGAACGCCCTGTTCGGTATTATCCAGGGCGGCATGTACGAAGACTTACGGGATATTTCGATGAATGGGCTCGTCGAGATTGGCTTTGATGGTTATGCGATTGGCGGCTTGTCTGTAGGGGAGCCTAAGGAAGATATGCTACGCATCCTCGCACACACTGCCCCACAAATGCCACAAAACAAACCGCGCTACCTGATGGGAGTTGGCACACCAGAAGATCTGGTGGCTGCCGTCAGTCAAGGCATTGATATGTTCGATTGCGTGATGCCGACTCGAAACGCCCGCAATGGATGGCTATTCACACGTCATGGCGACATCAAGCTCAAGAATGCACGCTATAAAATGGATACTGGTCCGTTAGACCCTGACTGTGCTTGTTATACCTGCCAGAATTTTAGCCGAGCCTATTTGCACCACTTGCACCGCTTGGGCGAAATACTTGGCGCAAGGCTCAACACCATCCATAATCTGCACTATTATCAGGAGCTGATGGCAGGTATGCGAAAAGCCATAGAATCAGGCACTTTCCAGCAGTTTACCGAGGATTTCATGCGTAGCCGTAGTGGCTTATGCTAGAATCTGCTGCTTTAAAATTTAGCAGTCTCTGAAAGAAAGGTATCTCCCGTGTTAATCAGCTCAGCTTTCGCAGCCTCTGGCTCACCAGCCGCCGACTGGACAAGTTTTGTTCCATTTGTCGTGATCTTTGTTTTGTTCTTTTTCATGATCATTCGCCCGCAGATGAAGCAGGCAAAAGAACAGAAAGCCATGATTGATGCACTGCAAAAAGGTGATGAAGTTGTCACCACTGGCGGTGTTGTCGGCAGAATCACCAAGGTTTCAGATGGTTTCATCGCTATTGAAATCGCAACCGATGTCACCATTAACGTACAAAGACAAAGTGTACAAACGCTGCTGCCTAAAGGCACGATTAAATCTCTCTAATTTACAGACCTGATCCGGCTTAGCGCCTGACGCTGAACCGGACGAAACGCGAGCCGCACCATGAATCGTTATCCATTGTGGAAAAATCTGTTAGTCCTGAGCGCGCTATTGCTGGGCATCCTTTACTCGATGCCCAATCTGTTTGGCGAGTCTCCGGCTGTTCAGGTCACTACACTAAAAAGTACCAGCAAGATTGACCCAGCACTTCTGGACACAGTAGAAAATATACTGAAACAGGGTGATATCAAGCCGGAAAAAATATTCCTTGATAGCAAGGGTGTCAAAGCAACCTTTGCTAACGTCGACGTACAAGGTAAAGCCAAGGATGTCTTACTGGAAAAGCTAGGCAAGGATTATGTAGTTGCACTCAATCTGCTATCCCAATCGCCTTCATGGTTAAGCAAAGTCGGTGCATTGCCTATGTATCTGGGCCTGGATCTTCGTGGTGGTGTTCACTTCTTACTGCAAGTGGATATGAAAGCAGCACTGGATAAAGCTGCCGAGCGTTATGTGGGTGATTTCCGCATTTCCTTGCGCAAAGAGCGTATTGCTTATTTAGGTGTCAGCCGTGAAGGTCAAACCGTTGAAGTTCGCTTCAATAATATGGATGCGCTGACCAAAGCCGAAAAAATCATCTCTAACGAATACCCTGACCTCACTTTAAAAACCACCGACAATGGCGGTGACAAAGTGCTGACAGCCAGTCTGAATCTGCAGGCACAAAAACGCATTCAGGATTTCGCCCTCAAGCAAAATATTCAAACCCTGCACAATCGTATCAATGAACTCGGCGTAGCTGAACCTATCATCCAGCAGCAGGGAATAGACCGTGTGGTAGTGCAGCTACCTGGCGTACAGGATACTGCCAAGGCCAAAGAGATACTGGGGCGCACAGCCACTCTGGAAATTCGTCTTGTTGATGAAGAAAAAAGTGACATGATCACTTTGCAAAACGCCAGCAAGGGCCAAGTGCCACTGGGTGACGAATTCTTTGTCGACCGCGAAGGCAGACCCCTGCTACTGAAAAAAGGCGTTGTGCTGACTGGCGATTACATCACTGATGCAGGTCCAGGACTAGACCACCAAAGTGGTAACTCGGTCGTACATGTCACCTTTGATGGCCGTGGCGCTCGGATCTTCCAGCAAGTCACTCGCGAGAACGTGAAGAAGCGCATGGCGATTCTTCTGATCGAAAAAGGTAAAACTGAAGTCATTACCGCCCCTGTGATCAATGAAGAGATCCCTGGCGGCCGAGTACAGATCTCTGGCATGAACAACGCACAAGAAGCAACCGATGTATCACTTCTACTGCGCGCCGGTGCATTGGCAGCGCCTATGGATATCATCGAAGAACGTACGGTCGGTCCAAGCATGGGTGAAGAAAACATCAAGCGCGGCGTTCATTCCACCCTGTGGGGCTTTGCGGCAATCGCTACGATGATGATGCTTTATTATCTGGCATTCGGTGTTGTTTCTGTGGCAGCTCTGGGTGTCAATCTCTTGCTGCTGGTAGCTTTGCTGTCGTTGATGCAGGCCACGCTGACATTGCCTGGCCTAGCCGCTATTGCGCTGGCTCTGGGTATGGCAATTGATGCTAACGTGCTGATCAACGAGCGTATCCGAGATGAACTGAGGTTTGGCAATACGCCACAAGCTTCTATCCACGCTGGCTACGACAGAGCTTATGCAACGATTCTGGATTCGAACGTCACTACATTCATCGTCGGCGTCATGCTGTTCAGCTTCGGATCTGGTCCAATCAAGGGCTTTGCTGTCGTTCACATGCTGGGTATTTTGACTTCGATGTTCAGCGCAATTTTGGTATCACGTGCAATTGTTAACTTGGTTTACGGCTATCGCCGCAAGGTTAACAAGCTGACTATTGGTTAAGGATTAGGCGAAATATCATGGAATTATTCAAGATCAAAAACGATATCCCCTTCATGAGCTATGGCAAGCTCACGACATCGATATCGCTATTCACTTTCCTGCTTGCCGTCTACTTTCTGGCAACCAAAGGTCTGGCCCTCGGCGTTGATTTCACTGGCGGGACAGTGATGGAAGTGAACTACCCGGCAGCAGCAGATATTGGGAAAATCCGTAGTGCAGTCGATAGCATCGGGCTTCGGGACGCAACAGTGCAGAACTTCGGCACCAGCCATGACGTGTTAATCCGTCTGCCAGTCAAGCAAGGCGTCACCAGCGCAAAGCTATCTGAACAAGTCATGTCTGCTTTAAAGGCAGATAACGATCAGGTTGAGATGCGTCGCGTTGAATTCGTCGGCCCACAAGTTGGTGAAGAGCTTTATGCCAACGGCTCTCTGGCTTTGCTCTACGTCTCTATCGGCATCGTGCTTTATCTATGGCTACGTTTTGAGTGGAAATTTGGTGTCGCTGCGATTATTGCCAACCTGCATGATGTGGTCATCATTCTGGGCTTCTTTGCTTTCTTCCAGTGGGAATTCA
>Ga0265327_10003131_pt1 | contig 16251 bp, 16 predicted proteins | sample 41621metaG_FD_202089 | JGI IMG/M metagenome (GOLD analysis project Ga0265327, IMG submission 202089) | Rhizosphere microbial communities from Carex aquatilis grown in University of Washington, Seatle, WA, United States - 4-16-21 metaG | ecosystem: Host-associated > Plants > Roots > Rhizosphere... | reverse complement strand
CCATCGCGACTTTCGACGCCTTCCAGAACGCCATGAGCCTGGACGTGGCCATGGGCGGTTCCACCAACACCGTGCTGCACCTGCTGGCAGCGGCTTATGAAGCCGGCGTGGATTTCACCATGGCCGATATCGACCAGATTTCGCGCCACGTGCCATGTTTGAGCAAGGTGGCGCCCGCCACGCAGAAATACCACATGGAAGACGTGCATCGCGCCGGCGGCGTGATGGGCATCCTCGGCGAACTCGACCGTGCCGGCTTGATCCAGCGCGAAGTACCGACCGTGCACGCCGTCAACATGGGCGCCGCGCTCGACAAGTGGGACATCGTGCGCAGCAACGACGACAGCATCAAGGAATTCTACCGTGCCGCACCCGGCGGCGTGCCGACCACCATCGCCTTCAGCCAATCCATGCGCTACCCGACACTGGACGATGACCGCGCCAATGGCTGCATCCGCGATAAGGCCAACGCTTACTCGCAGGATGGCGGCCTCGCCGTGCTGCACGGCAACATCGCGCTGGACGGCTGTATCGTGAAAACGGCTGGCGTGGATGACAGCATCCTCAAATTCACCGGCCGCGCACGAATCTTCGAAAGCCAGGACGACGCAGTGGCTGGCATTCTGGCCGACCAGATTGTGGCAGGCGACGTGGTGGTGATTCGCTACGAAGGCCCCAAGGGCGGCCCCGGCATGCAGGAAATGCTGTATCCGACCTCGTACCTCAAATCCAAGGGGCTGGGCAAAGCCTGCGCCCTGCTCACCGACGGCCGCTTCTCCGGGGGCACCTCAGGCCTCAGCATCGGCCACGCCTCTCCCGAAGCTGCAGAAGGCGGCGCGATCGGTTTGGTGGAAGAAGGTGACACCATCGAAATCGATATCCCCAACCGCCGCATTCACCTAGCCGTCACGGTGGAAGAACTGGAACGCCGCCGCGCCGCCATGGAAGCCAAGGGTGCCAAGGCATGGAAGCCGGTCAACCGCGAGCGTCAGGTTTCCGTGGCCTTGCGGGCTTATGCGGCGATGGCGACGAGTGCCGCCAAGGGCGCGGTAAGAGATGTGACGCAGGTGGAGAAGAAGTAGGATTTCTATTCAGGTCTCTATTTCACGTTAGAGCTACGAACATGGACACAACAACAATTTCTGATCTAGCTGATCTCAAGAAGAAGCTCGAAGAGAAATCAACGGCCGAATTACAACATTCCATCCGGTATAACAATCTGACCGAACAAGCATCGGCGATTGCATGCACAATCTTGGCGGAACGTGGCGCACCTATTCCAGATTCCATATCAGAAGAAATTTTGGAAGATCGTTACAAGAAAGCACGAAGTAACTCCAACAGAAGTTTTCTGTTAACTATCGTTGTACTCGGCACATGGGCAGTGTATGGATATCTGACGGGCTTATTCGAACTCGGGGATCAAGAACGCCTAAACCGAAGCATGTTAATAACTTTCTTGTCGATAGCATCCATTTGGGGATGGGGCGTACTAGGCCGGAAAAAATAGATATGCGCCCTAACCCATCACTCAAGTGGGACGCCTAACGGCGCCCCTTAATTCAAACGTTAGGGGCTCGCATGGCAGATGATCCGGTCGATGTGATTCTGGAAGCATTGGACGCGCAATCCAAGGAAATATACAAACTGCATGGAACGGTTGCGGCTCTTGGTTTGCTTTGCACAGCACTCGTAGAGCATGTGAAACTTACCGACGACCCCGACGCAACGGTTGAACGCCTGAAGAATACGTTTCTCTTCTCGCGACTGCCGGATGCTCAAGTAGAGGCGGCGTCAAAAGCCCTGGAGTTGTTCTTGAAACCGCCTCATCGAACCTCTTGACCAAAGGGACTGACGAAAATGAATTTCACAATCACATGGAAGGCCGCACTAATTTTCATTGCTGGCCTCATCTTAGCCGGTGTAGTGGGGGCCGCCTTCGACAGCGAATACGCCGGATTGCCTATTCTTTTTGCAACGGTTGCGTATCTTGCCAATTCCGAAAAGAACCGTCGCCCCTAACTCAAACGTTAGGCTAAAACCAAGGAGGTAAATATGACCCAAGCAGTCTGCTTTAAGTGCGGGGAAATCAAGCTTGGGGCTTTTGTGCTCTGCCCCTATTGCAACGCAAGGCCCTCAGCGGATGAGGAGCTAATTCTTTCCTTGGCGATGACGGATCACTACTTCGACCTTGCCACCATGAAGCAAATGGGTGCAGCAGTTAGAGATGGCAAGCCTCCTCATCTTGACGAAAAATCACGCCAAGACCTAATGAAGCAGTTGGGGGAATTCATAAAATTGCCAATGAGTCGCCTCATTACTGGGAATGGCTCAATCCCTGCTAAGAGAAAAAGCAAATGGTGGCCATTTTAAGCAAGCGTAGGGCGCAATAACTGAAAGGCATTGCGCCGTGTGCGGTTGTCATTCATTCGGCGCAATGCGCTACGCTTATTAACGCCCTACAAGCTTTGGCTTTCCCTCGCAGTCGCCCTTACCACTGCCGGCCTTGCCAGCATACGGTTGGCATAATTTTCCAGCACAGGATTCAGCACCACCCCACATCCCCGTGCCCAGTTGAGGATGCGGGCAAGGATGATGTCGGCGGCGGTAAACCCTTCACCCACCGCATATTCCCGGCCTTGCAGGTGTTGCGCCAGCACCGCGGCGGCGCGGTCAAATTCCGTCCGGCAGGCTTCCAATACCTCAGGCAGTTGTTTTTCCTTGGGCAGGCGCGCGTGTTTCTCGCCCGTCCACAGCGAGGATTCCAGCTCGGTCATGGCAAAAAAGCACCATTGCAGGTAGCGTGCCCGATTCGCTAAATCACTGACCGGCGGCACCAGCCCGGATTGCGGGAATTTGTCGCCGATGTAGGTGCAGATGGCGGCCGATTCCGAGAGCACCAGGTCGCCATCGACCAGCGTGGGGATCTTGCCTGCGGGGTTGATGCCTAAAAAGGCTGGCTGCTTGTGTTCGCCTTTGGCGAGTTGCACGAGGATGAATTCGTATTCCGCCCCGGCTTCTTCCAGCGCCCAGGCGACGCGGGTGGAACGGGTGTTGGGGGTGCCGTAGAGTTTGATCATGATGTGTCCGCCCTCTCAAGTTCGTAATGTCAGTTTATTGTCGGGTAAAATCCAGCGTGTTGGTGATTATATTTTTGCTCGGCGGTTTCGTCCGCGTGACTTTGGGGTATCCGATTTGCATACGGTTCTTGTTCTCGGTGGCTACGGCAATTTTGGCGCCTATATCTGCCGCGCCCTCGCCAACGACCCCGACATCCGCCTGCTGATCGCCGGGCGCAGCCAGCAGAAGGCGCAGCAGTTTGCGGTTGAGCTGGGCTTGCCGGCACGTCGCGGGCAATACATCGACGCAGATGTCACCAACCTGGCCGGCGAACTGCGCGGCCTTGGGGTGGAAACCCTGATCAATACGGTCGGGCCGTTTCAGTGGCAGGATTACCGCGTGGCGAACGCCTGCATTGAGGCCGGCTGCAACTACATCGACCTTGCCGATGCCCGTGAATTCGTCGCCAATATCTCCCAACTCAATGCCGCTGCGCGAAAAGCCGGCGTACTGGTGACCAGCGGCGCCAGCTCGGTGCCCGCGCTTTCAGCCGCCGTGGTCGACCATTTCCTGCCACAATTTTCACGACTGGACAGCGTTCGCCACGCCATTGTTTCCGGCGCCAGCACGCCGGGGCTGGCGACGCTGCGGGCCGTGCTGGGTTATTGCGGCAAACCCTTCATCCGGCTGGAAAACGGCGTGCGTCAAAATGTGTTCGGCTGGCAGGGCCTGCAACGCCGTGAATACCCTTCGCCCATCGGCATGCGCTGGCTGGGGAATTGCGACGTACCCGATCTGGTGCTTTTCCCGCAACGCTATCCCAGCTTGCAGACTGTCACCTTTCATGCCGGGCTGGGCATCCCCGCCTCGCACCTGACCACCTGGATGCTGTCATGGCTGGTGCGCTGGGGCTGGATTAGCAATCTGGCCAGCTGGTCTCGGCCTTTGCGCTGGCTCAGTTTGCAACTGGAACGCTTCGGCGCACCGAATTCCGCCATGCATATCGAGATGTCGGGGCTGGGCCTGCAGGGTGAGGCGCTGACGCGCACCTGGCACATCGTGGCCCTGAACAACGACGGCCCGAATATCCCCTGCGGTGCCGCGATTGCGCTGGCGCGAAAACTGGCGCGCGGCGAAACTCTGCCCAAAGGCGCCCTGCCCTGTGTCGGCCTGCTGACGCTGGAAGAATATCTTGCTGCGTTGCACGGGCTCGATATTCGTCAGGTACTGAGTTAAGCCGTTCACCCCATGACCACCTACCTCGCACTGAAGTGGCTGCACATCATGAGCGCCACCCTGATGTTCGGCACCGGGCTGGGGTCCGCCTTTTATAAATGGACGACCGACCGTTCCGGCGACGTGCGTGCCATTGCCATCGTCATGGAACGCGTAGTGCTGGCCGACTGGCTGTTCACGACCCCCACCGTGATCCTGCAACCTGCGACTGGCCTGTGGATGGCGCATCTGGCCGGCATCCCGTTCACTCACGGATGGGTTGCGTGTGCGCTGGGGCTCTATATACTGGCCGGCCTTTGCTGGCTACCGGTGGTCTGGCAGCAGATCGAGATGCGCAATCTGGCGCGTCAGGCAGCCCAACAGGGCGTCAATTTGCCGGAGCGTTATGCCCAGCTCTGTCGCCGCTGGTTCTGGCTTGGTATGATCGCTTTCAACGCGCTGATCGCCGTTTATTTTCTGATGGTTTTCAAACCCTTTTAATTTCAAATAACAAGAACGATCGTGGACACCTCAACACTGAATCAACAATTTGGCATTGCAACCTCGCTACGCTTCGTGGAAGACGCTCACGGACTGATCGTTGCAGAGATCGAAAACCCGCTGGCTTCTGCCAAAATCTGCCTGCAGGGCGCACACCTGCTCTGCTGGCGGCCAAGGTCATCCTCCATCCCGGTGGTATGGCTGTCGGATGGGGCACAACTCCTGCCAGGAAAATCACCTCATAGCGGCGCGCCAGTTTGCTGGCCTTGGTTCGGCGCCCATGAAAGCAACCCGACCTTTCCGGCCCATGGCTACGCCCGCAACCTGCCATGGGAGGTAATCTCCAGCGCTTCCGAGGCCGATGGCGCCACGTGCATCACGCTACGCCTGCAGGATAGCGATCAGGCAAAAGCGCAGTGGCCGCATGCCGCCACTTTGGAGCTGGCGCTGACCATAGGCGACACATTGCGGTTAGCACTCACTACCGCCAACAACGGCAGCGATGCAATCATCATCAGCGAAGCCTTCCACACCTACTTTCAGGTGGGCGACATCACGCAGGTGCGCGTCACCGGACTGGAAGGCACCACTTACGCCGACAAGGTGCTCGACTTTGCCCGCAGCACGCAGCAGGACGCCATCACTTTTGAGGGCGAGGTCGACCGTGTTTACGTGGATACTGCTGCCGAATGCGTCATCGAAGACCCGTCGCTGCGCCGTCGCATCCACATCGCAAAAACCGGCAGCCTCTCCACTGTTGTCTGGACACCGGGGCAGGAAAAAGGCGACAAGCTGGGCGATCTGGGCAATGAAGGCTGGCGTCGCATGGTGTGCGTCGAATCGGCCAACACCATGGAAAACAAGGTATCCATTCCGGCCGGTACTTCGCATACCCTGGCCGTCGAATACCGTGCTGTACCGCTTTAGCGCAACAGCAGTAGTACCAGACTAAATTAATCAACAATTCTGCTAGACTGGCGCTTTATTCATCAAGCGCCAGTCATGCCGAACCGCCTCGCCACCGAAACCAGCCCCTACCTGCAGCAACACGCCGACAACCCCGTCGATTGGCAGCCGTGGGGTGAGCAGGCACTCACACTCGCCCGCGAACTGGACAAACCTATCCTGCTCTCCATCGGCTATTCGGCCTGCCACTGGTGTCATGTCATGGCGCATGAATCTTTCGAAAATGCCGCGACGGCCGCCGTGATGAACGAGCACTTCATCAACATCAAGGTCGACCGCGAAGAACGTCCCGACCTCGACCAGATCTACCAGCATGCCCATTCCATTTTGTCGCGCCGCAGCGGCGGCTGGCCACTGACGGTATTCCTCACCCCGCAGCAAATTCCTTTTTACAGCGGCACCTATTTTCCACCCACGGCCCGTTACAACCTGCCGGGATTCACCGATCTGCTGCACCATATCGCAGGCGCCTGGCGCGACCGCCGCAGCGAGATCGAAACGCAGAATGTATCAGTTCTGGATGTGCTGGCAAAAACCCTGCGTCAGGACACGCCATCGGAACTGGACGGCGCCGTCATCACGGCGGCCACATCGCAACTGGCTGAAATGTTTGACCGCATCAACGGCGGATTCGGCGGCGCGCCAAAATTCCCCAATCCGGCAGACCTCGCATTGCTGCTGCGCAGCGGCCCGAAATCGCGCTACATGGCACTGTTCACGCTATCGAAAATGGCCGATGGCGGCATTTACGATCACGTCGGTGGCGGTTTCTGTCGTTACAGCGTGGACGATCACTGGGAAATCCCGCATTTTGAAAAGATGCTGTACGACAACGGCCAACTGCTGGCCTTGTACAGCGATGCGTGGTTGCAGTCAGGAGAAAAACAATACCGCGACGTGCTGGAGCAGACTTCGGCCTGGCTGTTGCGAGAGATGCACGCTGAATCAGGTGCGTTCTACTCATCACTGGATGCCGATAGCGAAGGTGAAGAAGGGAAATTCTACGTCTGGCAACGTAGCGAGGTTCAGCAGTTACTCAACGAGCAGGAATACGCTGTACTGAAGCAGCGCTACGGCCTTGAGGAAACACCAAATTTCGAACATGCATGGCATCTGCACATCACTCGCGATATCCCGACAACCACGCAGGCGCTGGATATCACGGAAGCCACCGTGGACGAACTCTGGCAAAACGCCCGCAGCAAGTTGCTTCAAGCCCGGGACACCCGCATCCGCCCCGGACGGGACGATAAGGTACTCACCAGCTGGAATGCGCTGACAATCACCGGGCTGGCCCGAGCCGGACGCTCCCTCGGTCAGCCCGCATGGGTGAAGGCGTCACAACAGGCCGTCGATTTCATCCACGACCAGCTATGGTATGACGGACAACTGCTGGCAACCGCCAGGGATGGCCATGCGCACCTGAATGCCTACCTCGACGACCACGCATTTCTGCTGCATGCCTTGCTTGAACTATTGCAGGCCGATTTCAGAAAAAAGGATCTCGACTTTGCAGTCAAAATCGCCGACGCATTACTTACACGCTTCGAGGATACCGAGCATGGCGGATTCTTCTTCACCAGCCATGACCACGAACCATTGATCCAGCGCCCAAAACCGGCACACGACAATGCCACACCCTCTGGCAACGGCATTGCCGCATTTGCCTTGCAAAGGCTTGGCCACCTGCTGGGTGAAACACGTTTCCTGAGGGCCGCTGAACGCACCTTGCGCGCCTTTGCTGGCACCATGCAGCGCAATCCGGCGACCTGCCCCAGTTTAGTGATGGCGCTGCACGAATACCTGACGCCACCCAATCTCGTGATCCTGCGCGGCCCGCAAGCTGATGTGGATGCCTGGAAAACAAAACTGGAGCAGACATGGTTGCAGACTTCGCTGGTCATCGCGTTACCTGAAGTTGAATCAGGCTTGCCAGCAACGCTTGTCAGGCCATTGCAAAATGTTGTCAACGCATGGGTTTGTCGAGGCGTTGAATGCTTACCTGCAATTGATCAGTGGGACGTTTTGCTAGAGAAGCTTCTTGGCAAATGGCCCGAAAGCCGTTTATGATTAATTGTTGTTTAGAGTTGGCAAACAGTTATTACATAAGATCTAGATCGAAGGAGAAAGCATGAAAGCATTTATGATGACAATCGCCGCCGCTGGTGCTCTGGTACTGGCTGGTCAAGCAAGCGCAGAAGACGCCAAGGCGCTGGCACAGAAGAGCGGCTGCCTGGCCTGCCACAGCGTTGAAGCCAAGATCCTTGGCCCAGCCTACAAGGACGTTGCTGCCAAGTACAAGGGCAACAAGGAAATTGAAGCCAAGCTGGAAGAAAAGGTCTGTAAGGGTGGTAGCGGCGTTTGGGGCCCGATCCCGATGCCGGCCAACTGCCCACAAGTCAAGAAGGAAGACATCCAGACTATCGTTCACTGGGTACTTTCCCTGTAATTCCAGAAGTCATTCCGAAATTCTGGAATTGAAAAAGCCGGTCATTGACCGGCTTTTTTATTGTCCGTTACTTGGCTAGTTTGCTGTGCCGAATCGAGTAGCTGAAATAGACGACTATACCCACAGCAATCCAGACCAGAAAACGATGCCATGTTTCATGAGGCAGAAAAGACATCAGTGCTGCACAAGAAATAATCCCCAAACCAGGAATCAAAGGGTTCCATGGATTCTTGAAAGGTCGGGGCAAATCAGGTTGCCGGATGCGTAGCACGATCACACCAAAGCAAACCATGACGAAGCTGGCAAGCGTACCAATATTGACTGTTTCGGCGAGTTCACCCAGCGGGAAGAAGCCTGCAATCGCTGAAATCACGGCCCCGCATAGCAGAATGATGCGCACTGGAGTACGGCGCGCAGGGTCAATCACAGAAAAGAAGGGGGAAATCAGCCCATCGCGACTCATGGCGTAGAGAATGCGCGTCAAGCCGTACAGCAACACCAGCAACACGGTAATCAGCCCGGCCAGGACGCCTGTAGCCACCAGCGTCGACGACCAGGTATAGCCCAACTTGGTCAGGGCAAAAGCCACCGGAGAAGACACATTCAGTTCATTGTACGGAACTACGCCAGTCAATACGCCCGACACCAGAATGTAGACCACTGTGCAAAACACCAGTGAGGAGATCAGGCCAATCGGCAGATCACGTTGCGGGTTTTTGGCTTCATCCGCCGCGGTGGAAACCGCATCGAATCCGAAATAGGCAAAAAACACGAGAGACGCGCCGGCCAGTACGCCGGTGGTCTTGCCATCAGGCAAGGTTTCGAACCAGCCAAAGGGCACGAAGGGATGCCAGTTATCCGCGTTGACATGCAATGCAGCGATTCCCAGAAAAATAACAATAGTGCTGAGCTTGATAGCCACAATCACATTGTTGACCTGGGCGCTTTGCTTGACGCCTGCAATGAGTAGCAAGGTAAGCACCCAGATGATGCCGAACGCCGGCAGATTGATGATGCCGCCCTGGCTAGGCGCCTTGATCCAGAGTTCAGGCAGGTGCAGATTGAAGTTGGCGAGCGTGTTGATGAAATAGCCAGACCAACCGTTAGCCACTGCCGCAGCGCCAACGCCATATTCCAGAAGAAGGGTCCAGCCAATCACCCAAGCGAAAAACTCGCCGAAAGCCACATAACTGTAGCCATAGGCGCTGCCAGAACCACCCACCGAAGCCGCCAATTCTGCATATGACAATGCAGCAAACCCCGAGGCAATGCCCGCGATGATGAACGAAATAACGACGGCCGGCCCGGAGAGCGTAGCTGCGGCGATACCGGTCAGCACGAAGATGCCGGTGCCGATCGCGCAACCGATTCCTAGCAAGGCCAGGTCAAAAGCGCTCAGAACCTTCTTGAGGCCGCTCTGTTCGCCATGCGCAATGGCCTTGGAGCGAAAAAGACGTGCAGGCATTCAGTATTCTCCCCTAATTTATTTCACACTCATGACGCACGAAACATACCAGCCTGCGCCAGATTACGCCAGCCAGTCTTTGCCGATCAGGAAATCCGAATACAACTTCGCCTCCTCCGATCCAGCTTCCGGCTGCCAGTCATAACGCCATTTGACGATGGGGGGCATCGACATCAGGATGGATTCCGTTCTGCCGCCCGATTGCAGACCGAACAAGGTCCCGCGATCGAACACCAGATTGAATTCGACATAACGGCCGCGACGATAGGCCTGAAAATCGCGCTCACGTTCGCCATACTCAGTTTCCTTGCGGCGCTGCAAAATCGGCAGATAGGCATGAAGGAAAGCATCGCCTACGCTTTGCGTCATGGCAAAACTCTGCTCAAAACCGAGTTGATTGAAATCGTCGAAGAACACGCCACCGACACCGCGGGGTTCCTTGCGATGTTTAAGATAAAAATACTCATCGCACCACTGCTTGAACTCTGCGTGCAGCGTCTCGCCAAACGGCGCCAACGCCAGTTGGCAGGTCCGGTGAAAATGCACGGCATCCTGCTCAAAGCCATAATAAGGCGTCAGGTCCATGCCACCGCCGAACCACCACACCGGCGCCTCGCCGGGCTTTTTTGCCATGAAGCAGCGCACGTTCATGTGTACGGTGGGGGCATAGGGATTGCGCGGATGCAGCACCAGCGACACCCCGGCCGCTTCGAAACTGCGGCCGGCCAGTTCCGGACGACCGGCGCTCGCGGAAGGCGGCAGCTTGTCACCTTGCACATGAGAGAAGTTGACACCGCCACGTTCCAGTACGTTGCCCTCCTCGATCACGCAGCTGACCCCGCCGCCGCCCTCCGGACGTTGCCAGGAGTCGTGCAGGAAATGCTTGCCATCAGCCAGTTGCAACGCATCGACGATGCGGTTCTGCAGGCCAACGAGGTACTCTTTGACGGCGTCGAAATCGATGTTTTCTTCAGACATGAGCTTACTTTCTGACAATCTGTCCGGAGACAAGGTGTTGAATGGTGGAAGGACGACGGCGCGTACCAATACGGCCCGGAATGACCAGCACCCGTCTGCCGAACAGTCGACGACATTCCTGAGCCGTTTTGGCGGGCTTGCCGCCACTGAGATTGGCGCTGGTTGAAACAAGCGCCATACCGACCTGCCGGCACAGGTTGGCAGCCAGAGGATGCGAGGTCACCCGCACAGCGATCGTGTCATGGGCGCCACGCAAGAAGGCCGGACAGTCATGCGCAGACGGCACCAGCCAGGTATGCGGGCCAGGCCAGGCTGCGCGCATGCTTCTTCTCAACCGCGGGTTCAGATGAGACAGATACGGGGTCAACTGTCGAGCATCAGCCGCAATCAGAATCATGCCTTTGGCCGTACTACGCTTTTTCAACGCCAGCACGCGTTTGACGGCCTGCGGATTGCGCGGATCGCAACCTAGGCCGTAGCAAGATTCAGTAGGATAGGCGATGACACCACCGCGCTTCAGGTACCGACGAATGCGGCACGCGTCCAATTCAGACCAGCTTCAATGTAGCGCAGGCGGCCTCGCCTGCAGCGTGGCTATTCGCCCGCCTTGCGGTGGAGATGCAGGCGAGGCCGCCTGTGCTACGAAATCCTTGGCGCAAGGATTACCCCTTGATGGCACGCCAGCCGATATCGCGACGCATCTGGCTGCCTTCGAAATGAATGCCTTCGGCGATCTGGTAGGCACGGCTCTGCGCCTGCTTCACCGTATCGCCCAGCGCCGTCACGCACAGCACGCGGCCGCCGCTGGTCACCGGCTGGCCATCCTTGATGATGGCGCCGGCGTGGAACACGTGGGCGTCCTGCAAATCCTTGGGCAAACCGCTAATAACGTCGCCCTTGCGCGGCTCGTCGGGGTAACCGGCCGAAGCCATGACGATACCGAGCGCCGTGCGGCGATCCCATTCGGCTTCGACCTGATCCAGCGTGCCGTCAACGGCGTGTTGCATCAGGGTCACCAGATCGCTCTTCAAGCGCAGCATGATGGGCTGGGTTTCTGGGTCGCCCATGCGGCAGTTGAATTCCAGCGTCTTGGGGTTGCCGTGCTTGTCGATCATCAGGCCCGCATACAAAAATCCGGTATAGCGGATGCCGTCTTTGGCCATGCCCTGAATAGTCGGGCGGATGATCTCACGCATCGCCTTGGCGTGGATTTCCGGGGTGACCACCGGGGCTGGGGAATATGCGCCCATTCCGCCGGTATTCGGGCCGAGGTCGCCATCCAGCAAGCGTTTGTGATCCTGGCTGGTCGCCAGCGCGAGGATGTGATCGCCATCGCACATGACGATAAAGCTGGCTTCCTCGCCTTCCAGAAACTCTTCGATCACCACACGGGCACCGGCGGCCCCGAGCTTGTTGTCGGAGAGCATGGAATCGATGGCGTCGTGCGCCTCTTGCTCTTCCATCGCCACCACGACGCCCTTGCCTGCGGCCAAACCATCAGCCTTGATCACGATAGGCGCGCCCTGCTGTTTCACATAGGAATGCGCTTCGGCGGCATCGGTAAATGTGGCATAGGCAGCCGTCGGGATGCCGTGGCGCAGCATGAAGGCCTTGGCGAAATCCTTGGAGGATTCCAACTGTGCCGCAGCCTTGGTCGGCCCGAAAATCTTGAGCCCAGCGGCAATGAAGGCATTGACCACGCCTTGTGACAGCGGCGCTTCAGGGCCCACCACGGTGAGCGCAATCTGCTCGTCCTGCGCAAACTTGACCAGTTCGGGGATCGCCGTAATCGGCACGTTCACCATATCCGGGTCCAGCGCCGTGCCGGCATTGCCGGGCGCGACGTAGACCTTGGTTGTCTTGGGGCTTTGCGCCAGCTTCCAGGCCAGTGCGTGTTCACGCCCGCCGTTGCCGATGACCAGAATTTTCATGGATGCCTCGACTTAGTGTCTGAAATGTCTCACGCCGGTCAGCACCATGGCCAGACCGTGTTCATCCGCAGCAGCGATGACTTCTTCATCCCGCACGCTGCCACCCGGCTGGATCACCGCCACCGCACCGGCTTCGGCCAGCACGTCCACGCCATCGCGGAACGGGAAGAAGGCGTCGGAGGCCACCACTGAACCCGTCAGCGACAGGCCTGCGTTCTGCGCCTTGATGGCGGCGATGCGGGTGCTGTCCACGCGGCTCATCTGGCCGGCGCCGACGCCCAGCGTCATGCCGTTGCCGCAGAACACAATCGCGTTCGACTTGACGTATTTGGCCACGCGCCAGGCAAACAGCAGATCGTTGAACTGCTCAGGCGTAGGCTGTTTTTTGGTAACGACCTTGAGCTGGTCGCGGGTGACGTTCAGCGCATCTGGCGTCTGCACCAGCAGGCCGCCGCCGACGCGCTTGTATTCCAGCGCATTGCTTGCGTGACCTAGCGGCACCACCAACACACGCAGGTTGGCCTTGGCCGCCAGCGCCGCCTTGGCTTCGCTGGTGAAGGACGGCGCAATCAGCACTTCGACGAAATGCTTGCGCTCGTTCATGGCATTGACCACGTCGATACCGACTTCACCGTTGAACGCGATAATGCCGCCGAACGCGGATGTCGAATCGGTCTTGAAGGCTTTTTCATAAGCGCCGAGCAGGGTGCCATCAATGGCTACGCCACAAGGGTTTGCATGCTTGACGATCACGCAGGCCGGCACGTCGAAGGTCTTGACGTTTTCCCATGCCGCGTCGGCGTCGCCGATGTTGTTGTAGGAAAGCTCTTTGCCCTGCAACTGGGTGAAACTCGCCAGTGCGCCGGCAGGAACAGTCGCATCTCGATAGAACGCAGCATTCTGGTGCGGGTTTTCGCCGTAGCGCAGATCCAAGACCTTGGAAAACTGGGCGTTGAAACGCTCCGGGAATGCCTGCTTCTGGTTCTTTTCATCCAGCGCGGTCAGGTAATTGCTGATCGCACCGTCGTATTCAGCGGTATGCGAGAACGCCTTTTTCGCCAGCTTGATACGCGTTTCGGCACCGATGGCGCCGTTGCTCGATTCCAGTTCGCGGGTCAGGCCAACGTAATCGGCCGGATCGGTCACGATCGCGACATGGTTGTAGTTCTTGGCTGCCGCACGCACCATGGTCGGGCCGCCGATGTCGATGTTCTCAATCGCGTCTTCCAGCGAGCAATCCGGCTTGGCAATGGTTTCGCGGAACGGATACAGATTGACCACCACCATGTCGATGTTCGGGATTCCCGCTTCCTGCATGGCAGCCACGTGCTCAGGCAGGTCGCGACGCCCCAGAATGCCGCCATGCACCTTGGGGTGCAGCGTCTTCACGCGACCATCCAGCATCTCGGGGAAGCCGGTGTAATCACTGACCTCAATGACCGGCACATTGTTTTCGCGGAACAGCTTGGCAGTACCGCCGGTGGAAAGAATTTCGACACCGAAACGGGTCAGGGTGCGGGCGAAGTCGAGGACGCCGTCTTTATCGGAAACGCTGATGAGCGCACGTTTGATGATGGTCATGGGAAGTTAAAGCCGAAGAAAATTAAGAAAATTGGGGGAAATCAAAAACTACTGCATGCCGTGCTGTTTAAGTTTTTTTCTTAGAGTATTGCGATTCAGACCGAGGATTTCAGCCGCCTTGCTCTGGTTGCCACCCGCATGGTTCAACACGTAGTCGAGCAGAGGCTTTTCCACACAATTGAGCAACATGTCGTAGACAGCGTGCGGCGGCTGGCCGTCCAGATCGTGAAAGTAGGCCTCAAGTGCACCACGTACACAGGCCGACAAATCATTCTTGTCGCTGATACCCATTATGCCGCCAGCGCCTCTTCATGTTCGACGTACTGCAAGTGCTGTCCGTGTTGCAGCAGATGGCCAAAGAATTCGTTGACCGCAGTCATCTGTGTTTCCACGTTCGGCAGTTGATTCATGGCATGGCGGAAATGCGCCGACCCCACCAACCCCTTGGTGTACCAGGAGATATGCTTACGCGCCACACGCACACCAGCCTCTTCCCCGTAGAACGAATACAGATCGGCCAGATGTTCCAGTAGCACCTGATGAATCTCGGCCACTTCCGGCGGCGGCAGATGAGTGCCGGTGGCAAGGTAATGTTCGATTTCGCGGAAAATCCACGGCCGGCCCTGCGCAGCACGACCAATCATGACGCCATCGGCGCCAGTCAACTCCAGCACCAGCTTGGCCTTTTCCGGAGTTGTAATGTCGCCATTGGCAATAATCGGGATGCGTACCGCCTGCTTCACTTCGGCAATCAGGTCGTAGTGGGCGTCGCCGGTATAGGCCTGACAGCGGGTGCGCCCGTGAATGGCCAGTGCCTGAATGCCGGATTCCTCGGCAATGCGGGCCACCAGCTTGACGTTCTTGTTGGCATGATCCCAACCCAAGCGAGTCTTGAGCGTTACCGGCACTTCCGGCACGGCCTTGACTACGGCTTCCAGAATGCGCGTCACGAGCGGCTCGTCGCGAAGCAAGGCAGAGCCCGCCATCACATTGCAGATTTTCTTGGCCGGACACCCCATGTTGATATCGATGATCTGCGCGCCATTGTCCACGTTATAACGTGCGGCTTCCGCAAGCATCTTGGGATCAGCACCGGCGATCTGTACCGACTTGGGTTCGGTTTCGCCCTCGTGGTTGGCACGACGACGCGTCTTTTCAGAACCGTACAGCAGCGAGTTGGACGTTACCATTTCGCTCACCGCCATGCCCGCGCCGAGGCGCTTGCACAGCATGCGGAAAGGCCGATCAGTCACACCCGCCATGGGGGCAACAATCAGGTTGTTTTTCAGCTTGTAGGGACCGATTTGCAAAGGGGCGCCGATGTTTTTATTGGGGAAAAGTTGCCTATTTTATATGCAATCAGCGGCAACGCCTAGTCAATCCCGCACAAACAAACACCCGACGAAACATCAACTTTTATGGGGGCACGGCTGCTTGGCGCAATCTGCGTAGATATAAAGTGAGTGATCGTGAATCGTAAAGCCGCGATCGCTGGCGGCTTTCTTCTGGCGCTTTTCGATTTCTTCGTCAAAAAACTCCTCTACCCGGCCACATTGCAGGCAGACAATATGGTCGTGGTGACCGCCCTGATTGAGTTCGAACACCGCCTTGTCGCTCTCGAAATGATGGCGCACCAGCAAGCCGGCCTGCTCGAACTGGGTGAGCACGCGGTACACGGTTGCCAACCCCACATCCTCTCCGCTGGTCAGCAACAGGCGATAGACGTCTTCCGCCGACAAGTGCCGCTGAGCGCTATTCTCGAACAGGCTCAACACCTTGAGACGCGGTAGCGTGGCCTTGAGGCCGACATTTTTGAGGTCTTGCGGATCTTTCATGATATGTCTGGGATGCCTGATGTCGTGGTATATTAGCGCCATTTTCCGCCAAAGTCATAGGCCAAAGTCACTACCGATGCGTAAAGCGATCCTACTTCCGGCGATCTTCCTGACCGCCTGCTCCAGCTACCCTTCCAGCCTGCCTTCCATCAAGCCTTATTCGATGGACATCCAGCAGGGTAATGTCGTCACTTCCAAGATGCTGCTGCAGTTACGGCCGGGCATGACCAAGGCGCAAGTGCGCTTCGTCATGGGCACCCCCATGATTTC
>Ga0265327_10003130_pt1 | contig 16263 bp, 17 predicted proteins | sample 41621metaG_FD_202089 | JGI IMG/M metagenome (GOLD analysis project Ga0265327, IMG submission 202089) | Rhizosphere microbial communities from Carex aquatilis grown in University of Washington, Seatle, WA, United States - 4-16-21 metaG | ecosystem: Host-associated > Plants > Roots > Rhizosphere... | reverse complement strand
CTGTGCCGGTCGACGATCACGCGGACGCCGTGGAGGTCCCAGCTCTCGTCGTCGGAGGCCGGGGCGCTGTCGAATCCGAGCGCGTACTGGAACCCGGAGCAGCCGCCGCCTTCGACCGCGACGCGGAGGGCCCCCAGCGAGGGGTCGTTCTCGGCGGCCATCAGCTCTCTGACCTTGGTCGCCGCTCGTTCGCTCAGATGCACCATGCTCTACTAATCGTACCGCGCGTGCCGGAACTTGACGGGTATCCTCAAACAGGCGACTTTGTGACACCGGATACCGGCCATTTTGCAAGGGATTGCAGGCCTTCCGAGCGTGAGATCGCTACACCCCGTGGGGCCGGTGCTATAGTCGCGTCGCGTGCTAGGAAACTGGGCATCGGTGCTCGTGTACTGCGTGGTCGCGATGGCGATCCCGGTCTCACTTCTCTTTGGCACCTTCGCCCTCTCGACCAAGAGCTCGAGGCGCGCCGGAGACAAGTCGATCCCGTTCGAGTCCGGCGTGTCGGCGCGGACGTTCCACGCCCACCGGTTCACGATCTCCTACTACGTCACCGCGATGCTGTTCATCGTGTTCGACATCGAGATCGTGTTCCTCTACCCGCTGGCGATCCGGATGCACGACCTCAAGTGGTTCGGCCTCGGCGAGATGGTCACGTTCGTGGTGCTGCTGGTGGTGGCGTACGTCTACGTCTGGAAGAAGGGGGCGCTCGAATGGCGGTGACGCCGGTCAGCATCAACAAGGCCGTTCGCGTCGGCGACCTGGAGCAGTACGTGATGCTGACGACGGTCGAGAAGGCGATCGCCTGGTCGTCTTCCAACTCGATCTGGCCGGCCGGCTTCGGCCTCGCCTGCTGCGCGATCGAGATGATGTCGCTGCCCTCGCCTCGCTATGACATCGCCCGGTTCGGCGCCGAGGTCTTCCGCAGCTCACCCCGCCAGGCCGACCTGCTGATCGTGTCCGGACGGGTGGCGCACAAGATGGCGCCGGCCGTGCGCCAGGTCTACGACCAGATGCTGGTGCCCAAGTGGGTGATGGCGATGGGGGCATGCTCGAGCTCGGGCGGCATGTTCGCCAACTACGCCATCCTCCAGGGCGTCGACAAGATCATCCCGGTCGATGTCCACGTCCCCGGGTGCCCACCCCGCCCGGAAGCGGTGGTCGACGGCCTGATGGTGATCCAGAAGAAGATCCGCGCCGGCATCGCGCCGGCCTACGAGCTGGAGAAGTCGAAGGCGTGAGCGCCGACGAGCTGGCCGCCGCCGTGGAGGCCGCCGTCCCGGGGGCGCTGGAAGCGCATTCCGATGCGGCGGACATGCCGACGCTCACCGTCCGCCGGGAGTCGCTGCTGGACGTCTGCCGCCACCTGCGCGACGCGCTCGGGCGGAACTTCCTGTCGGCCGTCAGCGCCGTTGACTACCTTGGCTACGGCGAGGAGGTGGCCGGCTACTTCGGCACCGAGCGCGGGCGCGACATCAACCGCACCGGGTCGTGGGGCTCGGCCGAGACGCCGGAGCCGATGCCCCATCGCTTCGCCGTCTACTACCACCTGGCCCATATCGACATGACCGAGACGGCGCCGCCGGATCGCGTGCGGCTGCGGGTCTGGCTCGACGAGGGCGAGTCGGTGCCAAGCGTGGTCGAGATCTGGCCGACCGCCGACTGGCACGAGCGCGAGCAGTACGACCTGATGGGCATCGAGTTCTCCGGGCACCCGAACCTGAAGCGGCTGATCATGCCGTCCGACTGGGACGGGCACCCGCTGCGCAAGGATTACCCGATCGGCGGCGAGCCGGTCCAGTTCACCGACGCCATATGAGCACCACCGAGAACCCGACCAGCACCCCGGTCCGTCCGCTGTGGCAATCCGCGTCACTCCCGCCGGGCGCTCCGTCCAACGTGCAGCCGCCCGAGGGCCAGGACCTGATCACGATCAACTTCGGGCCCAACCACCCCTCCACCCACGGGGTGCTTCGCCTGATCGTGACGCTGGACGGCGAGGTGGTGGTCGGCCTCGACGCCGACATCGGCTACGTCCACACCGGCTTCGAGAAGAACTTCGAGCAGAAGACGTACTGGAAGGGGATCCCCTACGCACCGCGGATGGACTACGTCGCCTTCTTTGCCAACGAGCTGGCCTACGTGCACGCGGTGGAGCGCCTGATCGAGATCGACGTGCCCGAGCGGGCCCGCTGGATCCGCACCCTGTTCGCCGAGCTGAACCGGATCCACAGCCACCTCATCTACCTGGGCACGTCCGGCGTCGAGCTGGGCGCGATCTCGCTCTTCTTCTACTGCCTGCGCGAGCGCGACAAGGTGCTCGACCTGTTCGAGATGGTGACCGGCGTGCGGATGCACGACCGCTACCCGCAGTTCGGCGGCGTCGCCGAGGACCTGCCGAAGGGCTTCTACGCCGAGGCGCGCAAGTTCTGCGACGACATGCCGCGCCGGATCGACGAGTACATCGACCTGGTCGCCGGCAACTCGATCTGGATCGACCGCTACCAGGGCATCGGCTGCATCACGCCGGAGATGGCGATTGCGATGGGCCTGTCCGGCCCCAACCTGCGCGCCTGCGGCGTGCCCTACGACATCCGCCGCGCCACGCCCTACCTGGTCTATGACCAGCTCGAGTTCGACGTTGTCACCGCCGACAAGGGCGACGCCTACGACCGCCTGATGTGCCGCGTCAAGGAGATGTACGAGTCGGTCAAGCTGATCGAGCAGTGCCTCGACTCGATGCCGGGCGGCCCGGTGATGTCGGACGACCGCAAGTACGTGCTGCCGCCGCGCAGCGAGCTGCAGACGTCCATGGAGTCGCTGATCCACCACTTCAAGCTGGTCACCGAGGGGTTCCGGCCGCCCGCCGGCCAGCTCTACGAGGCGATCGAGTCGCCCCGCGGTGAGTTCGGCTGCTTCCTGGTGTCCGACGGCGGCCCCAAGCCGTGGCGCATCCACTTCCGCGCCCCCAGCTTCGTCAGCCTGCAGGTGACGGCAATGATGTCCGAGCGCCGCTACATCGCCGACCTGATCGCGGTAGTCGGGTCGCTGGACGGCGTGATGGGAGAGGCCGACCGGTGAGCGAGCGGCCAAATCCCGACCTGGAGACGCTGGCGGGCGCCCGCGAGACGCGCCCCGTGCTGCCTGACGCGCCGCCCGAGGCGCCCCGCGACCGGCCGCTCCGCGATCGCATCCTCGATGTCGTCGCGCTGTATCCGGAGCCGAGGTCGGCGGTCATCCCGGCGCTGCGGCTGGCACAGGAGGAGCACGGCTGGCTGTCGGCCGAGGCCTTCGAGCAGGTGGCCGAGGCGACCGGCCTGACGCCCGCCTACTGCAAGGCCGTCGCCACCTTCTACGACATGTTCCACACCGCCCCCACCGGCCGCTACGAGGTCTGCGTCTGCACCAGCATCTCGTGCTCGCTGGTCGGCGCCGCCCATACGATGCGCGCGTTCGAGCAGGAGCTCGGCATCACCAACGGCGAGACCACCGAGGACGGCCTGTTCACGCTGCGATCGGTCGAGTGCTACGGCGGCTGCGGCTGGGGCCCGGTGGTCTCGATCAACGAGCGCTATCACGAGCCATTCCCGGCCGACCAGGTCAAGGGGACGGTGGAGCGGCTGCGCGGGGAGGCGGCCGAGTGAGCGGTCTGAAGATCCTGCTCGACTTCGACGGCGACCGGCGGGACATCGGCGTCTACGAGAAGTCCGGTGGCTACAAGTCGCTGCGGGCAGCGTTGAAGAAGGGCGATCCCGGCGCCGTGGTCAAGGCGGTGGACGAATCGGGGCTGCGCGGCCGCGGCGGCGCGGGTTTCCCGACCGGCCGCAAGGCCTCGTTCCTGCCCAGCGACCGCAAGCCGGCCTACCTGTGCGTGAACGCCGACGAGTCGGAGCCGGGGACGTTCAAGGACCGCGAGATCATGCTGCGCAACCCGCATGCACTCATCGAGGGGATCCTGATCATGAGCTACGGGATCGGCGCGACCTCGGCGTTCATCTACATCCGCGGCGAGTACCGCACCGAGTTCGAGGTGCTGCAGCGGGCGCTCGAGGAGGCGCGCTCCAAGGGCTACGTGGGCGGCAACGTCCTGGGCTCGGGGTACGACGCGACGGTCGTGCTGCACCGTGGCGCCGGCGCATACATCTGCGGTGAGGAGACCGCCCTGCTGTCGTCGCTCGAGGGAGAACGCGGCCAGCCGCGGTCGAAGCCGCCGTTCCCAGCCGTCGCCGGCCTGTACGCCGCGCCGACGCTGGTGAACAACGTCGAGACGCTGGCCTCGGTCCCGTTCATCCTCGCCATGGGCGGCGAGAAGTACGCTGCGATCGGCACCGAGCGATCCAAGGGCACGCGGGTGTTCTCTCTCTCGGGCAACGTCCGCCGTCCCGGCAACTACGAGCTGCCTCTGACGGCGACGCTTCGCGACCTGATCGAGGGCCTCGGCGGCGGGGTGCCCGACGGGCGCACCATGAAGGCGATCATCCCCGGAGGATCGTCGACTCCGATCCTGACCCCCGACCAGCTCGACACCGGCATCGACTACGAGTCGATTGCCGCAGCCGGCTCGATGGCGGGCTCCGGGGCTGTTGTCGTGATCGACGACCGGACGTGCATGGTGCAGCTGGCGCTGCGGGTCGCGGAGTTCTACCGCCACGAGAGCTGCGGCAAGTGCACCCCCTGCCGCGAGGGCACCAAGTGGGGCACCGACATCATCCGCCGGATCGAGATGGGCGAGGCCCGCCAGGGCGAGCTCGACCTCCTGCTGAACGTCTGCGACCGCATCCTGGGCAACTGCCTGTGCCCCCTGGGCGACGCGATGGCGATGCCGGTGGCGAGCTACGTGACCCACTTCCGCGAGGAGTTCCAGCGGCATATCGACGAGGGCGGGTGCCCGTTCACCAGGGACAGCCCGTTCACCGACCTGTACCACCACCGCCACCCGGTGCCTGACCTAGGGAGTGTGTCGTGACGGACTTCCGTGACGCGTTCATGCGCGCCCGCAGGCGGCTGGAGGACGGGGACGACCCGGAGGAGGTCGTGCCGGCGGTGCTGCAGGCGGCCGAGGCTCAGGAGGAGATCGAGCTGGCGGAGTCGCTCTACGACGACAAGGCGGAGGACGACCACTGATGGCGACTGTCGAGACCTCCACCGTCACCCTCACCATCAACGACCGCGAGATCACCGTGCCCAAGGGGCTGTCGCTGGTCGAGGCGGCGGCCGAGGCGGGCATCGAGGTGCCGGTCTTCTGCTACGAGCCGCGCCTGGGGGCTGCGGTCGGCGCCTGCCGCATGTGCCTGGTCGACATCGAAGGGCTGCCAAAGCTCCAGACCGCGTGCACCACGCCGGCGGCCGACGGCATGATCGTGCGCTCGCAGTCCGACCGCGCCCGCGAGGGTCAGGACGCGGTGCTCGAGTTCCTGCTCATCAACCACCCGCTCGACTGCCCCGTTTGCGACAAGGGCGGCGAGTGCCCGCTGCAGGACCTGACGTTCCGCTACGGGCCGGGCTCGACGCGGATGACGCTGCCCAAGCGGACGCACGACAAGCCGATCCCGATCTCACCGCTGATCAAGCTCGACCGCGACCGCTGCATCCTCTGCTACCGCTGCACCCGCTTCTCGGAGAGCGTCTCGGGCGACCTCCAGCTGGTCACCGAGAACCGCGGAGCCGACTCGGTCATCACCACCTTCGAGGGCCGGCCCTACGACGGCGAGTTCTCGGGCAACGTCACCGAGCTGTGCCCGGTGGGTGCGCTGACGTCGACCACCTACCGGTTCCGCGGCAGGCCGTGGGAGATCCAGAACGTGCCCACGATCTGCGGCCACTGCGCGGTCGGCTGCAACACCTACGCCACCATCCGCGAGGGTCGTGTGGCCCGCGTCCTGTCCCGCAACCACCCGGGGATCGACGAGGGCTGGCTGTGCGACAAGGGCCGCTACGTGCACACCGCGCTTGACGCACCCGACCGCATCCGGGTGCCCATGATCCGCGCCGGGCGGGGCCTCGAGGAGGTCACCCCGACGGTCGCGCTCGACCACATCGCCGACCGCCTGCGGACAACCGTCGAGCGGTTCGGCCCCGGCAGCGTCGCCGTCCTGGCATCCGGCGAGCAGACCAACGAGGAGGCCCACCTGTGGGCCAGGCTGCAGGCCGAGGTGTTCGGCGGCGGACCGGTCGTGTGCGGCCCCGAGGGGGCGGCCGGCTGGGAGGCACTGGCGCCGTACGCCGCGCGCATCTCCGATCTGGACGACGCCGACACGATCGTCGTCGCCGGCTCCACCGAGGTCGCCCACCGGGTGCCGGTCGTGGAGCTGCGGATCCGCAAGGCGGTCAAGGACGGGGCGCGCGTGGTCACCGTCGGCGCCGGCGGGACGCGCCTGCAGACGCTGCGCGGCACCGAGCACATCTCCGCCGCGCCAGGCGCGACCCACACCGCGCTGCTGACCGCGCTGGGAGACCGGAACTCCACCGTCGCCGGGCTCGGCGAGCGCTCCGTGCTGATCTGGAACGGCCGCATGAGCCCGCCTGTCGCCGCGGTCCTGGCGCACATCGCGCACACCACCGGCTGCAGCGTGCTGTGCACCCCGATGGCGCCCAACGAGCTGGGCTGCCAGGCGTCGGGCCTGGGCGGAGTGAGCCCCGAGGACGCGCTCGACCTGGCCGAGTCGGGCGCGATCAAGGCGGTCGTGCTGCTGGGCGCCGACCCGGTCGGTACCTGGCCGGGAGGGGAGCGCTGGCGAGCCGTTCTGGGGCGGAGCTTCTTCGCACTGCAGGTGACCGCCTTCCAGGGCGCGTCCAGCGGCTGGGCGACGACCATCGTCCCGTCCGCCGCCGCCATCGAGCAGGAGGGCAGCTACACCAACCTCGAGGGTCGCACCCAGCGCCTTCGGGCAGCTGTCCCACCACCTCCGGGAGTGCTCGACGGCGTCGGCCTGGTCGTCGCGCTGGCCCAGCGGCTGGGAATGGATGCACCCGTCGATGCGCAGCACGCGTTCGAGGAGCTCGCACAGCAGCGCCCCGCGTTCGCGGGCCAGAGCTGGCAGGCCGTCGGTGAGCAGGCCGAGCTGCCCGATCAGCGGCCTGTGCGGCCCGACAGCCCGCCGGCCGAGCCCCACATCGAGGGCGCGGTCGGGCCCGAGGGCACCATCGTGGTCGGGTACCGGCAGCTGATGTCCGGGACGGCGGTCGACAACGCACCGGCCCTCCACTTCCAGCAGCGGATCGGCATCGAGATCGCACACTCCGACGCGCAGGATCTGGGCGTCGCCACCGGCGACCGCCTGTCTGTCGACTACCAGTCCGGATCGATCACCGGCCCGGCGGTCGTGCTGCGGTCGCTCCGTCAGGGCGTCGTCCGGCTGGCGACCCCGGTGCCCTATACCGGTCCCGGCACGGTGAGGGCCGACGAGGCGGCCGCCGATGGTTGACGGCTTCGTCGCGACTCTCGTCAAGTCGCTCATCCTGGTCAACCTGGTAATGGGAACGTTCGCCATCCTCACCTGGGCCGAGCGGCGGCTGATCGGCCGCTTCCAGGTACGTCTGGGGCCGAACCGCGTCGGCCCCTTCGGTCTCCTGCAGCCGATCGCCGACCTCGGCAAGCTGCTGCGCAAGGAGAGCCTGATCCCGACCGGCTCGAGCCTGTTCCTGTACCTGGTGGCGCCGGTCGTCTCGCTGTTCACGGCGCTGGCGGTGTTCTCGGTGATCCCGTTCGGCGGCCGCGCCGAGGTGCCGTTCACCGACTACCACTTCCACCTCTACATCGCCGACCCCGACGTCGCCCTGCTGCTGGTGTTCGCGCTGGGCTCGTTCAGCTTCTACGGGTTCCTGGTCGGCGGCTGGGCGTCCAGCTCCAAGTACTCCCTCTACGGGTCGATGCGCGCCGTCTCGCAGCTCGTCTCCTACGAGGTCAGCCTGGCGCTGGCGGTGATCGGCGTCGTGATGATGAGCCAGACCCTCTCGCTGACGGGGATCGTCGCCGCCCAGCACCGCGACGGTATCTGGTATGTGATCCCGCAATTCTTCGGCTTCCTGATCTACCTGCTGGCCTCGACTGCCGAGGTCAGCCGCATCCCATTCGACCTGCCCGAAGCCGAGGGCGAGCTGGTTGCCGGCTACCACACGGAGTACGGCGGCATGCGCTGGGCGATGTTCCAGAACGCCGAGTACGTGTCGCTGATCTCGTTCTCCGCGCTGGCGTCGATCCTCTTCCTGGGCGGCTACGAGGGGCCGGTCCTGCCGGGCCCGATCTGGATGCTGATCAAGATGGGGATCTTCATCTTCCTCTCGATCTGGATCCGCTCGACGCTGCCCCGCGTCCGCTACGACCGGCTGATGACGATCGGCTGGAAGATGCTGCTGCCCCTGGCCACCCTCAACCTGCTGGTCACGTCCGCAATCGTCGCCATCCGAGCCTAAGCGAGCACGCATGCCCGTCGTAGACACCGTCAAGGGATTTGGGGTCACCTTCCGCCATCTGCTGCGGAAGCCGGTGACCCAGCAGTTCCCCGAGTACAAGCGCCCGGTGTACCCCCGGTTCCGCGGCAGGCACCGCCTGCACCGGCACGAGAACGGCCTCGAGAAGTGCGTCGGCTGCTCGCTGTGCGCGGCCGCCTGCCCGGCCGACTGCATCCGCGTTGTCGCCGCAGAGAACACTCCCGAGGAGCGCTACTCCGCCGGCGAGCGCTACGCGCGCATCTACGAGATCAACATGAGCCGCTGCATCTTCTGCGGCTACTGCGAGCTCGCCTGCCCCTTCGACGCGATCACGCTCGGGCACGACTACGAGCTGGCGGAGATGTCGCGCGACGCGATGGTCTACACCAAGGGCATGCTGCTCGAGCCCGCTCCCGAGGAGCGACGCACGCCGGTGGCGCCGACCGACCCGTTCGACGTCGTCGACCAGGCCGCCGAGCTGCCGGGGGCGCCGGAGTGACCTACGAGATCGTCTTCTGGGCGGCGACGGCGCTGGCGGTGGTCTCGGCGCTCGGTGTCGTCCTGTCGGGCAACCCGTTCTACTCCGCGCTCTGGCTGATCGTCAACCTGGCGTCTCTGGCCACCTTCTACCTGCTGCTTTCGGCCGACTTCCTGGCCGCCGCCCAGGTCGTTGTCTACGCAGGCGCGGTGATGATCATGTTCCTGTTCGTGATCGCCTACCTGGGCGGCCGCGCCGACGAACCGACCCGCGACACACCCTGGTGGCAGTTCGCCGCGGCGATCATCGCCGGCGGCGCCATCGTGGCGGAGGTGCTGGTCGCCGTGCTGTCGCACAGCTTCGGCAAGAGCGCCGGCGTTCCGGTCACGTTCGGCTCGCCGGCCTTCGTCGGCCAGCTGATGCTCTCGCGGTACCTGCTCGCCTTCGAGGCGACGTCGGTGCTGCTGCTGATCGCCGCCGTCGGCGGAGTCCTGCTCGGCGCGAGGCGGCCGGCGATGCGCCCGCCAGGCTCCGAGGAGCCGTTCGCCCCCGAGCCGGCACCCCAGGTCGAGCTCCCGCTGCAGGCGTTCGTGATGGAGGCCGAGACCGACTTCCCGGTGCAGCACCTCCCGACGCCCGACGAGGAGGAGGCGCACACCTGATGCAGGTCGGCGTCGAGTACTTCGTCGGGGTGTCCGCGGTCCTGTTCGGGATCGGGCTGTTCGGCGTGTTCGAGCGGCGAAGCCCGCTGATCCTGCTGCTCTCGGTGGAGCTGATGCTCAACTCCTCCAACCTGGCCCTGATCGCGTTCGCCCGTCAGCTGGGCAACGGCTCCGGCCAGGTGTTCGCCCTGATCGTGATGGGCGTTGCCGCCTCCGAGGTCGTCATCGGCCTCGGGCTGGTGGTTGCCATCGCCCGGCGGAAGGCCGAGCTCGACGTCGACACCCTGACCTCGCTCAAGCACTGATGGAAACCCTCGCCTGGCTCTGCCTGTTCATCCCGCTCCTGTCGGTGGCGCTGCTGACGCTGGCCGGCTCGCGCATCTCGCGCGAGGCCGCCGCCTGGTTCGGCACCGTGATGGCGATCGCGTCGTTCCTGTGCGCTCTCGGAGTCTTCTCCGGCATGCTCGGCGAGGGCTCTTCGGCACGCAGCCACACCTACACGCTCTACACCTGGGCGGCCAGCCCAACCTTGAAGGTGCCGTTCTCGATCCTGGTCGACCAGCTCTCGATGACCGAGATGCTGATCGTCTCGGGGGTCGGCGCGCTGATCGTCATGTACTCGATCGGGTACATGCGCGGAGACGTCAAGGAGCGGCGCTTCTTCATCTACCTCGACCTGTTCGTGTTCTCGATGCTGCTGCTGGTGATGGCGTCGAACTTCGTGCTCCTGCTCGCCGGCTGGGGCATGGTCGGGCTCTCGTCCTACCTGCTGATCGGGTACTGGCACGAACGTCCCGAGCCTGTCCAGGCGGCCAAGAAGGCGTTCATCATGAACGCGATCGGCGACGTCGGAATCGCCATCGCCGTGTTCTTCATGGCTCGCGATCTGGGGACGACCGACTTCCACACGGTGTTCTCGCAGGCCGGCGCGACCTGGGGCGTGGGCACGACCACCAGCAACCTGATCGCGCTCGCCCTGCTCGTCGGTGCGGTCGCCAAGTCGGCGCAGATCCCGCTCCACACCTGGCTTCCAGACGCCATGGAAGGCCCCACGCCGGTGTCGGCGCTGATCCACGCCGCCACCATGGTCACTGCCGGCGTCTACCTGGTGGCGCGGGCACACGTGCTGTTCCAGAACGCGCCCGACGTGCACGCCCTGGTCGCGCTGATCGGCGTCGCGACGCTGCTCATGGCCGGCGTCATCGCCCTTGTCCAGACGGACATCAAGAAGATCATCGCCTACTCGACGATGAGCCAGATCGGCTACATGTTCGCGGCGGTCGGCGTCAGCGCCTACTCCGAAGGCATGTTCCACCTGCTCGCGCACGCCTTCTTCAAGGCCCTGCTGTTCCTCGGCGCCGGCATCGTCATCCACGCGCTCTCAGACGAGCAGGACGTCCGCAAGATGGGCGGCCTGGCCTCGGCGATGCCATGGACCACGCGGATGATGTGGGTGGGGACGATCGCGCTGATCGGGATCTGGCCGGTCTCCAAGGACGAGATCCTTGCGGCGGCCATCCACAACGGCGACACCACCGCCCTGATCGTCTACGTGGGCGGCCTGATCGGCGCCTTCTTCACCGGCATCTACGCGGTGCGGCTGATGAAGCTGGTGTTCTACGGCGAGCGCTCCGAGTTCGCGAAGGAGCATCTCCACACCGGCCACGGTGAGGGCCCCTGGGAGATGATGTTCCCGGTCGCCGTGCTGGCGATCGGCACGCTGGTCGTCGGCTTCCTCTCGATCGGCTTCGGGTTGAAGGACATCTTCGGCGACTGGCTGGCCTCGACCGCGCCGACGATCCTGCCCACCACCGGCCAGGATGTGCTGACGACGGCGATCGCCTGGACGGTCGGCATCGGCGCGGGTGTGTGGACGTGGAGGCTGTACGACCGGCCGGAGCGCGTGGCCGCGATCCGCCGGCGGTTCGAGGTGCCGGCGATCATCGCCGAGCGCAAGTTCGGCTGGGACGACCTCTACTACAACATCGGCTATCGCCCCGCCGCCTGGCTGGCGACCTTCCTCGGCAGCTTCGACCGCTGGGTCATCGGCGGCTCGGCCTGGGTGGTCGCGCGGACGGTGCGCCTGCTCGGCTTCGAGACCGCCGAGGCGCAGACCGGGATCGTCCGCCAGTACGCCGCGGTGCTCACCCTCGGGGCCGCGGTGACGGCGGTCTACTTCCTCGGAAAGGCCACGCTGTGACGGTCGCCCTGATCTTCCTGCCGCTGGCGGCCGCCGTGCTGGTCGGCATGCTGCCGCTGGAGCGCCGGGCGACCGAGGGCATCGCGCTGCTGGCCGCGATGGTCGAGCTCGCCCTTGGCCTGGTGGCGCTGATCCGCTTCGACATCCATGCCGGCGTGCAGTTCGCGACCGACCGGGTCATTGCCCACAACCTGGCCGGGATCGCCGACGTCCACTTCAGCGTCGGCATGAACGGGCTCTCCCTGTTCATGGTGCTGCTGACGGCCGTGGGAATGATGTCCGCGATCTCGGCCGCGATGTGGGCGGGGCGCGAGAACCCGCGCTTCTACTTCGCGCTGCTGCTTGTGCTCGAGGCAGCGCTGGTCCTGCTGTTCACCTCCCGCGACCTCGTGCTGTTCTACATCGGGTGGGAGGTCATGATCATCCCGCTCTACATCCTGATGGGTGTCTGGGGCGGGTCCGGTCGGCGAGCAGCCACGCTCCAGTTCGTCGTCTTCACGATGATCGGGTCGCTCACCATGCTGGTCGCGATCGCCGCCCTCGGAGTCGACGGCCATTCCTTCGAGCTGACCACGCTGGCCGCACAGGGCCGCGACTCGGTGTGGCTGTTCTTTGCCTTCTGCCTCGCGTTCTGCGTCAAGGCGCCGATGTTCCCGCTGCACGGATGGCTGCCCGCTGCGTACCGCGAGTCGACGCCGGAGGTGACCGGCCTGCTGTCTGGCGTCGTGTCCAAGGCAGGCGCCTACGGCCTGCTGGCGTTCGCCATCCCGCTGTTCCCGGCGACCGCCCACGACTGGCGCTGGCTCTTCCTCGGCCTGGCCCTGGTGGGGCTGGTCTACGGCTCGCTGGTGGCGTTCCGCCAACCGACGGCCAGAGGCGTGGTGTCGTTCTCGAGCCTCGCCCAGATGAACCTGATCATCATCGGGATCTTTGCCCTGAACTCCGACGGGCGGACCGGAGCCATCTTCCAGATGGTCAACCACGGCGTCGTGTCGCTGGCCGCATTCCTGCTCGTCGGGCTGGTGGAGCTGCGTTGCGGAACCGACTCGTTCGCGCGCCTCAAGGGCCTGGCCAACTCCCGCCCGATCCTCTCGACGGTGCTCCTGATGGCGGCCCTGTGGACGCTTGCAGTTCCCGGCTCGAGCGCGTTCGTCTCGGAGCTGTACGTGCTGATCGGCGCCTTCCGCCAGAACGCGTGGCTGGGCTCGGTCGCCGCCATCGCGATCGTCCTGGCGGCCATGTACGCCCTGCGCTGGCTGGCCGGGATCGCCTACGAACAGGACGGCGAGGCGGTCGCCAAGGACACGCCTGACCTGCGCATCGGTGAGCTCGGCATCGCCGTGCCCCTGCTGCTGATCCTGCTGGTGATGACCGCCTGGCCGTTCGGGATCATGGAGCGGATCGGATGACGACGCTGTCGACGCTCCACATCCACGAGTCCTCGCAGACGATCCCCGTCTCGTTCTTTGCCATCGGGCCCGAGCTGGTGCTGCTGATCTGCGCCCTGGTGCTGATCGCCGGCGCGATCTTCCTGCCCGAACGCGCCGCGCGGCTGTTCTCCGCGCTCGTCGCGGCCGGCGCCCTGGTCGGGGCAGAGGTCGTCGCCGCCGTGCAGTTCAACCGCTCGCCGCACTTCTCGTTCGACCATACGATCCGGGTCGACGCCTTCGGCGCCAGCGCGCAGCTGATCATCTTCGCAGCGGCCCTGCTTGCGGTGCTTGTCTCATGGGGAGGCGCCAAGGAGGTCGGCGACCGATCGGTCGAGTTCTACGCCCTGCTCCTGACCGCTACCGCCGGCATGGCCCTGCTGACCGTAGCCAACAGCTTCGTGATCGTGTTCGTCGCCCTGGAGCTGTTCTCGCTTGCCCTGTACATCCTGGTCGCCATCGAGCTCGACGCCCTGTCCTCGCTGGAGGCCAGCCTCAAATACCTGGTCGTGGGATCGGTGGGCGCCGCCTTCCTGCTCTACGGCTCGGCATTCATCTACGGCGCCACTGGACAGCTCGAGTTTGATCGCATCCGCGCCGTGCTCAGTGCCGGGGGCCATCACAACCCGGTGCTCCTGATCGGCGTGGCGATGGTGATCGTCGGCCTCGGCTTCAAGTCCAACGCCGCGCCGTTCCACATGTGGACGCCCGACGCCTATGAGGGCGCACCGACGACGGTGACCGCCTTCATGGCCGCTGCCACCAAGACGACCGCGCTGATCGTGACCCTGCGGGTGCTGGTGACGGCGTTCCCCGCGATCGACGGGATCTGGCAGGACGCCATCGGGGCGATCGCGATCGTCTCGTTCGCGGTCGGCAACCTGGCCGCGCTGCGTCAGACCAACGTCAAGCGGATGCTCGCCTATTCGACCGTCGGCCACACAGGGTTCCTGCTCACCGCCGTTGCCGCCCACAGCGTCCTCGGCACGGAGGCGCTCCTCTACTACCTGGTCATGTACGCGGCGATGAACGTCGGCGCGTTTGCCGTGGTCGCAGTGCGGGAGCGTGAGATCGGCCGGCCGGTTCAGATCTCCGACTTCCGCGGCTACGGCTACAGCAGGCCGTGGCTGGGCGCCGCGATGCTGATCTTCCTGCTGTCGCTGGCGGGCTTCCCGCCCACCGGCGGCTTCATCGGGAAGCTGACCATCTTCAGCGCAGCCGTTGCCAGCGGGCAGACGTACCTCGCCATCGCGGGCATCGTTGCGACGATGGTCGCCCTGGTGTACTACCTGCGCATACCCGCCGCGATGTACGACCGTGAAGCACCGGCGCCAACGGCTGTATCATCGGTAGGCGAGATGTTGTCCTCCACGGCGGCACTCGTGGGCGCCGGGTTCGTGCTGGCGTTCGGGATTGTTCCAGGGCCTATCTTCGACCTGGCCCGCACCGCGACAACGTCGTTGCTCGGAGGCTGACAATGAGGCGACTCCACCTACTGGCGGCAGTAACCGCCGCCCTGGCGGCTCTGGCCGCATTCCCGGCGCTGGCATCCGCCACAACGCTTCGGCCCGGGATGTGCGGGCCTGCGGTGTTCGCGCTACAGGAGCGCCTGGTCAAGCGCACGTACCTCCCGCCTGGCTACCACCCGGGTTGCTACGACTACCGCACCACCCAGGCAGTGATGGCATTCGAGGGGTGGGTGGGCTTCCCTCGCGACGGCATCGCCGGCCCGCTTGTGCTGGTGCGGCTGCCGATGTCGATCACGCCGCTTCCGTGGGGGCGCGGCGAGCGCCACGTCGAGATCCACAAGGCCAAGCAGCTCCTGTACCTGGTCGGCGCGAACGGCGCGGTGATTCGCGTCCTGCACGTGTCGACGGCCGGGCCGGGCCACGTCACGCCCAGCGGCCACTACACCGTGTACTACAAGTCGCCGATGTCGTGGTCGCACGAGTTCCACGTGTGGCTGCCATGGGCGAGCTACGTGGTCGGCGGCGACGCGATGCACTCGTACCCGAGCGTTCCCGGCTACCCGGCCTCGCACGGCTGCATCCGAGTCCCCGCGCCGGAGGCCAAGTGGCTGTACTACACGACGCCGCTCGGCACGCCCGTCTGGATCTCGACCTAACTCGAAGCGAAGAGGCGTCGAGCTACCGCGTCAGCGGTGCGCGCAGCGCGCGCAGGTGCCCGCGCACATCGTCCATGTGGAGCCCGACGACGACAGAGCCAACGACACCCAGTGCCGCGACGAGGAACGCGGCGAGTGCCAGCGTGCCGGCGGGAGCCGGCGCCGTCCCATCGAGGATGGTCGGGAACCGGAGCGCTGCATCGACCATGAGCAGAAGCATGGCGACCGCACAGACGGCGAGGTCGACCGCAGGTCGCACCGAGGGCCGGTCGACAAGATCGAGGTAGGCGATGAACGTGGCGACCAACGTGCCTGCCAGGGCAACACACGTCAGATAGAACGCGATCAGGGCGTTGGTCGCGACGATGGGCGCGACGACGGCCAGCAAGGCCGCCACGAGAACGGCGCGGGGTGCGGTGAGATGGCTCATCGCGACGGTGTTCGCTCCCACCGGCTGTGATCCTGCCCAACCGGGTAGGTTTCGGTCGTCACTGCCGAGAATGGAGGAACCGATGGGCCTTGATAACGGTGTCAAGCTGACCTGGGTCGGGCATGCGACCTGGATCCTCGAGACCGCCGCCGGTACGCGCATCCTGATCGACCCCTGGATGACGGGAAACCCGGTCGCACCAGAGTCGCTGCACGATCCCGGCAAGGTCGACCTGATCGCCCTCACCCACGGTCACTCCGACCACATCGCTGACGCCGAGCGGATCGCCAAGGCGACCAACGCGCCGGTCGTCGGCATGATCGAGCTGGCCTCCTACCTGGCCGGCAAGGGCGTCGAGAACACCGTTGGCTTCAACAAGGGCGGCACGATCGAGGCGGCCGGCATCAAGGTGACGCTGGTGGACGCCCACCACTCGTCGAGCATCGAGGACGGCGGCCAGATCGTCTACCTGGGCGAGCCGGCGGGTCTGATCCTGACACTGGAGGACGGC
>Ga0265327_10003129_pt1 | contig 16265 bp, 13 predicted proteins | sample 41621metaG_FD_202089 | JGI IMG/M metagenome (GOLD analysis project Ga0265327, IMG submission 202089) | Rhizosphere microbial communities from Carex aquatilis grown in University of Washington, Seatle, WA, United States - 4-16-21 metaG | ecosystem: Host-associated > Plants > Roots > Rhizosphere... | reverse complement strand
GCCCGTGTCGATGTGCAGTTCTTTACGCTGGTGGGACTGTGCGCGTCGGCAATCATTGTTGGTTCGGCGGTGATCGTCGAATTTCGCGAGATTGTGCTGGATCCGCAGGATCTGGCCATCCTGGGGCATCGTCCGATTCCAGCTCGAACATTTGCAGCGGCGCGAGTCACGAACCTGCTTGTTTACCTGCTCGCCTGTTCCTGCTCGGTGGGATTGTTTCCGGCGGTGGTGGGGGCGGGATTACGGGATGCCGGCTGGTGGCAGTTGGTGGCCTACATGGGGGGCGCCCTGATTGGGGATTTTTTCATTGCCGGGGCGGTGATCGTGGTTTACGTCCTGGTCCAGCGGGACGGACCGACGAATGCCCTGCAGGAATCGCTGGCTTGGCTGCAGGTCGGATTGATCCTGGTCCTGTTCTATGGAGGACAGGTTCTGTTGCGCGACGGCAGTCAGCCATTGAGCTGGATTGCGTACCAGCCGCCGGCATGGGTGGCCTATCTGCCGTTCACCTGGCTGGCGAATGGGATCTGTGCGGCGGGACGGGGTGGACCTGTCGGCCTGCAGATCCTGGTGGGTGGGATCGTGGTGAACCTGGTTCTGTGGTGGTTCGTTCTGGACTGCCTGTCGCGCCGATATGAAAAGATGCAGCCCGGACGCCCGGCCTGGGCGCCTCAATCGAGTCCCCCGCTGGCCACGCCAGGGGAACTGGCGGGTCCGCTGGGAAAATGGGTCACGCGTCCCGGTGAAGAACGAGCGGCGTTCTGGCTGACGTGGGTCATGCTGGATCGCGACCCGAACCTGCGGATGCGCTGCTGGCCGTCTCTGGCGATTGTGTTTGCCCTGTTTGGCGTCGGCGCGTTGACCGGACAGTTGATGAATCCGCTGGCCGTTTCCGCCGCGCAATGTGCCCTGACGCTGGCTTCGGTGTACCTGATTGGTGAAGCCGCTCCGTCGCTGTTGCATCAAATGCGGTTCAGCAGTGACCACGAGGCAAGCTGGGTTTTGGGGACGGCGCCGATTGATCAGCCTGCCGCCTTCGCGAGAGGCCTGTGCAAGGCGCTCTGGTTCCGGTTCGTCGTACCGCTGTGCGCGATGGCCTTCGTGCTGTTTGTCTGGATCTGGCGTGATCCCTTGTCGAGTGGCATTCATGCAGGATTGCTCGGCCTGGCCGGATGGAGTTTCCTGGTCGGGTCCGCAGCGATCCAGTTTCGCACGATTCCATTTCGATCTCCGCTGGCGAAGGGAGAATCGTTCGGTCCGATTGCCGGATTGACCGCGGCGATGACCGCGGTCGCCATGACATTTGCGGCGTTGCATGGTCTGGCGGCAAGTCATCGAACCTGGTTTGCGATTTACGTGGGGACGGCTGTTCTGATCGGGCTGTGTACTCATGTTCTGGCGTTTCGATGGCTCGCACGGCGACTGGCCAGGGGGCTGATCGGATGAACGCTTCTCAGATTCGCTCTCTTCCCGTTCAGGCCGGATTGACCATCGGGTTATTCGCAAGTTGCGTGATCCTGGGTGGAATCATTGTCAGTCAGCGCTGGCGATTTGAGTCCTTCATCCAGGAACGATATGCGGCGTCATCGGCGCCGGTATCGTCGTCAACAACTCAGGTCACCGAATCGCTGTTGAAAATGCGGCCGGCGAAAGAGAAGTGGACACAAGTTCCCGAGAGCGAGCGGCGGAATGTGTATCTCGCCTTGATGCGTCAGGACGATTTTCCGTCCACCGAGTTCGTGGCGGCCTGTCAGGCGACGGACCCGGAGTTCTTTGTGACGTGTGCCGAGCGGACAGTCGTTTGCGGAAACGACGTTCAGCGTGATCGCGGATTGAAGTTTCTGGAACTGGCAGGAATCGAGCAATCCGGCCCGGCGCTGGATCGGCTGGTCGATTGGGCATCACGCTGGCATCGGTCAGACGATCATGAGGCGATTGAGCGAGTCCGAGCGAGAATGAAAGAGGCGTCCCCGGCAACCACGAATGGCGGTGCCGAGGGAACGTGACGGCAGGCTCATTTTTCGGATTTTGCAGTTCTGCGGTTGTGGTGATTTCGAGTTTGACCTTTATTTTCGGTTTACTGGAAAGGAACACGATGAGTGACGAGGAAAGCAATGGCCTGATGGGATGGGTGATTTTTATTCTGATCTTCGGGGTCGGCAACGCGATCCTGTATTACTTCACCGGAGTCTTCTTCATTCCCATTCCGCGAAAATAGAGCGCATTGCAGCAAGGTGTGGCGTCTCGCGGACAGAGCACGACAGCATCTGGTCCGCGTTTCGGCGCGACACGCAAGTGCGACTCGCACCAGGAATTGTTCATGCAGGATGTGGTCTCGACAGCCCGGGAAAGTCGCACGGCCGATTTCCCGGCGCCGTCGCGATGGTCACGACTGCGTCGTCGACTGGCGAAGACGACCGAGCAGGCAGCGCGTGCGGCAGATCCGGTCTGCCGTACCTGGACTGTCGCGCTCATCGCATCCGTGATGATGGGAGCGTTGCCGGTGCTGATCTGCGCGGCGATGCTCACACCGCTGCACCAGGTCATCTCGGCATTGGTCCTGGCGCCAGTCGTCTGGACGTGTGCTCGCCGTGACGACTGGGCTTTGGGAATGCTGGTTCTCGCCACGACATTTACAGCCCATTCCCTGACGATGATCGCGATTACCGTCGTAGCGCCGGATGTCGGATTTGAACTGGTTCCCGACGGAGAGGCGTACTGGCTGAAGCAGCGAGCCTGGATCACGAGCGGTGAGGATCCGGAGTACAAGTGGCAGGCATGGGGTCCGGCTCATGCGCAGTTGCTGGCGGGGACAACCCTTTATTCGCTGACATCGCTGGGCGCCATCACGATTCACCAGGGGTTCTATGAAGTCGACCTGATGAATTACTACAATGGGCGACTGATCGGGATCAGCCGGAATCCCGTCGTGGCATTGTGGTTTGGCTGGCATCTCTGGTCGCTGTTGCGAGGGGTGGGGTACGTCGTGTTGACGTACGAACTCGCCTCGCTCGGCCTGCAGATTACGATGGGGTGTCAACTGGCATCCTGGCGCGATCGAGCGATTCGCTGGGGCGTGGGGATCGGGTTCCTCTTGCTTGACGCAACGGCGAAGTGGTATCTACTGGAAATCGTCCGGCGGCAATTGAATGCCAATCTGATGTGAAGGAAATGTACAATGACTCCCAAAGACGGTGTCTTTTATGCGGGGGTGATGTCGGGAATCCTGATCGGCAGCCTGGGGGCTCAGGCGGTTGGCGTGCATCACCTGATCGGGTTGGCCGTGGGGGTGTTCGGGGGTGCCGGGATTGGATACCTGCTGCAACAGTCGCTGTTTCCGGACAAACCCCGCGACCCCGACGATTCCCAGGATCGCCGCTGATGCATTCTGCCATGGATCTTTCAGGTCATCATGATTGCCGGGATCGCTGGCCTACGGCTTGGCGTGCGAATCTTTGGCCCAGTGTCCCTTCACTTTGACCCCGTCTTTTCGCACGTAACCCTTCACCCATTTGTATCCGGGGCCGGGTCGAGTGGATTCGTCAGGCGTGTCGGCGGAGGGCTCCGCAACCGGTTCCGATACAGACTTGGACGATGGGGCGGAAGTGGAGGCGGGATCCTCGGCCGGTCGAGTCGGACGAACGAATGGCGGCGGCGGAACTGACCAGCGACCGGCAATAAATCCGACAACCAGTCCGATGACAAGCATCGCAATGCCGACGATGAGCAGGCGCATCGGTTCGGCGGGGACGGCAGCACTGGCTGCTCCAGTCCCGCCGCTGGGCGATTTCCCTTTGAGTTTGGCCATGCAGGTCTGGCATGCCATGGGATCCAGTTCCGTGATTGACAACAGCACTTCGCCGCCACAATCCGGGCACTTCCACAATCGCTTTCCGGCTGGAACGCTCGACATCGGAAACCTCCTCAGGAGGGGAGTCCCCTCAACCCCACTGTCAGGAGACGGAATTGACCACCAATCCTGACAAAAGCTTGGGATAGAAGTAAGTGCTCTTGGGGGGCATGGTCTCGCGACCGGCGGCAATCTCGCTGACATGCTCGATCGTCGCGGGGGCAACCAGGCAGCCGAGTTGATGTGTTTTGGAATCCAGGCCGGCAGTCACTTCATCGAGGCGATGAACGAACTGAAATTGCGGGGCGCCGGCAAAGTGTTTGAAGATCAATTCGTCCAGCAGCAGCTTGTGCAGCAGGCTCACCCCCAGCGAACGCCAGGCTGGACTGTGGTCTGGGGCCAGGCTTTCCATGGGAGACGAATCGGTGACTCGAACGACCACCCAGGTATTGTCTGCGGCCGTGCCAAATCCGAAGACGTTTTGTCCGCCATCGGCTTCGATGATGTCCCAGGCATCGCGGGCTCCTTCGTCGCCGGTCCCAATCACGTCGACTTCGCAGTGCGATGACAGGCATTGCTGCAGTTGAGCGGACGTGATCGCGGGAAGTCCGGAAACCAGCCGATGAGTGGGCAGGATCTGCAACCCGGGGTCCTGCATTCCGACAAGATTCATCAGGACGAAATTGGCGGGAGCCAGATCATCGAGCAGTTTACCTTCCGCCTGCAGTTCGCGGCGATAGGCGAGGGCGGTTTCGTACCGATGGTGCCCATCGGCAATAAAGACGGGCAGATCGCGCAGCCCCGCTTTGACCTTGCTGATGACATTATGATCGGTCACCACCCACAGCCGATGGATGACTCCCAGGTGATCGGTGGCGACGCTGGGGGTCAGCGTCAGGCAGGTGTCGTCCAGGATCTGCTGGATGGATGCATCATCGTCAGGATAAAGACCAAAGATTGGAGACAGGTTGGCCTTCGCGGCACGGATCAGCTTCAACCGGTCCGCCTTGGGGCCCGACAGGGTTTGTTCGTGAGGAAAGATGCTTCCTGTCCCGAATTCTTCGAGCCGAACGCGGCTCATGAATCCACTGCGAACGTACTTCACGCCGTTCCAGTCGAATTCCTGCGAGTAGACATAGAGGGCGTCTTCAGGTTCCTGCCGCAGGATGCCGTCCAGTCGCCAGTGCTTCCAGAACCCGGCCGCGCGTTCGTAGCGGTCATCTACTGAGGCATCCCCTGGTTCAGGACGATTCAGTTCCAGCCGAATGAAGTTGCAGGGATGCTTTTTGAACAGGGCATCCTGCTGCTTGTCGTCGATCACGTCGTAGGGGGGGGTGATGACATCGGACAAATCCCCTACCTGGGCCACATCGTAACGCCAGCCTCGAAACGGACAGACTTCTACCATGATCGTCGTACTTTCCACGTCGGTTGAAACAAACACAGCGATGGAACCGCCGTGCGGGGCCATAGAATGGAGATTGCCCGACGCGGGATCAAGGAAGCCTGCCTGAGATCGGGCGATGCTGATATCAGCCGCTGATCGGCGAGGAAGGGATCCGAATGCGGGGCCACTGATGAAACACGGATTGAACACGGATCGGACAATGGCACGAGTGGCAGGTTCGCGCAAAGGTGTCTGAGAGAAATCCGGGATTCATTCGTGGCCTGAAATTGACGGAATTGAAAAAAACTGCATCGCGTTTTTGACGCGATGCAGTTTCGTTATCGGGATTGTTTCCGGGTCAGATGAACGGAGTGATCCCGGGTTGTGCCATGGGGGCGACCTTGACTACGTCGTCCCAGGACTTGATTTCGGGGACGAGGACTTCTTTGGAGTTCATGGCCATGTCCCATGTGACCTGTTTGCCGGTGTAGCCCGCCATGCGGCCCATGATGCCGGTCAGGGTGCTGGTGACCATTCGGTCGCCGTCGTTGATCGGCTTGCCTGTGCGAATCGAGTCAAAGAACTCGTCGTGTTCGACCTGGTACATGTCCGGGCTGGGGCCCGAGTACTTCCAGGGATTGGCGCCAGCGATGGAAACCCCGTTGGGGCCGAAGCCGCTGATGGTCGCCGTCCCCTTGGTCCCCAGGACATACAGGCTGTTCTCACTGTGGCAGCCCGAGATTTGGCGCTGGGCCATGAAACCTCGCAGGCCCCCCGCCCATTCGTAGTTGACTTCGATGTGGTCGAAGATGTTGCCACCATGAGCGGGAATCTGGCGCCCCCCCACGGCCGTACACTTCGTCGGCGTCGCATCTTTGGCCACCCACTGCAGCCAGTCGACCGTATGGATTGCCTGCTCGACCAGTCCGTCTCCAGAAAGCCACGTGTAATTGTACCAGTTGCGCACCATCCACTCGAGATCCGAGATCCCCTTCGGCCGTGAACTTTCAGGAGGCATCGGCTTCACGGGATTCGTCAGGTAGGTCCCGTAGACGGCCACCACATCGCCAATTTCTCCCTCGTGAATCCGCTTGAAGAATTCGCGGCGGGGCAGGTCGTAGCGCCAGCAGAAGCCAGCCACCATCGCCAGCTTTTTCTCCTTGGCGATCTTGACCGATTCCATCACCGATCGAACCCCCGGCGCATCGGTCGCCATCGGTTTTTCGGTGAAGATATGCTTGCCGGCATCAACCGCCACTCGCAAGTGGTAAGGGCGGAATCCCGGTGGAGAGGCGAGCAGCACCACGTCGCAGTGATCGATGACCTTGCGATACCCTTCCAGGCCCACGAATTTGAACTCGTCCGTCACAGCCACCTGTTCGGCAATCCGCTTGTTGGCCTTCAGGCTGCCAATGGCGTTTTCAATCGGCTGGGCAAATGCGTCGGCGACGGCAACCAGCTTCACCTGCGAATCCGCGGTGAGCGCCTGCTGGGCGGCGCCAGTTCCCCGTCCGCCGCAACCGACCAAGCCCACTTTCAGCTGATCCGATCCCGCCGCGAACGCACGGGCGTTCATCGAAAGGTTCATTCCAACGGTTCCCGCCACGGCGGCGCCGGTCTTCAGGAAATCACGTCGTGATGGGGTGGATGCGCTGCTCGATTCGGTCATGGGTTTGGGTCTCCCCGATAGAGGCTGGTGGGTCGTTTGCCGGAGGCGAGGCCTCCATGCTACAAATCGGCGAGTGACGTTGCGAGCGGGCCGGAGAGCGAAGATTCGGTTTTTCGGAGATGCCCATCCGCGGCGTCTGCGAGTTTTCTGGATTTTCGGATCGCAACCTGATGGTTCACTATTGGCACGATCAGCAAGAATCGCGCAAAATCATCTTGGATAACCGATTGCCCGATTTCCATTGCACTCTGCCGACCGTCGCTGCCGACAACCCGAATAGCCTTCCCAGATCGCCTGCCTGATTTCGATTCTCCGGAGCTGCTGATGTTGACCCTGACCGGAACGCCGTTTCGCTGCTGTGATGGGATTCCCCGGCGCAGTTTCCTGCAGATCGGCTCGCTGGCCGCGGGTGGCCTGTCGCTGCCGAACCTGTTGCGGGCGGAATCGGCCCGAGGGAGTTCGTCGGCCAAGTCGGTGATCATGGTTTACCTGAGCGGCGGATTGGCTCACCAGGATACCTTCGATCTGAAACTGGATGCGCCCAGTGAGATTCGCGGCGAGTTTCATGGCATTGAAAGCAGCCTGCCGGGGTATCAGGTGGGAGAACTCCTTCCCCTGACGGCGCAATGCGTTCACCGAACCGCGATCATTCGCTCAATCGTCGGTCTGCGTGATGAGCACAGCAGTTTTCAAAACGTCACCGGCTATCCGATGGATCTGAGCAATCGCGAAGGGAAACCGAACTTCGGTTCGATCCTGTCTCACAAGCTGGGACAGACCGACCCCGCGGTTCCGGCGTTTGTGGATCTGTTCCCGACCATGCAGCACAAGCCGTACAACAGCCCCAAATCCGGGGTGCTCGGTCCTGCTCATCGCTCGGTCCAGGCGGATGGGGAGGATCTGGCGAGCATGAAGCTGCGATTTGTTGAACCCGCACAACTCGACAACCGCCGCAAGCTGCTGGAAGTGATGGACCGATTTCAGCGTCAGGCCGATTCGCATCCCGTCCGGAACATGGATGCGACGTATGACCGGGCATTCGATGTTCTGACCACCAGCCGGCTGGTCAATGCCCTGGACGTGACACGAGAGGATCCGCGGATTCGTGAACGGTATGGAATGGGATCGTCCAAGCATCTGGGCGACGGCGCACCGATGTGGAACGATCAGTTGCTCGCCGCCCGCCGACTGGTGGAAGCGGGAGTCCGCTGCGTCACGGTGGCGTATGGATTCTGGGATACTCATGGCAATAACTTCAAGTATCTGAAGGATCATCTGCCGTTGTTCGACAAGGGGATTTCGGCGCTGGTCAACGACATTTACGACCGCGGACTCGATCAGGACGTGACAGTTTGCGTCTGGGGTGAGTTTGGGCGGACACCGAAAATCAACAAGGACGCCGGTCGTGATCACTGGCCGCGCGTCGGCCATGCCCTGCTTTGCGGTGGCGGCCTGAAGGTCGGGCAGGTCCTGGGGGCCACGGATAAACTCGGCAGCGATGTTCTGGACCGGCCGCTGCACTATCAGCAGGTGCTTGCGACGCTCTACCATGCCGTGGGGATGGGCGAAGACCCATCCATCAATGATATTTCCGGCCGCCGACTGCCGATCCTGGATCCGGGGATTCGAGCGATCAGCGAATTGATTTGACGGACTATGCACAAACAACGCGTCGTCATTGTGGGGGGAGGCTTTGGGGGCTTGAATGCTGCCCAGGCTTTGCGGCGGGTCCCGGTCGACGTGACCCTGGTGGATCGCCGAAACTTTCACCTGTTTCAGCCGCTGCTCTATCAAGTCGCGACAGGGGGCTTGTCCCCATCCAACATCGCCGTCCCCTTGCGGTCGATCGTGCGGAAACAGAAAAACTGCCGGGTCCTGATGGCAGAGGTTGTCGATTTTGACCTGCAGCGACGTGTCCTCAAACTGGCAAATGATGAACTGCCGTACGATTCGCTGATTGTCGCCGCGGGGGCGCAGACCGGCTACTTTGGTCGGACGGACTGGGCCGGTGTCGCCCCGGGATTGAAGTCGATTGAAGATGCGCTGGAGATCCGGCGGCGAGTTCTGACGACGTTTGAAGCCGCAGAGCAGGAGCTTGACCCGGCACGTCGCGCCGCGATGCTGACGTTTGTCGTCATCGGAGGCGGTCCCACCGGCGTGGAACTCGCGGGAACGCTGGCCGAGATTACTCGACACACACTGCGGCAGGAGTTTCGTCGCTGCAAGCCTGAAGATGCAAGGATCATCCTGGTTGATGTCTCGGACAGAGTCCTGAATGCGTTTCCCCCCGACATGTCTGAGTCGGCCCGCAAGCACCTGCAGGCGATTCAAGTGGAGGTTCGAACAGGAACTCGCGTGGTCAATCTGGACGAACGACACGTCGAACTTCAGACGCAGGACGTGCGCGAAGTGATTGAGGCCGAGACGGTGCTCTGGGCCGCTGGAGTCGATGCCTCACCCCTTGGAGCCCGCTTGATTCAAGCGGCGAAATGTGAAGCGGGGCGTGGTGGCCGGGTTCCCGTCGGACCCGAACTTCATGTCGCAGGATTTCCTGACGTCTTCGTGATTGGAGACCTGGCCGCCGCCGTCGGGTTGGATGGAAAGCCATTACCTGGAGTCGCCCCTGTGGCAATTCAACAGGGGAAGTACGTCGCCGGCGTGATCCAGGCGCGATTGAACAATCAACCAATCGTTCCCTTTCGGTATCACGACTATGGGAATATGGCGACGATCGGCCGTTCCGCGGCAGTCGCTCAATTGGGATCCTGGAAGTTCCGTGGCAGAATTGCGTGGCTGCTTTGGCTGTTCATCCACCTGATTCAGATTGTCCGCTTTGAGAACCGGTTGCTGGTTCTGATCCAATGGGCCTGGAATTACCTGACATTCAATCGTTCCGCGCGATTGATCACCGACGTGGGCCGCGGTAAGCCGCCCGGCCCACACCCATCGAATCCAAGTTGATTGGGATTCGCATCAGCAATGGGGCTCTGCTGGACGGTGGGCTCGTCATCTGGATATATTCGGTCGGACCTGTTCTGAAGCCGGGGTAAACTCAGTTTCCATGCGACAACCCGCCTCTTTCCTGAACGCGATGCGTGTCCAACACGCTGGTTGTCGGCGAAACTGAGCAGTTTCCCGTTGCTTGTGAGTGAATGGGTATGATGAGGGCGATACCAGGCATCACGGATCGGAAACAGGATTTTGAAAATGGCACTGTTCAAGCGAATTCTGGTCGGTGTGGATCTCCATCAAGGTGATCGCGTCGCCGCCCGGGAATTGAACGCGGAATCGCGGGCGGCAATTGAAGAAGCCCTGTTGCTGGCGACTCACTCGGGCGGGACTGTCACGTTCTGCTCGTCGCTGAATTTCTCGCCACAGACCGCCACGTTGATTGCGAAGGACCACCAGAACCTGATTCGCACGGTTGAGGACATCGCGAACGAGATGCTCGACCTGATCGTGGCAAATGCCTCTTCGCGAGGCGTCGCCGCGGACAAGGTGGTTCGCATCGGGACGCCGGACGAACAACTGGCGCGGCTGGCGATCGAAGGGGGCCACGACCTGATCGTCGTCGGCACCCGTTCTCGGACGACGGCGTCGCGGATGCTGTTTGGCAGCACCGCTCAAAGGTTGATTCGTTCCGCCGGGTGTGCCGTCTGGGTCGTCAAACCCGATGAGATCCGTGACATTCGTGAAATTGCGGTGGCGACCGATCTGTCAGAGGCGGGGCGACCGGCCCTGACTGCGGCGGTGGAAGCCGCGCGGGCATTGTCCGCAAAGCTGTTCATCGTGCATGCCGTGGAGAGCAGCGAATTGACCTATCTGCTGATGGCGGGAGTGAGCGCGGACGAAATCGGCGCCGCCCGGACGAGGATGATTGATGATGCCAGGGAAAAACTGAATCAACAGCTCGCTGCGACGGATTACCGAACATTGCCGCACGGGGTCAAAGTCGAACTTCTCGAAGGGTCTCCCGACGATTGCGTCCCCGCATTCGTGACGGAGAACGAGATCGATATTCTTGTGGTCGGGACTCACGGTCGCAGCGGGATTTCGCGAATGGTCCTGGGGAATACCGCCGAGCGAATCCTGCCCCTGGTACAATGCTCATTGATCGCAGTTAAGCCAGCCGATTTCGTCAGCCCGTATGCCACTTGAGGAGGGGAGTGCCCTCAACTCAATTCGAGCGACCGCTCGGATACTGCAAGCGCCACTCCCGTTGGTCGCTGACGAAATGACCAAAGACTCCAAACTTCCCGTTTATCTGGATCACCAGGCCACAACGCCGGTCGACGCGCGCGTGTTGCAGGCGATGCTGCCGTTTTTTTTTGAGCAGTACGGGAATGCATCGAGCCTGCACCATGCCTATGGCCAGGCCGCGCGCGCGGCAGTCGTCAAGGCGCGCGAACAGGTGGCGCGATTGTTCAATGTCACGCCGCGTGAGGTGATCTTTACGAGTGGCGCCACCGAGGCCAACAATCTCGCGATCAAGGGCTGCCTGGCGGCCGCACCGCCGGGCAGCCATCTGATTGTGAATACCGCCGAACACAAGTCAGTGCTCGATGTGGCCACCCGGTTGGCGCGTCGCGGAGTGGATCTGACGATACTTCCCGTGACTCCCATGGGATGCGTTGACCCGGAATCGGTTCGCGCCGCGATCCGTCCCACGACGGTCCTGGTCTCGGTGATGACGGGAAACAATGAAGTTGGCTCCATCAATCCGATTGACGAGATTTCCCGGATCTGCGCCGAGCGAAATGTGGCGATTCATTCCGACCTGACGCAGGCGGTCGCGCATCTTGCTCTGGACTTGAATGTTCTTCCTGTCGATCTCGCGAGCCTGTCCGCTCACAAGATTTACGGGCCCAAGGGTGTGGGAGCTCTGATTAAGCGAAGAACATCGCGACAGGTTCCGCTGGAACCGCAATTGGATGGAGGGGGGCACGAAAACCACCTGCGAAGCGGCACGCTGGCAGTTCCGTTGATCGTCGGGTTTGGTCAGGCCTGTGAATTGATTGGCCAGAACCGGGCGGCGGATGCCGGTCGTCTGCAGGAACTGACTGTCCAACTGGAGCAGGGTATCCGTAGTCAGATTTCCGAAACGACACTGAATGGCCCGCCAGTCACGGGAGATCGATTACCCGGAAATCTCAACCTGTCATTTGGCGGCATTGATGGCGATGCGCTGCTCAGTCGACTGAAGCGGATCGCCGTCAGCAGCGGCGCAGCCTGTTCAGCCGCGGATCCGGAACCAAGTCACGTCCTGCGGGCGATGGGCGTCCCTGATCCGCTGGTCAAAGCGAGCCTTCGATTCGGCCTGGGACGTTCGACAACGGTTGCCGATATCCAGATCGCGATTGAAGAAGTCGTGCGAGTCGTGAATGAATTGCGATCGTATCGACGCAATTGAGCACGTGCCGGTTTCGTGCTGGTGATTTCATTCTGACCACGGCGCCATCACCCAAAAATGGCGCCAGGATGGTCATCGAATGAATTGTGATTCCAGCGAGTAGAAGCACCAACCGGCGCCGGCGAGCCGCTCTCCCCATAACGAGCAGCATCGCCGAATCTGGCAGGCCCAGCCCGGGCCAATCCAGTTGGTTCGCTTCAATCAGGCGAAGTTACAGACTTCCCGCATATTGATGCGGAGTCTGAATGAAGCGCTGTTGCGTCTCGCGATCGCTGAAGAACCAGAGTTTCCCTCGCCAGATGACGCCGACCCGGGGATCCCCCAGCGCGGCCATCCCCGTTTCGCGCGAGCGGACCAGGCATTGGCCATTGCCCACCGGCCAGTATCGTTGCGGATCGGCCAGGAATCGGCGTCGATGTTCCTCCGAATGGAAGCAGACCGTCTGCCCCTTGTATTCGGCAGTGACGAGGTTGTCCCCCTTTCGCAGCTTGTTGTCATCGAGCAGGCTGGCGAGACAGAATCCGTCGAACGCCAGTTGCCGCGCGTTGGCAACCCGGAGTGCGGAAACGGCATCGGTCTCTTCCTCATCCTGGTCCATGTCAGGGGATTGCTTGACGCGAACCAGTTCCAGTGCCGAGACCAGATCGCCTGCCGACTGAAATCCTGTCAGGCGTTTGACGACCTTCAGCTCGGGAGAAACCACCAGCGTGGTGGGATAGGCCTCGACGCGAAAATCGGCCACGAGTTCCGACTGCTCATCCGCATCCAGTTCGAGCAGCACGAAGTCGCGGCGCAACCGGCGTCGAACACGTTCATCTGTATACGTCAATTGGTGCATTTGTCGGCACGGCCCGCACCAGGTGGCCGTGATCTTGACCAGGATTGGCCGTCTCCTCTGACGGGCTTCCTCGGCCGCCTGCTTGTAACTACGCCGCCAGGTCAGCTGGGCGGCAACCGGTTCGTCGGTCCCGGGGGTCTCGCCTGCAGCGAGTGTTCCGGTGACCGTCGCGACGAGAGTGAGCGCAAGGCTCCCCGTGCGAATGAATGACATGCTTTCCTCCTCACATGTATGGCGTTCATTTCCTCCGTGCAATTCGCCCTCAATCACTGCCAGACTGTTGAACGCCGGAGCCAGTCAGATCGGCAGGAGTGAATTTCGTGACGCAAGGCGTCGATCGAAGTTCGGGCAAGCACGCCAAAGGTAACCGCAGACCACCCGCCGCACCACCGCCACCGGGCCCTTTTGGGCGAGTCTGAAGGAAGTTCTCATTTGCTGAATTTCTGAAGAATTTGGCTCGGAATCGCTTGTGCGTGAACGAGGAACTCACTCGCGCAAAAGGGGCGACAAATCAACGAATTCAAGTTCGAAACCGATCTTGAGGGGGGTGACAAGAACTTAATCTTGGCGACCGCACGGTGATTCGACGACAATCCGGCCCGCGAACGATCGATTTCCATCGAAACTCACTTTCGCCTTCGGCTGAGAATGGACGCGGAGCCCCTTGAACGGAATGATATCCGCCTGAAAATCCGTGAGGAAAACCAGAGTCGGGAGGGGACACCTCCCAGTATTGGAAGAAGGACAAGGAACAGGACTATGTCAGTGGCTACATCCAACATTCAAGACCTGACGATCAACACCATTCGCACGCTCGCCATGGATGCCGTTCAGGCAGCCGATTCAGGACATCCGGGTTCGCCGATGGGTATGGCGCCAACGGCGTATACGCTGTGGCAGCGGCACCTGCGATACAATCCCGCGGATCCCACCTGGCCGAATCGCGACCGGTTTGTGCTGTCGGCCGGACATGCATCGATGTTGCTGTACTCGATGCTCCATTTGACGAAAACCCGTCAGGTCAGCGACTCGTACGAGATCCTCGACGCACCCGCCGTGGCGTTGGACGAAATCAAGCGGTTTCGCCAGATCGACAGCAAGTGCCCTGGTCACCCCGAATACCGTTGGACCAGCGGGATCGAAACAACAACGGGACCGCTGGGCCAGGGCCTGGCCAACAGCGTCGGCATGGCGATCGCCGAGAACTGGCTGGCCGCCACGTACAACCGTCCTGGATTTGAACTGTTCAACTACGATGTTTATTCGCTGTGTGGTGACGGTTGCCTGATGGAAGGGATCTCCGGTGAGGCGGCCTCGGTTGCCGGACACCTGAAACTGTCGAACCTGTGCTGGATCTACGACAGTAACCGCATCACGATTGAAGGGGGAACCGACCTGGCGTTCAGCGACGATGTCGCCACGCGATTCCTCGGATATGGCTGGAACGTTCTGCGTGTCACCGATGCCAATGACACGGAACAACTGGACAAGGCCCTGGCACAGTTCAAGGCCAGCAGGCCGCAAGGCAAGCCGACTCTGATCATCGTCGAAAGTCATATCGCCTGGGGATCACCACACAAGCAGGACACGTGTGGAGCTCATGGTGAACCCCTGGGTGAAGAGGAAATCAAGCTGACCAAGCGGGCCTACGGATGGCCGGAAGATGCCAAGTTCCTGGTTCCTGATGGCGTTTATGAGCATTTCCAGTCGGGCATTGGCCAACGCGGCGCGGATCTGGAACAGGCCTGGAAAGAGCGCTTTGCACAATATCGTGCAGAGTTCCCCGAACTGGCGGTTCAGGTGGAACGGATGCAGAAGCGTGAGCTTCCCGATGGCTGGGACAAGAGTCTGCCGGTTTACGCCGCGGATCCGAAGGGAAAAGCAACTCGCGACACATCAGGACAGGTCCTGAACGCAATCGCTCAGAACTTCCCCTGGCTGGTTGGCGGTTCCGCGGACCTGGCTCCTTCGAACAAGACGCGACTGACGTTTGCCGGCGCGGGTGATCTGCAAGCGGCGACCCCCGGCGGACGCAACATGCACTTCGGGGTTCGCGAGCATGCGATGGGGGCGATTCTGAACGGGATGGCCGTCTCGAAAATTCGTTCGTACGGCGGAACCTTCCTGGTCTTCAGCGACTACCTGCGTCCTGCGATTCGGCTCGCCGCACTGATGGAGATTCCGACGATCTACGTCTTCACCCACGATTCCATCGGGGTCGGAGAAGATGGTCCCACGCATCAGCCGGTCGAACACTTGTCATCGCTGCGTGCAATTCCAGGACTGATCACTCTGCGGCCTGCCGATGCCAACGAAGTGATTGAAGCGTGGAAGGTGACGATGGAACAGCGGCATGAACCCGTGGCGCTGGTGTTGACGCGTCAGGCTGTTCCGACCGTCGACCGCCAGAAATACGCGTCGGCGGATGGACTGCGTCGCGGAGCCTATGTGCTGTCGGATGCGCCTGGCGGCAAGCCTGATGTTCTGTTGCTGGCATCCGGAAGCGAAGTGTCGCTGGCACTGGATGCTCAGGAGCAATTGAAAGCCGAAGGGATTCAGGCCCGAGTCATCAGCGTCCCGTCGTTCGAACTGTTCGAACACTATTGCCACGAGCATCCGGAATACCGTGAAGCGGTGCTGCCCGCCGCGGTCACCGCACGAGTCTCCGTGGAAATGGCCAGCGTCTTCGGCTGGGAGCGATTCGTCGGACTGACCGGAACCTCGATTGGAATGCGTTCGTTCGGTGCGTCCGCGCCGCTGAAAGCTCTGCAGAAGAAGTTCGGTTTCAACGCCGAAGCGGTGGTCAATGCCGCCAGGGATCAGGTCAAGGGGAAAGGTCCCGTTCAAGGACACTAATCGTCAGAGATCGATTTGTGGATTGCCAACGGGCACGATGCAAATCGTGCCCGTTGTTCATTCTGTTGGTTGCTCACGAACTTCAACGGAAGGTCTCGACTTCAATTTGTCGGGAATCACACGCGTGATCTCGAGCAGGAACAACCGTCGTAGCGCGTCGTAACCGCGATCATTGGGGTCTTCGAGGTTTTCCCAGTACCAGTAGTGCGGGTCATGGGAGCGATAGGCATGATGCCAGAAGTGGGTGCAGTGAAT
>Ga0265327_10003128_pt1 | contig 16265 bp, 24 predicted proteins | sample 41621metaG_FD_202089 | JGI IMG/M metagenome (GOLD analysis project Ga0265327, IMG submission 202089) | Rhizosphere microbial communities from Carex aquatilis grown in University of Washington, Seatle, WA, United States - 4-16-21 metaG | ecosystem: Host-associated > Plants > Roots > Rhizosphere... | reverse complement strand
TCATCTTGCCTACGGGCGTCCGGGTGTCCATGCCTTGCGTCGTGGATACGAAGCTGACGTTCTGGCTTGCCAAGACTTCCAGAGTCTTCAACAAGTGTATGGCGCTGCGTGCGAATCGGTCCCACTTCCATACAAGCAAGGCATCAAACTTTCCAGCCTTAGCGTCTTCCATCATGCGGTCGAGTTGTGGCCGGGATTCTTTCATACCAGACACGCCAGCGTCCACATATTCGGCCACCACACTCCAGCCTTGACGGGTGGCGTACTCGCGCAATTCCCTTAGCTGTACCTCAGGATTCTGGCCTTTGTCGGCAGTACTAACGCGAGCGTAAAGGGCTGCCCTAATCGTCTGGTTCGGGGTGAGTGCTTGGGTTGCCATATTGCCTCCAATTCGATGCTAAATGAGTGTACCAGAAACCTGTGCCAGATGTCAAGGGAATTCGTAAATAAATCCTGCCCGAACGCGTGGCATACGGAAGTCCGCGCTAAGGCATTGAAAAAGCTTGACAAGTGTGCTATACTATGTACTGGAGATAATCATGGCGAAAAGCAGACCAGTAGCAGAAAGAGCGATCAGAAAGAGGTGGCCGCCTAAGCATTTCAGCGGCAGCCCGGAGTTGCAAATCGAAGTCCGCGCATGGCTCTTAGAGAGGTTAAAAGAAGAGTCCGGTCGGGTGCGTGTGATCGATGTCTTAAAGCTGGCCGAGGAACGTGGCTGGAACTGGCATGTAATGCAACGCGCTAAGAAGGGTCTTAACCTCTTAGGAACAGGGCGCTTGAGCGAGAAGTATTGGTGCATCCGGCCATGAGAACAGGTAGACCAAAGAAGGGCGCAAAGGACTGGTTGGCCGGGCAGATAGCCACAGGCTTCGGCATGGTGGCCATGGATGACGTTATAAGCCGTGCAGAGGCTGCCGGGTACTCTCGGGCCACCTTGTACCGAGCCAAGAAAGATATGGCCTTAGCGACCGTCTTAGACGCTAACAAGTTGTACTGGACGCTGCCCCTCAAAGAAGAGTCCGTAAAGACTCCCGTGGAAAATGACCGACTTCACCTCAAACCGCGCTGGTGACTTATGAGACTGACTTATGAGATTGGGACTTATGAGACAGGGCATGCACGTTAGCCTTGGCCGTTCGGGGACTTATGAGACTGACTTATGAGATTGACAACCAGTACGTAGGCTATGACCGTTCTCCTTGTAAGTCATTGAAACATAAAGGCAATTATTAGGATAATCATTTGCATGCATACAGTCTCAAAACAAAACGACCAATGCCTCTAAGGCACATCGATTTGGTGTACGTACAGGTTGTCCTCAGTCTCAAAAGTCCGAAATGCCCCAAAAGATGCGAGCAAAATGAAAGGGACTCCCTCGGTCGGCGGAGAACAGGCAATCCTTATGCCAAACTTTTTGTCGATCATTTCGCGCGTTTCAAACCTTTCAAACATTTCGGCGTCAACAGAAATCTCAGCAATTTGATGACCAAACCGATTATCGCGCGCAATCAACACATTATGCAAGACTTACGGACTTTCGCTGTGCCTCAATCAAATGATTTAGGCGCACTCAAAGGCGCAGCGACCGGGCAGCGCGAGGGCATCGCCGGGATGGTGACCGGGCACCCTCCTTGCAATAAAACGAGTTGAATCAGTGAGTTACGAATCGGACCTCGATTTCGGTTTTCCCCTTTTGCTGGCCGACCTTACTCCCTCCGAACCGAAATATATTCTAACCCAAACATTCTAAAAGGGTTAGGGTCCCATTTGCAAATTTTGGCTTGGCCGGGTCGTGGTCGCCCCCAAGCCCCTTCGGCGCACGGCGACGAGTACGTGCCAAATTACCACCCCCGCCAAAATAGGGACATGTCCCCTAACTTATACTCCCGTATAGCTTTATACCCCCCGGGTGTTTTCCCACCCCGCCCGGTTAAGCCTTAGTCCCCGCCCATTTCCTGATATGCCGGGAAATCGACTCCTAGACCCCTTCACGCCTATCCTGAGTGATCGCCGGGACTTAGCCCGGAACTCTCCTCAAGACCCGTAACTATTTTCAAGGGACTCCCGATTTTCCTTGACAGGGATGCCCGGGTACTGTATTCTTGATGGGTGAGCAAAACTGGCATCAAAGTGTGCTTTCCCCCAGAGTGGGACTCCCGCCTCCGAAAGGTCGCCGAGGAGCGAGGGACTCCCGTCGCTGTAGTAGTGCGCCGGGCGGTGGAACAGTACCTTGAAAAGTTGGACCCGACACCCGGGGACTCCCTGCCGAAAGACCCATCCCAAAAGGACCCGGAGGCAGCCGCCCCAAGCACCCCGAAACCTTCCATGGAAACGAGCCAACCCGAGGCAGGAAACCAGCCCCCGGAAGGACTGCCGAACCCGGCTACGATTTTGGTAGGTACCCCGCCTCGCGCCATCCCACTAACCGTGGACATGGAAGCCACCCTCCGCGATCTCGTGGAACGGGTAGCCGCATTGGAATCGAAGGACCCAAAGACCCCATGACCGATACCCTCCAAACCGACCAGACCACGCCCCCGATTCCGAAAGAGGATTACCGCGAATCGTTGCGCCGGGATTCCGCCCGAGACGGCATGAGGAGGAAGTACCCCGTGCTCTCCGCGCCGGACCCGGAAACCTTCATAGGACCATGGCCGAAACCCGAGGAAGCCACACCCGAGCAAATCGAATTCCACCGAAACGACTTGGAGGAACGGATTCAAGCTGGCCGGGAAGCCGCCGACCTTTGCCGCTCCCAAGTAGACGACCGACCCGTGGACCCGGCCAGCCCCGGCGAGGTGTCGGAATGGCATGACCGACTTCGCATACAAGGACTCTCCATTCTCTCAGGATTCCGAACCGTGCCATCCTCTTGGAAGGCTAGGGAAGTGAGTGACCGTCTTTACATCCAAGGCAAGCCAATCGAGACTAGCCAGCCCTTACACGAAGTTTTGCAAACGTCCCGAACTAGATGGAATCCCCACGACCGTTCATACGCCGATCTGTCCGAGTCTGAGAAAGCCATCATGCTGCCGGAATTGGAACCAGAGGCCGCCCGATTCCTGATTGAGACCCGAGGATACAAAATCGAGGAAGTGATCGAAGAAATGGGTTTGAACAAGACCCCGAACGCCGTGGCGCAAATGGTCCACCACGTCAAGAATGCCAACCCGTACAACACGGTTCGGCTGACCGATGCGAAAGCCGGGGACTTGGTTTGCGTTTACATATTGAATGATCGAACCCGAGTACATACCTTGTGCCCGGGCGACTCCACCCCGGACGTGATTGAGAAAGCCAAGGCAAAGTTGCTCGAAAGACTCTTACGAACCGCGTACCGGAACAACCCGCGAAGAGTGGACCGCGAGGCCGCTATGACCCGGGTCGAACTCGCCCTTCGAAATGCCCACATAGTGCACTGGGTAGGAGGGTTATTCGACACCCCTGATACCGATGACATGAATTCAGGAAGGTATGAAGGGGAATAAAAATGAGACCGACAATCAATATCAGAATAGACCCGTTGTCCGACGAGCCTAGCCGCATCACTGTGCTCGCCGATACGCCGGAAGACCGAGACATGGCCCACGGCTGGCTCACCAGAATCATGGTGCAAATCGAATTGCTGGAAGCTGGCTTGAAGGAAGCCGTGAAAGGCGACAAAGGCGACCAGCCATGACGCCCATGGACCTCGCCCGTAAGCTGGCGCTCGAAGGAAAATCGAGCGATCAAATTGTAATGGCCATTCACGCTATCAGTCCTTTGCTAAACGAGGAAGCCATCCTCACGTGCCAGAGAGCCGTCAACAACTTAATCAATGAGGTGAATGCGGAGAAGACCGCCGCGACACTGGCCGTCCTAGCAACCCCAGCGAAGGCGACACCACCCCAGCCGGAACCGAAGGCAGCCCCGGCGACAACGCCACAAGACTTCTTGAACCAAGAAATCTCCCGACTGACGGAACGGTTGAACGCTTTGTGCGAAAGATATTTTGACCCCAGTGAAGTATGGACCACGATTACCGAATGGCGCGACAACTTAGTAAATAATCTAATCACTTTCGAGGTAGGCACAATGGAAATAGGAACTAAGGTAAGACTCAAGAATAGCAACCAAGGCACTCCCCGCGTATACGTAGACCACGGCAAGGTTGCATACAATGTGGAAGCGTTCATCACTTCGGAGAAGCCCTTCGACGGACTAGACCACACCGCGCCACCCGTGGCTACCGAACTTCCCGAAAATGAGTTCGGGTACGGCATAGACCCCCAAGTCGATATCGACCGAGCGAAGCACACTCAGGCGCAAGCGGGATTGGTTTACATCGTCTGGTATGCCGTGGACGGCACCAAGGTTACTGAAGGATGGCACAACGCGGAGACCATCGAAGTGGTGAAGCCATGACCACCGTGTTCGAACTTGCAAAGAAGTTTGTGGCAGATCGCCGCGCGGAAGCCGAGGCCGTAGCGGCCCGGGAGCTAGACGCCCGTATTGCCCGTGGCGAGAAGGTTTGTTTCCTTGACACCAAATCGACAAAGGTTTGGCGCTACGTACGTTATGCCCCGACGCGCGCGAACGGCCATCGTTTGTACGTGGGTACTGCCCGTGTAGTCGATAACGAAGCGCACGGCAGACTCTTCATCGACTTTTTAACGACTGAGGCCGACACACTTTTTCAACAAGGCAAGCTGTCCTCGAAGAATGGGTACGTCGCGTACGGTCAAGAGCCGCCCAACGATTTGGAACTGAATTACGAAAACACCGATTTGGCAAACCACTTACGATTTGTTTTCCGCGCGGCCACCAAGGATTTGCAAGTAACCAAGGCACCATTGGTGCTTGCCCGAGTCATGGAAACCTTGAAGCAAGCGCAAACAATCGACACCGGACTGCCCCCGGCGCTAACCGAGAAGTCCTTGCACGGCTTGCTAGGCGACTTCGTAGATATCGCGTACCCGGCCACTGAAGGCTGTAAGGAATTGCTGATGTTCCAAATGGTGCCGTTGTTGGGCGCTTTGATGGGTGACAGTTATTACTTGCCGTTCGGTGCCGACAAACATTTCGCTAGTTTATTTTCGCTCGTGATTGCTAGAACCGCAGACGGTAAAGGACAAGCGCAGAATGCTTGCGAAGATGCAATCGCAGCGATCAGTGCGAAGGACCCGACCTTCCGAGTACACACAGGCGTAGCTTCAGGTGAAGGTTTGGTCCGCATGCTTGGCGAAAACATAGCCATGGAAGGGACCCATAAGAAGCGCGTAGCGATCATTACAGGGGAAATGGCCAGCATGTTCGTGAGCCAGAATCGCAAGGATAGCAGCCTAGGCCCCCACATTCGCTCCGCATTCGACGGGAAGCTACTAGAGAATTTCCGTAGCAGTGGCAAGGTCTCTCAAGTCGCAAACAACTATTTGCTAGGTTTGGTCGGTTCGATCACACCGAAAGAATTGCAAATCGTCATGCCACAAATGGATTGGAACAATGGCGCACAAAACCGATTCCTTTGGAGCATTGGACATAAGGCGCACAGCTTGGAAGTCTCGACCACACGTCTTGACTGGTCCCAGTGGGCCGCCCGTGTCAAAGCGCTCCTCGATTTGAACCTCGGCACGCTACCGACTCCGGTCGAGTACAGCCCGGAAGGCGATGAAGTCTTCCGAGATTGGTGCAAGTCAATCCCGCCACATGATGATTCGGTCTTGGCGGATAGCCGGGCACTAGCCAAAGCGTTATGCGTCCGAGTGGCCGTGTTGTACGCCATGCTAGACGAAAGACGATTGTCGGGTTGGAAGGTTCAACTAGAACCAAGCCACGTCGAAGCTGCCATCGAGATTGTGCAACACTCTTGGCAATCGGTTGCTTGGTACCTAGCCCGTGCTACCAACGAAAAACAGAAAGTAGCCATCGCGGATATTCAGAAAATCCGAATGGCATTGCTCAAGAAAGTACGATCAGGACACGACGCCGAGTTAACGGCTACCGAAGTCTACGACATATTCAGCGGCAATATCCCGGCAGACAAACGGGATGAAATTTGCATGGCTGCCGAACTCAAGCCGAACAAGCGAACCAGCAACGCGGGGCAACCGATCATAGTCTGGACACGCTAAGATTCCACGCTTAGCTCATTTGCGTGGCGCAGAGGGCCTACAGGGTCTGATTCACCCTGTGGGTCCTCACATTTTTAGGAGATTGTAATGTCAAAAAAGAAAGTAGCAGACTTAACACCGGACGAACTCATTGTTCGCCGCGAAGAGGAAGCCGAAAAGAAGCGCACCCAGCGCGCCTTAGACAAGGCCGCCGAGGAGTCCGGCGTCAAGGACCGTGATGCGCTGGACTTGGCGACCAAGCAGCGTATTTTGATTCAAGGCAAGTGGAGACAGAACTTCAGCATTCTCTCCGAGGCCCAACAAACTCAGGTTAAAGAGCGAATCGGTCTTTACAATTCATTAACGACCGCGATGAACCAGATCAATGACGTTCTTCGAGGCATCGAACCAATCGACGCGGATTTTGCTCAGTACGCGTTAGAGGAGTTCGAAGATATTCAGGAGTTCTCGAAGTCGAACCCTCCGGTCAGAGATAACCCAACGTACTTGGCCGCGCAAAACAAGTCCGACGATATCGATTACGCCACCTTGAGTTCGACCGATCAAGACTTGAACTTGAAGGCCCAGCCAAAGTACTTCCGACTGTACGGTCTGGCCATCGATGGTTTGAACCCGGTCATCTTTGACGACTACATCCGTTTGATGAAGGTGAACGCCACGCGCTTGGTTGAGTCAGCAGGTTTGCCATGACGGAGACAGCGTACAGTTTTTGCTCCGGGTGCGGCTGGATAATCTTGGGAGAACACACCGAGGTCGCCCCCAAGAAGAACGGTAGCCAGCTAGTAATTGCAAACGGTGTGGCTCACGAAATCCTATCGGGTAAGAAGCTGATTAGAGCGACGCTCCACAAGCCGCTGCCTAAGACAGCACCCAAACCAATTTTAATGACGCCTAGCGTCGAGGAAAAACAATATGAGTAACGGAAAGCACAACCTTGCGACCAAAGTATCTCGCTTCTTACGAGACGGGCACCCGATTTACGGTAACTGCGTCCACAACGTCATCACAGTGATGGACGAATTGGAGCGCAAGTTCCCCGGGTGTGACGACCGCATTGCGGACAGCACCATTAATAACGGAATCGAATCCGCCAAGCCACGGCTTGCAAAAGACCCGGCTATCGAATTGACGGTTCGTTCGTTCCAAAAGAGCCACCCCGAAATCAACTGGCACATCGCGTCCACTGGCTTGTTGCTGGAGGCCGCCGCGAATGATCTTACCGAGGCCGGACTTTCGTACGCCCTAGGCCAGTTGAACCTAGAGAAATCTCAATACGGTTTGGAACTAGAGGCTGATCGCCGGGCTGCCGAGAAGGACCGCTTGTTCGCCGCCAGTACGCGTCAAGAACTTCTGGCCGCCTTCATGAAACAAGAAAAAGTATTCTTGAAGAACAGCGGCAACAACGTTCACGCGTGGCAGAAGATGGTCCGCGACGAGCAAAAACGCTTGGACGGTTTGTCCGTCGATCAGTTGCGGGAAGCTAAGGCCGCCCGTGATTGGAAACTACAAACGGCTGCCGAGGCCGAGGCCGCACGCGGTTCGCGCAACACCGACAAGGACGGAACATTCTTGGTGCCGCCGACCCCGTACCAAACAGCCGTCACATCAGAATCGAATGTGCTACCGATGTCAATCCCTAACCCAAAGCCGGGCATGGAGCACTTGACATTGGACTTGAGCAGCCAAGGCTTAAAGAAGTTGGCCGCCAGTGATTACGGCTTATTCAAGTACATCGTGCGCGAAAACGGGCCGGACGCCGTGAACGCACGCTTAAACGGAATCAATTAATCGGGCCTAGCCCGGAGGAAAAGTACAATGCAAATACATTCATACAAGCAATCGGCGACCGAGCAAGACGCAATTGTGAAGGACTTCTTTTTCAAAGTGGCAGGCTCGCGCGGACGCAAACTGTCCATGGACGCCTCAGGCGGATTCCTAGACAAACACAACGCGGATAACCTTCGTAAGTACTTGGAGGATTATTGCACCGACGCACAAGGCGTGACCGACGTTAGCTTGGCAAACATGATGGCGTGGGTTCATAAAGAGAAGATGAATCTTCATTGGGACATCGCCCCGACCGGACTTGTATCGCGCAAACCGGAATCGGCACAACCCGAGGCACCAAAGAAGTTGACCGTAATCGAAGAATACGAAATCAAGGACACGATGGCCGTGTACGCTTGGTGCGCACAACGTGCTTATCAGAACTTCGGCGGCAGTCACGCAAGCAATGCGCGCCGTCGCCAAGAAATCAAGGACATCGTCAATTCCTACGCAGGAAAGAAGACCATGGCGGACGCGCTAGCCTGCAAGAACAAGATCATGCAATTGGAGTCGTCATGGGCCTGATACCGAAAAACCTGATATCAGTAGCCATTCCCGGCGCACTCCATAAGGCAGGCAAGTCGTCCTCGGAAGCAAATCAAGATTTGGTCCGCAAGAGTTTGAGCCGCGACTCTGACGATTGGACTCACGAATACTTGAATTCGATCATCGAGTCTCTGGGTGATCGCTTGAGTCTAGCGCCTGTGCGACCGCCACAACCCAAGCCGCCTGAACCGCGCATCGTATTACAGGACGAGTTGACCGAGATGATGACTAAAATCTTGGACGCGAACCCGTGGATTGACCGCAATTCGTACGAGAACGGGGAGCGGATTGCGAAAGCGTTCATGGAAGGACCGCCGACACGTTCGATTTACGATATGCGCGATGCGGTCAGTCGGGTGTCGGCTTACTTGAAGCGAACACCCAAACCACTTCCGCCGCAATTTCCCGACAAGGATTTCGGTAGACCATTAATCAATGGCATGCCCAGACTGCCCTTGAATGCTACCGAGGCCGAGCAGCGCGCGGCGAAGTTGATTCAAAGCGTCGATCTAATCGAGCGTCTCCGTCAGAAAGAAAAGTGGGATGCAGCACAGAATCAGTAACAAGTTGGGACCGTGCCACAACCGTGAGGTTGGCGAGCCATTTGGTTCAGGCTAGAAGGCGGTCCCTTGATATTCGCAGACGTAAATCGATAGCGCCTGCAAATCGCGGCAATCCCAGACCGGGACCGCGCGCAGTAAAAGGGTAAAGTAGCATGGATACACTCGAAACAAGAATGGCAGCTTTGGAAGCAAAGTTCGCCGCGCAGCAAGAGGAGTATAAATTGGTGGTTGCTGATTTATATTCTTGGTTGGACTCCCGCATCGCGGCCTTGAAAGAAGACTCCGCGACCATAGCTGGATACGGCGAAAGGATTGACGCCGCTGTAGCCGCCGCAAAAGACAAGCTGGAACTCACCGTTGGTGAATTCAGTAAGTCTTTGGCGAAAGAGCACATCATTACGGGTATCGCCGACGCGGTCAAGGGTGCTGTTATTGCAGTGCGCCCGGCAACCCGCGCTGAAGTTCAGGCAGGGCAGGCCGTGGCAACACGTCAGGCAACGCCGAGCGAGCTACGCAACTAGGATTCTGCAAGGGCAGAAAGTCTGACTAGTGTCCGGTCTACGGGCCAAGGATGCGGCAGGCTTGGTGCGGTGTCCCTCTTTTGCGAGTAGGGCACCGCGCCCCAAATTTAAAATTTTGCAGCAAGGGAAAGGACGTGAATAAAAAGCCAAGGATTCAAAGATCGCGTGAAACGTATTTTGTAGGAATCTTCAGAAAGAATAAACTGACTGCCATCAAAATCGGCTTGGCTAGCCGGGGCAAGACAGCGGAGCGAATCAGAAATCTCCAAACAGGCAGCATCGATAAGTTAACCTTGCTAGCCGTTGTAGAAGGGAGTTTGGAGCGTAAGTTCCACCGCCAATTCGCAGGATACAGATTACCGAAGGGCGAATTCTTCCGCCCATCGCCCATGATATTGAGGTTGATCGATGACTTGAAAGTCATACGAGACCTAGTGGACCAAGTCGAAGCGCTACCCACTACCCGTGGTATCAAAGGAACGAAAACATGAAGCCTACAGCACAGCAAGTTAAAGACTTGATTAGCAAGAAGCAAACCCAGATCGCCGATTTGCAACAAGAAATTCTGGACTTGCGCCAGATGTACGATTCGATCTTGCTGCCCGACTTGATTGCACAAGCAGCTTTGGATCGCAAGGTGGCTGGCATTGGCGCGAACGACAACGAGAACCGTGACGCGGTCCAGCACGTGCCCGATATGATCGCCGAATGTTTGGCAGACATGAAAAAGGCCGGGGATATTCAGCGATGAAGTTCGACAAAGATTTTATAGAACAGCTTGATAAACGAGAACCTAAGCCGCGCACGTGGCGCGACGTGTCTGTGCCCGAACCCTCCGAACAAGAACCTGCGATCATACCTGCTACCCAGATGCCGAAGTCGGCTTTGTGGTGCAGATTTTGCGACTTACTATTCGACCCAAACCAGAGACCCGTATGTCGGGCGAATTCTTTCGGGCGATGTTATTCCCGCATGGAGTTCTTACCGTAATTTACAAAATTAATTGCGCTAGGCGCAAAGGAAGGAGTTGTGCAAGGACATTTGTATCGGTATCCGCATCCCTACGATGCGACGAAATTCATTTACTGCGGACAGGGCCAAAACCGAGATAAGAGACATCGCTTTGGGCACACGACTTTTGGTCTAAAGTTCAAGAGAGATTTCCCCGGAGTCGAACTACCGCAACCCGTCCGTGAAGTAGTCGAAGTTGCTGACCACCTAGAACTGAACGAACTTGAAACTATCTGGATGTTTCAGTACCACACATGGCGGCGAGCATATCCGAGCGGATATAACATCGTGTTGCCGGGTTCGCAGGATTATAAAAAGATAGGCGTAATTGGCGCTGCGATTGGTGGCCGCAAAAACGCAGAGAGTGGTTTGATGGACAGAATCCGAACAAAAGAAAGTTGCCGCAAAGGCGGACTCATAGGTGGCCGAACTCTTGGCCGTAGGGCTGTGGATAGCGGCTTGCTTGCCAGAATCCAAGTAATAGGTGGCCGCACTTCCGCCCACGTACGTTGGCACACCAAACGCAGTATTGTAAGCCTTGCTTGCGAGTATTGTTACAGAGAGGCTGCTGCATGACCGACAAACCGCTAACATCAACGCAGAACCGAGAACACTTGGAGTCAATATCGAGTCCCGAATCCCGCGCCCTAGGCGGCAAACACATGCACCACAACGCCGGGCACCACCGCAAACTGGTACCGGGTTGTAAACTTTGCAACACACAAGAGCCACATGAGGTTCACGATCTAAGACCTCCGGGGGAAATAAAGTGTACGACTTAGAGTTTTACCCGCAACCACACGAGTGGTATGCAGCAACAATTGATTATGTGGAACCAAAGAAGGGCCACTGGTATACAGGAACCATCGACGGTAGTTTCGTCGCGGTATTTCTTCACCACAAAGTGGCGAGACGCGTAGTAAGCGTAGGCGATCAGTTTGCTGTTCGGCTGGTCCCGCCCACCGGAAAGCACTACGTCGTAATCGACGCAATGCCATTGACCGAGTACATGGAACGATTAACAAAATCTTGATTTTCGGGTGCAGTTCTTGGCAGAGGCCCGATAGGGCTGGTTCGAAAGGGCCAGCCCAGTACAAATCTTAGGAGGGTAATAGAATGGTTACGGAATTTGACTTGAACAATTTGCAAGTGATCGCCGGAAGGTTGATCGAAAAACGCAGTAAACTTTTACAGCAAGAAAAGGAACTGAAGAACGGCTTGGCGAAAATTACCAAGTCTTTGGGCGACTTGACGGAAGAACAGTTGCGTAACAACCAGTTGATCGCGGACGCCTTTGCAGCCTTGCACCCGAACGCTAGCAAGACGAAGCCAGCGCCTGCACCAGTCCCAGCCACGCCAGCCATCCCGACCAAGACCATTTAAGGCTTGACAGGTCTGGGCGGTCTATGAAACAATTGGTACTAGGACTTAGTCCTCTTCGAAAGAGTTTATTCACCTCGGCACCTTCGTCGTACCATCCCTGCCAAAGGCAGTGGGCAGACACCGATAGCGCAAACGCGCTTGGTGTCGCCGTGCCCCGATTAAAGAAGAAATACATGCAGCCGCTTGATCCTGCGCCTGCTGTAGTACCTGAACCATCCACAATTGAACCAGAGATTTATGATGTCAAGAAAGCAGCCTTCTTTCTGTCTGCTACGGTTACGTCAACCCGTCGCTGGTTAAAAAAGAACAGCGTCCCTGCTGTTAAAATTGGGCGGCGTGAAACATACCGTCGCGCAGACATCATCGCCGCTTGGGATCGTGCTGCTGTGTAGGATTTGGTACCGCTAACGGGAATCGAACCCGTATTGCCAGATTGAAAATCTGGAGTGCTGACCGTTGCACCATAGCGGCACCGCCCCCAGATTCTATCATGAGACCGCATCCAGTGCCTCGCGCTGAGACTTCAGCGACTTGATGTTGTATCGAGTAAACATGGAATCCGTCTTGTGCCCGGTCACGGTCATGGCGTTAACGGTCGCTACGCCTTTGTTTGTTAGGTTCGTTGCAGCCGTCCTACGAAAGTCGTGCAACTCTGCACCACGGTACGCCCGTGTAGCCTTGTTGTAATACCCCAGTTTCAGTTTCCCGCAAACTTCCCGCCAGTCTTCGCGCAATCCCTCAACCTCAAAAACAGACTCACCATACGCCTTGTTGCGGTTCTTGCGCGCAACCATAAATTTCGTTGCCGGGTACGCCTCGCCTTTCGAGTTCGTTAACGCTAGCGAGTACGCTTCCTTGTTCTTCGTTAGGAATCCCGACATCCGAAGCACGTTGTCTTCCCCGATCATGTCCCACGTGATGGCCTTCGCCTGCCCAGATCGCATGCCAGTCAAGTGCAGGAATCGAATGATGCGCTCGTGTTGGGGAATTTCCGCTATGATGTTTTCCAAATCCTGATCTGTGAAGATTCCTTGCTTGACGTTATCGACTTGTTTGCCGAGGATGGGAAAGTGGGGGATGTCCGCATTGTTGATCTTCTTGGTCACCTTGAACGCATGCTTTACAATGGCGCGAAGGTAGACCAGCCGCTTGTCGGTCGTCGCCTTGACGCCATTCTCTACCCACTGGGTCGCGTCCTTGGTAATCTTTCCTAGGTCGGCTTTCTTTCCCGCCCGAAGCTTCCGTAGTTCGATTTCCTTTGCCAACGATTCGGCCTTATACTCTAAGACTTGCTCAGACGATTCGCGCCACTTACGGAACTCGGTCAAGCGGCTGCCCATGGCAGATACCAACATGCCCTTGAAGTATCTGTCCAGATCGCGGAGCACGCTGGCGGCGACCGTCTTCCCGCTAGCCAAGTAATCGTCGCGGAGTTCTTCATAGCGCAATTTCGTGTCTTGCCGGAAGCCGATCTTGGCTTGTGCGCGCCATTCTTGCAGCTTGTCGTTTGCCTCTTCGAGGTCGGCGGTCTTAGTGGCCCGGCGCTGTTTTTGGCCATCAACGGTCAGCCACATGAAGTAGTTGGTAGACTCGCCGTTGCCCTTGCCCAGTTTGACCTTGCCTACCCATCCTTGGCTCGTCTCGTGTTGCACCATGGCTGCCTCCTGTATTCCGCCCGTCTGAATCAACTACAGGTACAAGGGTACAATACGGGTGCAATTTTGTCAAGCCCATGCACAATCCCCAATGTTTATGCGGGTATTGTGAATCTTAATCAGCCCTTTCAAGTCTGGGTCGGGGCATCGAAGGGCTGGGTTTACCTGTGTAATCAACGTATTAGCCACGCTGTGAAACGGTCTGAAACGTAGTGAAACGATAGCCTCGGGTGCAATTTGGGTGCAATTGCACCGCCCTACCCACCAAAACAAAAACCCCCATGGTAGCGCCACAGGGGTTTCGTCTTTCGCCAGTACAACCTCGTTATGCCGAGATAGCTCGATCCGGTTCCGGCGCTGGCACGTGGTTCGACTTCAACCCTTCAGCAACGTGCTGATTCAACCAATCGAAGGAAGCCAGCCACGTCTTAGCGTCTGCCGAAACGAGTTCGATTTTGAACGGACCTTCCAAACCGTCTAGCGCCGAGTAGTCGCGTATCCATGCCCACCCGTTCTCAGTGTGGCTGACTGGCGCAAACCAGATCGCCTTGCCTTCCGAATTCAGGATCGCCATATCGAACCGGGTCGCCGTGAATCCTTTATCCCGCGCCGTGTCCAACACTTTCTGAATCTGTACGTCCAATTCGCTTCGATTGATTTGCCACTGAGTCATGACATTCTCCATGCTCTTTAGATTTGACTTCATTCTCTGCTTATCAGGCAGCGAATTCCGTAAGACCCGTTCCGCTTCCTCGTTCTGTGGCGAGTGCGCTCCTCGGCGAATGCGGGTCACCTCTTCACCACAACGATGAACGGGCGATCCGTCGCCGCTTCCTCGTCCGCGCTAACCGTGTGGTAGGTCCCGGCAGTCATGAAGTTTTCCTCGCTTACCGCCAGCTTCATCCGGCCTGCCTTCTTTCTCCGCAACTCAAAACGCCCCTTAGCGTCTGAAAACACCAGTTCGACTTTCTTTCCCTCACCGATCTTCACAGCACAACCCTCGACAGGCATTCCATTCGCCATCCGGCACTCCCCGGCTATTACATAATCACCGTTGGCATCCTTCGTGCTCGCCGAGTGCGCCTTGCTCAAGTAATCGTCCGCGTACGCTTGATAAAGAGGCTTGTTAAATTCCGATGTCTGCATGCCTAGGTTGTACAGCACCGAATGAAACCGGAAAGTAACCTGCACATTTTCGGATTGTACGAAACCCTTCTGCACAGTCCAGACCACGTTCTGGTTTATGCTTGCCGACCAACGGCTGGCCGTGTACCCTATACCGCCGTTAAAGGTGTTGTGTCCGTCGTTCTGGCTGACGATCAACGAGAGCATGTAGCGATGATGCAAGGTCGCAGTGATGCTCTCCATGGTAAATGTGTTTCGGTAGTGAAGCGCCCCGACCGTGTTGGACTCGAACCAGTTTCCTGAGAATCGAAGGATGCCGACTTGAGAACTTACGCCTGCATTCATCCCGGTTGTTTGTTGTGGCACTGTTTGGAATGTGTCGCTCTTGAGGAGGTTTCCCCAAACACTAAACAATGGCACGCCAGCATAACCGCCGACGTTATTGGATGTGGCCCGGAACGGCTGGTAAAAATCTTGGTGACTGCCTTGCAAGTTCGCGTGTTTCCATTGGTAGCTCGCTTGCCCGACGTAGTAAGAATGGTTCTGCATCAAACCACCTGCACCACTCACCCGCAAACCCTTCCATTCGTCCCCCAATCCTAGGACCGCTGTGTGTTGGCCGCCGTCGATCACGTCAACTGTAGAGACCCTCAGGCTGCGAAAATGTTTAGTGGAATAAAATCCTGCACCGATGTGTTGGGCCTTGGCGGCTTGTAAGAACGGACCTTGATAACCAATGGCTGATGCACCAACGAACGCGCCTATAATGTCGCCTTGCTCCCGGTGCTCCAAAGTGATACCTTGGTTCATCACACCTAGCCCGGCACCGTCGAACGAAAACCCCACAGGCTTGTCACCCAACGTCATCATGGTGTCCGACAATTCCGGTGCCTTGAACGTGGCCGACGCGCCGCCAACCAAATGCCCGTACGAGTAACCTAGGCCGCCGTAATACTGGACTTTGTCCGTATAGACCGTTACGCCGCCGCCTGATGTCTGGGACACGCTACTACTACCCCCAGACAATTCGATCACTTGCGCCTGCACCGATGTGGCACACGCAAGCACTAGGATGGCGACGTAACGCACTATTCGACTCCTGCCTTGTGTCGGACTTCTTTCCGGCAACCGTCTGCTTTGTCGCAAGAGACGGCGAAGGTCGTTATTTGCGCCTTGACCGCCACGCCGTTGTCCACTTTGTTCAAGATGAATCCGGTATTGAATGCCACGATGCAAGGCCGGGTGTCGCACGTGAATGAATACGGAATGTTGTAGACTTCTTTCGGCGCAAGCTTCACGGTGTTCCGCGCCAGCTTCAAGTGCGTGGTCGAATCCAATTCATGCACTGAAGTCTTGCCGTCCTTGCCCTCGGTGCCACTCAGTGCGCTTACAACAACAACGACCGAGTATATCTGGTTGTTCGTTACCTGTAGAAATCCTTCGGCTTTCTTACCGAGTTCGGCGACAACCGGGCCGACTGTTTGCGCTTGAACTCCTACGCCTACCAACATCAAGACCGCCGCG
>Ga0265327_10003126_pt1 | contig 16270 bp, 11 predicted proteins | sample 41621metaG_FD_202089 | JGI IMG/M metagenome (GOLD analysis project Ga0265327, IMG submission 202089) | Rhizosphere microbial communities from Carex aquatilis grown in University of Washington, Seatle, WA, United States - 4-16-21 metaG | ecosystem: Host-associated > Plants > Roots > Rhizosphere... | reverse complement strand
GTCAACAAAATATAAACCCAATCGCATAACTAAAACGAGAACCAGCATTCCGCTAAGCGTGTAATAAAAAAGTTTGTCGGATGTTACTCATTTTTGAAGACTCGAATAAATTTGCGTACTTAAATATCCCATCAAACCGGCAGCAAGATAGGCAGCCGGCAAATATTTAAAACCAAAATGCTTTATAAAAATTGTGTTCGACGGTACAAAATGGAACGAAACCAGTAATCCCAGAAAAAAGGAATGGAAAAAAAGCAGACCGAATTTGCCATACTCTTCTTGCTTCAGGTTGAAGAATTTTAATATGAACGATTGAAAACTCAAATTCTACAGATTAATAATTCCATTTTCAAAAATAAACTTTTTTTTATTCTTGCTCAATAAATTTGCCACTTTTTTCTCGAATATTTTTATTTGACATTTTTTCGTAGAATTTATTCGTTTAAAAAATAGTCCAACGTCTTTATAAATAAACTGGTTTGCTCGGCGTGCACCCAATGTCCGGCATGTGGAATGCTTGCCAAACCTGCGGCTGGAAATATTTTTTTTATGTTTATAATTTCTTCGGACGGAATATAATTTGAATTTTCGCCTTTTATAAACAGAACAGGAAATCCACTTACCGGCAATTTTCCAGTTCCGACGCCACCCATTATATTTTCAAGATTTTGCTCAAGTGATTTTATGTTCAAACGCCACACAAAAGTATTATCGGGCAGGCGTTTTAAATTTTTAAGAATAAAATTTTTGAGACTTTCGTCATTGAACGATTTATCGAAAATTGCGCCGGCATCTTCGCGCGAGTTTAATTTAGTTGCATCGATACTTAACATAACTTTCATCATTTTTTGATGAAAAAATGCTTGTTCGGAAAATTGGTTATCGCGTTTGTAAGAACTTGGAGCAATGTCAACCACAATTAATTTAGAAACTTTTTCGGGATAATCAAGTGCAAAATTCATGGCGACTTTTCCGCCCATAGAATGACCGAGAATAATTGTTTTTTCGATGTTAAGTTTTTCAAAAAGCTCCAACAAATCTGTAGTCATGGCTTCATACGTGTGCACGTCGCTGTGTGGCGAGCGTCCATGGTTTCGTTGGTCAACCAAAATAACTTCAAACTTTTTTGACATCGCATTTGCAACCGTAATCCAGTTGTCGCCACTGCCGTACAAACCATGCAAAATAACAAACGGATGACCTTCGCCTAATTTTTTAAAATACAATTCCATCAATACGCATTTTTTATTTCGCGCAGGTACATTTGAATTGTGTTTTCCAAACCAAAATATAAGGCATCGCAAATTAATGCGTGTCCGATAGAAACTTCAAGTAAACCCGGAATATTTTTGACAAAGAAATTTAAGTTTTCGAGACTCAAATCGTGTCCGGCATTTATTTCCAATCCGAGTTTGTTCGCAAGTTCGGCGGCTTTTACAAACGGTGCAATTGCCTTGTCGCGGTTAATAGAATAATTTGCTGCATACGGCTCGGTGTATAATTCTATGCGATCAGTTCCGCAATCCTTTGCATTGTCAACGTTCGAAAGATTTGTATCGACAAAAATTGACGTTCTGATTTTAGCGTCGTGAAAAATTTTGATAACGTTTTTCAAAAAATCTTTGTGCACAAGCGTGTCCCAACCGGCATTCGAAGTTATTGCATCCGGTGGATCGGGCACAAGCGTTACTTGATGCGGTTTTGCTTTTAAAACCAAGTCAATAAATTTCTGGTTTGGATATCCTTCTATATTAAATTCTGTTTTTACCAAAGGTTTCAAATCGAAAACGTCTTTGTAACGAATGTGTCGCTCGTCAGGTCGCGGATGCACAGTTATTCCCTGCGCGCCGAAACGTTCGCAGTCCATCGCTACTTTAGTTACGTCTGGAACGTTGCCACCGCGTGCGTTTCGCAAAGTCGCAATTTTATTTATGTTGACACTTAAATGAATCATAATTGAATATTTGTTTGGAAATGTTTTTATTTATATGACTTTTGTCTTTTTACGACGTCGCAAAAATAAATATTTTCGCCACAATGTTTAAGAATAAAAATCGTTTTTTTCGACATGATTGAAGATACATTCAAAACCATTGCAACTGCAAGTCAGGGAATTTTTAAAGACAGAGGAAGCAAATTTCTGGCGTTTGCATTTCCTGTAAAAAACGAATTTGAATTAACAAATCATTTAAACGATTTACGTAAAGAATATTACGACGCACGACATCATTGTTACGCTTGGTCGCTTGGTGCAATACGCGAACATTACCGCGTAAACGACGATGGCGAACCCTCGAGCACCGGCGGAAAGCCAATTTACGGACAAATGTTGTCGTTCGAAATTACAAATGTTTTAATTGTGGTTGTAAGATATTTTGGAGGAACACTTCTTGGTGTCAGCGGTTTGATTAACGCTTACAAAACTGCGGCTGCTGATGCAATTAAAAACGCCGAAATAATTGTTTGCACCGTTAACGATGTTTTTGAACTGACATTCGATTATCTGGTTATGAATGATGTGATGAAAATTATTAAAGACGAAAAACTCGAACCGCAAAATACACTTTTCGAAATGAATTGCAAGTTAGAAATTAGCATTCGGCAAAGTCTGACAGAAAAAATTTTAAACAAATTAAATAAAATCGATTCTTTGAAAATAAATAAACTTTACTAATCTTTGCAAAAAATAATTGTCGATTGATGTTGCAAAATCAATTTTATCTGAAAATTAGTATTATATAAAATTAGAAATGATGTACGAAAAAATAATTCACAAACAATCAAAAATTTCGGTAATTGGATTGGGATATGTTGGTTTGCCAATAGCGCTTGAATTTGCGAAACACGTTCCGGTTATCGGGTTTGACATCAGACCTGATCGCGTGGAGTTGATGCGCAATAAAATCGATCCGAGTTGCGAAATTGAATCGTCGGCATTTGAAAGTTGCGATATATTTTTTACTGCGGACTTTACTGATTTGAAAAAAGCAAACTTTCACATTGTTGCAGTTCCAACACCAATTGACGAGCACAATCAACCCGATTTAATTCCATTAATTAAAGCCTGCGAATCGGTTGGTAAAGTTTTGAAAAAAGACGATTATGTGGTTTTCGAATCGACAGTTTATCCGGGCTGCACCGAAGAAGATTGCGTTCCTATTTTAGAAAAATTATCGGGTTTAAAATTGAATGTCGATTTTAAAGCAGGTTTTTCGCCCGAAAGAATTAATCCGGGCGACAAAGTCCACACATTAACAAGTATTACAAAAGTTGTTTCGGGTAGTGATGCCGAGTCGCTCGAAAATATTGCAAAAGTTTACGAACTGATAATCAAAGCCGGCGTACATCGCGCAAGTTCAATCAAAGTTGCCGAAGCTGCTAAAATTATTGAAAACACTCAACGCGATGTCAACATTGCTTTGATGAACGAACTTTCAATTTTATTCAACCGTCTTGGAATTAATACTTACGAAGTTCTCGAAGCTGCCGGTACAAAATGGAATTTCCTGAAATTTTTTCCGGGTTTAGTCGGCGGACATTGCATTGGCGTCGATCCATATTACTTAGTACACAAAGCGCGCGAAATTGGTTTTCACACACAAGTCATAACTGCCGGACGTTTTGTAAACGATTCGATGGGTGGTTACGTGGCAAAACAAACTGTCAAACGTATGATTGCGCAGGATAAAAATATTCGAACATCGCGCGTATTGGTTATGGGTATTACTTTTAAAGAAAACGTTTCTGACATTCGCAATTCGAAGGTTGCTGATATTATCAAAGAATTGAAATCATATATGGTGAATGTCGAAGTTGTTGACCCCTATGCCCAAGCGGAGCAAGTAATGCACGAATACGGCTTGGAACTGAAAGATAAAATTGGCGGAGATTATGACGCTGTTATTGTTGCAGTTTCGCATAATGAATATATTCATCTTACGGAAGAATATTTTAAATCGATAAGCGCTGATTGTGGCGTATTGATTGACGTCAAAGGAATTTATAGAAATAAGATAAAAGATTTGGTTTATTGGAGTTTGTAAGAAAATTTAAAAAGACAAGTTAAAAAAACAGCTTCAGAATATATGCAATTTTTGAAGCTGTTTTTTTTACTTATTATAAATTTTTGTAATTTTTGAGAATACTGAACGCTGCCTTCGGCTCTAATTCCAAATTATGTTTCAATTTATTTTTGTAAAAATTGCAATAATATTTTAATGCTTCAAAATAAGTTTTTTGATCGAAAGCGTCAAATTCGTATTTATCGGAATTTGCATAATCGATTAAAAACTTTGGTGACAATCCGCTGAGACTTTCTTCAATTTCGCTGGGAATATTGAGTTTGAGTAAAACTAATTCGCGGAAAAATTTGCGTTCAAATTCGACGTTATAACCAAGCTCATCTATATTGGAACAAATTTTTTTCTTATTGACATAAAATTGATGTTGATAAACGTAAAAAAATTCGTCGAGAATAATTTCATGCACTTCGTCCGAAAACAATTGTAAATCTTCGATATGTCTAAAATCAAGTTCGCCACCTTTTCCGTCTTCATTTGGTTCAAAAAGTACCACGTATTCATCGCCCAATTCTTCATGCGAACCAAAAGTAATTTCATAAGCATATTTTGACTTCGAAAGTTTCTCGAAAATATAAGAAAAAAACGGATCGCGTTTTCGAAGCAAATAAATTGTGTTATGGAAAACATTTAGTTGGTCGCTTGGAAGTTCTGATGTATAAATTCCTTTGAAGTCAGACATTCGCGCGCTTAAAGTGTGCGATGCGGCAATAGTCAAATCGCTTACTCCAGCCATAATTATTCCGCGACCAATTGATTTAATTGTTTTATTGCCGGTTAATTGCGCAAGCAGTCCTAAACTTATTCCAAATATTCCTTTTGTGGTGCGGTCGTTATGCAATAGAACTGTGTTACTGAATAATCCTGCACCAACTGCCCCAGCTACAAAACCTATTAATTTCTTTCGTGCCATAATGGTAATTTATTTTTGTTTTTATTCTCTTATTTTTAATGTTTTGTATTATCGAAAATCATCTTGATAAATTTAATACAATAATATAATTGTTTAAATTTGCGTTTTAAGTTTTAATCAAAGATCAGAAAAAAGTCGATAATAAAAAATTATTTTCTAAAATTTTCGTATTAAAAAATGTAAAAAAGCAGGATTTAAAAATGAATTTATCTCCCGAAATTGCCATCAAATATAACCAATTTTTACAAATCTGTAAAATTCAATTCAACGAAAATGAAATTCTTTTAATAGAAAAAGCATTTTCGCAACTTACTTCATATTTAGGACAACATACCGACGAATCGGAAATTATTAAATTGATCGAAGTAGCCGAAATCGCTGTGTTATATATAGGACTGCGGGCTCCTTCGATTATTGCGGTTTTTTTATTCGATTTAATTGAGCGCAAATTAGTAGCTTTAAGTGATATTGAAAATCATTACGGTAAAATCGTTACGCGAATAATTGATGGTCTCGTAAAATTATCGAAAATCGATATTTCGAAAATCAGCTCGCTTTATCGTAAGATTGCCATGGACAATAAACACGATCTGGAAATTCAAAAAAAGATAAAAGCTTTTTCGGAAAATTTTATAAAACTTTTATTGACTTTGGCGGACGATCCGCGCTCCATTCTTTTGCGACTTGCTTTCCGGCTTCAATTGATGAATAATCTGGAAAATTACAGTCAAGAAAAACAATTTGAAATTGCAGCAGAAACTCAACATTCGCATACGCCGCTTGCGCACTTGTTGGGGTTATACAAAATCAAAGCCGACCTCGAAGAATTATCGATGCGCTATTTGCATCCTGACATTTATTTTTCGATTCTGAATAAAGTAAACGAAACCAAGCAGGAACAAAATATTTTAATCGAAAAATATTCAAAACCAATCCGCGACGAACTTATTAAGCATGGGTTTCATTTTTCGCTGAAAAGTCGCACCAAATCTATTTATTCGATTTGGAACAAAATGAAAAAGCAAAAAATTGAGTATGAAGAAATAATGGATATACTCGCCATCAGAATTATTCTAAAAGACAGCAAAGATGAAAAGGCTGATTGCTGGCGGGTTTATTCGATAGTAACAGATTTTTATAAACCGTCTCCCGAACGTTTACGCGATTGGATTTCAGCACCTAAAATAAGTGGTTATGAATCGCTTCACGCAACTGTAAAAGTGAGTGAGGGCAAGTATATGGAAGTTCAGATTCGCACCGAGCGCATGGACGAAATTGCTGAAAATGGCGTTGCAGCGCACTGGCGTTATAAAGAAGTTGGTTCGGGCACTGCTTCAAACGATTGGCTGCACCAGATACGTTCCATTCTCGAAAGCGCCAATCCGACAGAATTCGAAAATTTTGCAACCAAAGCCAATGATATTTTTGTATTTACTCCAAAACTCGAATTACTTAAACTTCCAGCCAATTCAACGGTTCTTGATTTTGCATATTCTATCCATTCCGAAGTTGGCGCACATTGTATGGGCGGAATTGTAAACGGAAAAATGGTCAACTTCAAATATATTTTAAACAATGGAGACAAGGTAGAAATACAAACGTCAAAATTGCAAAAACCAAAACGTGAATGGCTCGACATCGTTATTTCTTCAAAAGCCAAAGCGTACATCAAGCGCGCAATACAGTCGGACGAATACGAAGCCAGTGAGCGCGGAAAAGATATGTTGAAACAAAAATTGAATTCGCTCAAACTCGATTACAACCAAGAAAATCTTGATATTTTACTTGATTTTTTTGGATGCAAAAAACATATTGAATTATTTCAAGGCGTTGGTTCGGGAGTATATGATCTGGCGAAATTAAAAAAAGCATTTATTACCGAAACAGAAACCGATTTCGACAAAAATAAACCAATTGAAAACAACATGATTCTTCCCCACAAAGAGGGAGTGCCGGTTGCCAGAACAAGCGATTTATTGGTTATTGATAATTTGCAAACAATCGATTATTCGTTGGCAAAATGTTGCAATCCGGTTTGGGGCGACAAAATTTTTGGTTTTGTTACTGTTTCGAAAGGGACAAAAATTCATAAAGTTTCATGTCCCAATGCCAACGATATGTATTTGAGATATCCTTACCGGATTATCGATGCGCAGTGGACAAACTCCAACGAATTAAATTCTTTTCTATCAAAGTTGCGTGTCAAAGGGAAAGATTCTGCGGGAATTGTGAACAACATTTCGCATACTATTTTTCACGATTTAGGAATGACAATGAATTCGATAAATATTCATGCAAAAAAAGCCGGTGCTTTCGAAGGTACAATTACTGTTTTAGTACCAAATAAAAAATTGCTCGAAGTATTGATTAGTAAACTTAAAAAAATTAAAGGTATAGATGACGTTTTTCGAGTCGATTAAATTTTACATATTGCTCGATATATATTTGTCCAATTTGTTTTTGTCTTTTAATTTGAAATAATAATTCATTGCTCGCGATTTTTCTTCGGGATGCGATTTAGTATAACATTCCATCATTGAATTCATTCCCTTTTGATAAATTTTAAACTTATCTTTATCGTTCGGATTTTCGAGCATGTATTTCGCCATTGTTCCCAAGTAAATCATCAGTAAATCTTCAGAATATTTGTAATCCAGTTCATCGACCAATGGCTGAATAATTTTATTGACGTTAAGGGTAATTTTTTGTGTGCCCGAAAACCATTTCATCAAAAAAGAATTTACTTCTTGGCGAATGTCGCTACTTTGTTGCAATGGCGTTTCGACAATCCATTTTATACATTCAATTACTTTTGGCTGATAAAAATCAAAATCTTCGGCTTTTTCTAATTTGTAATCTTTTGGAACTACCAACGTTTGCGAAAAAAGCGAAAAAATCCAAAAGAACAATAGAATTGCCAGAAACGATTTTTTCATATTTCATTGTCCATTGTCAATTATCCATTGAATTAAGCATCAATATTTGCATAGGTTGCATTTTGCTCAATAAACTCGCGACGTGGCGGAACATCTTCACCCATCAGCATTGAAAAAGTATGATCAGATTGTGCAGCGTTTTCGATTGTAACTTGACGCAATGTTCGCATTTCGGGATTCATTGTAGTTGACCACAATTGTTCTGCGTTCATTTCACCAAGACCTTTGTAACGTTGAATATGCACCGAGCCATCTTTACCTTTGCCTAATTCTTCAACAATTGCCAGACGTTCTTCGTCTGTCCAGCAATAGCGTTCAGTTTTTCCTTTTTTAACGAGGTAGAGTGGTGGAGTTGCGATGTACAAATATCCGCGTTCAATTAATTCTTTCATGTGACGGAAAAAGAAAGTCATAATTAAAGTTGTAATGTGACTTCCATCGACGTCAGCATCAGTCATAATTATTATTTTATGGTAACGCAGTTTATCGAGATTTGCAGCTTTGGTATCTTCTTCGGTGCCGATGCTGATGCCAAGCGCAGTATAAATATTTCTGATTTCCTCGTTTTCGAGAATTTTGTATTGCATTGCTTTTTCGACATTCAGAATTTTTCCGCGCAAAGGTAATATTGCTTGAAATTTTCTGTCGCGACCTTGCTTTGCTGTTCCACCTGCAGAATCACCTTCGACGAGATAAATCTCACAAATGTCTGGCGCTCTTTCAGAGCAGTCCGCAAGTTTGCCCGGAAGTCCGGCGCCACTCAACATATTTTTGCGTTGAACAAGTTCTCGCGCTTTACGTGCCGCTTGTCGGGCAGTTGCTGCAAGTATTACTTTGTTGACAATCGTTTTTGCATCTCGTGGATGTTCTTCCAAATAATTTTCGAGTTGTTCACTTATCGCCTGATCAACTGCCAGACTAACTTCGCCGTTACCAAGTTTAGTTTTGGTTTGACCTTCAAATTGTGGCTCCTGAACTTTAACCGATAAAACCGCAGTAAGACCTTCGCGGAAGTCATCGCCAACAATTTCAATTTTGGCTTTTTCCAACATTCCCGATTTTTCAGCATACGCTTTCAACGTACGCGTCAATCCACGACGGAAACCGGTTAAGTGTGTACCGCCTTCAATTGTATTAATGTTGTTAACGTAGCAGTGAACATTTTCGGTAAACGACGTGTTGTACTGCAAGGCAATTTCAACGGGAATGCCGTTTTTTTCAGCGTCGATATAAATTATTTCTTCAATTAATTTTTCGCGGGTTTCGTCGAGATATTGAACAAATTCTTTTAATCCTTCGAGCGAATAAAATGTATCTATTTTCGGTTTACCTTCTGCGTCTTTTTCGCGTTTATCAGTTATTGTGAGGGTTACGTTTTTATTTAGAAAAGCCAGTTCGCGCAAACGTGCTGCAAGAATGTCATGCTTGTATTCGATGGTTGTAAAAATGGTATTGTCGGGCATAAAAGTAATTGTTGTTCCGGTTTTGTCGGAGTCGCCAACTACTTGTATGTCGTTTAAAGGTTTGCCTTTGCTGTATTCTTGTACAAACATTTTTCCGTCGCGGTAAATTTCGGCTTTGAGATACGATGATAACGCATTTACGCACGAAACACCAACTCCGTGCAAACCACCGGAAACTTTATAAGAATCTTTATTGAATTTACCTCCGGCATGTAATACAGTAAGTACCACTTCGAGCGCAGATTTTCCTTCTTTTTCCATGATGTCGGTAGGGATACCGCGTCCGTCATCGGTAACAGTAACAGATCCATCTTCGTTTATGTAAACCTCAATATTTTTACAAAAGCCGCCCAATGCTTCGTCAATTGAATTGTCAACAACTTCGTAAACCAAATGATGCAAACCGCGTATTCCAATATCGCCAATATACATTGCAGGGCGTTTACGCACTGCTTCCAATCCTTCGAGTACCTGAATACTATCGGCACCATAATCACTTTTGTGTTTGTTGTTTCCGTTTTTTTCGATTGTTTCGTCTGTAACTTCGCTCATTTTAAATGTGTTTCTTTTATATTATTGTGTTATATACAATTAATTATTCAAAAATATTTTCAAAAGTAATCAATTTTGACGATTTTACAAATTAAATTTATGAACAGATTTTTTTAATGCAAAATCTTAAACATCATCTCTTTTAGTAAATCGCTGACATCGGCTGATACGTTATCGATTCCTTTACTTTTTAAATCGTATTCGCGTAAAACTGCAAATGTATCGACCACTTTTTTTGCTGAATATTTTCGTGCTGCGGTTTCGTAGTCTTGTAAAAAATAAGGTGCGACGCCCATTTGCGACGCCACTGAATTGCGGTTGGATTTGTCTTGTATAAAATGATAAATAAGTAGTTTGTTGAAATATGAAAAAAGCGACGAAATGGTTACAACAAATGGATTTTCTTTTTGATTTTCGCCAAAATATTTGATAATGCGGTTTACTTTTAAAATATCTTTTTGCGACAATGCTTTTTGAAGTTCGAAAATATTGTACTCTTTGCTTATGCCGATATTATTTTCTATCAATGCGCCATCGATAGTTGTTCCTGCCGGAATTGAAATAATAAGTTTATCTATTTCATTTACAATTTTTGATAAATCGTTGCCAAGATATTCGGCAAGCAACATTTCAGCTTCGGGTGTTATCGTATAATTTTTTGACGCAATATAATTATGAATCCATTTCGGAACTTGGTTTTCGTACAGTTTTTTCGATTCGAAAACGATTCCGTTTTTTTCAACTTCTTTTAAAAGACGTTTCCGTTTATCTATGGTTTTGTACTTATGACAGATGACCAGAATTGTTGACGCCAACGGTTTGCTGCAATAATGAACAAGGTCTTCGATATTTTTTAAATTTTGCGCTTCTTTTACAACTACGACTTGTTGATTTGCCATCATCGGGTAACGGCGCGCTACGTGATCAATTTGGTTGACGGTAACATCTTTGCCGTACAGAATTGATTGGTTAAATGATTTCTCTTCTTCAGTCAGCGTGTTGTTAATAATGTAATTCGAAATTTCGTCGATGTAATATGCTTCGTCGCCCATTAAAACATAAACGGGTTTGTAAATTTTCTTTTTTAAGTCTTTGATTATTTCTTCGAAAGTCATTTTAGAATCTAAGATGTTTGACGGATTGGCGATCGTGAATTATTTCCTGCAACGATTCTATGCCAACTTTTATATGGTCGTTCACAAAATTTTTGGTAACTTGTTTATCGCTTTCTTCGGTTTTGATTCCGGCTGCTATCATTGGTTGGTCTGATACCAAAAGAATTGCACCGCTTGGAATTTCGTTTACAAAACCGACAATGAAAATTGTTGCCGTTTCCATGTCTATTGCCATTGCACGCGTTTTTTCGAGATACAATCTAAACCGGTCGTCATATTCCCAAACACGTTTGTTGGTTGTAAAAACTGTGCCTGTCCAATAATCGCGGTGGTGTGTGCGAATAGCTGTTGATGCTGCACGTTGTAACATAAATGCCGGTAGTGCCGGAATTTCAAGTGGCAAATAATCGTTTGACGTTCCATCGCTGCGGATTGCTGCAATTGGCAAAATCAAGTCGCCTAAATTATTTTTCTTTTTAAGACCGCCGCATTTTCCAAGAAACAATACTGCTTTGGGATGAATAGCGCTAAGCAAATCCATTGCTAATGCAGCATTGGGACTTCCCATTCCGAAATTTATCATCGTTATACCTTCCGCACTGACGCTTGGCATCGGTCTGTCTTTTCCTAAAATGGGAACATTGTACCATTCCGAAAATAGTTCGAGATAATTGTCGAAATTTGTTAAAAGGATATAATCGGTAAATTCTGACAGCGCCCTTCCTGTATAACGGGGAAGCCAGTTTTCAACTATTTCTTCCTTGGTTTTCATGTGCTCCACTTTTGATATATTAATGAACAACAAAAATAATTAAAAATTAAGAATACGCGAAAAGTTTTTTTGTTTCTTTTACATTTATCATAATCTGATTCCCATAACCAATATATCGTCAACCTGATCGAGTTTGCCTTTCCAATTTCGAAGTGTATTATAAAGAATTTCGCGTTGATCTTCCGCCGAAAAATGTGCGTTATCGACCAATAGTTGCTGAAAATTATTGCTATAAAATTTGCGCATTTTCGGTCCACCAAACTGATCTTTATAACCGTCGCTAAAAAGATACAAATAGTCGCCTGATTTAAAATCTATTGTTTGATTTGTAAAATCGCCCATTGAATAAAGGTGCATGGCAATTGGCATTTTGTCAGCTTTTAGCATTAAAAATTTTTCCGATTCATTGGTAAGATTATTGTTTGCACGGACAATATATGCAGGACTGTTTGCGCCTGCAAACTGAATTGTTAAATTGTCGAAATCGATAACGCAAAGCGCCAAATCCATTCCGTCTTGTGGTTCGCCAAGCGTTCCTGTCTGATGCAAAGATTTTATAACCAATGTTCTTAATTCATTTAATATTTCGCTTGCGTTGATGTCAGTGTTTGATTGCATTTCGAAAGAATCTGATTGCGTCAATGAATTTTTGCTTACAATTTCGTTTAGAAATGTTATACCCAACATGCTCATAAAAGCTGCAGGTACGCCATGACCGGTGCAATCGCCTACGGCTACTATTGTTTTGTCGTTTTTTTGTGTTACCCAGTAAAAGTCGCCACTAACAATGTCGCGCGGAAGAAATAGCACAAAATATTCATCAAAAATCTGCGAAATTAAACTTGCCGGCGGCATGATTGCATTTTGAATATGACTTGCATAATTTATGCTATCTTTAACGGCTTTTTCGGCTTCTTTAATTTTGGTGATGTCTGAGTCGATACAAATGATTTTCTTGATTTCGTTATTGTCGCCCAAAATGGGTGTCATGGTAACTTGTACCCAGACTTTTTTATTTTTGCGCGATTCTATAAGTTGTTCGTAGCTGACAGTTTTTTTGTTTTGTATGCAATCGTAAATTAATTCTTTAATATTTTCTGGAGTTGTAGGTCCAATGATGTTATTGCTTTTTTCGCAAATAAGTTGTTTCAGTGTAAAGCCAAATAAAATTGTATAACTTTCGTTTACCCATTCGAAATCGCCTTTTGCATTCATTATTATAACAGCGTTGTCAGTGTTGCTCGCGACAATCGAAAGTTTTTCGAGTTCTTTGTTGTAATCTTCAATTATGTCTTGCGAAACTTTCAGTTCTTCAACCATCGAAGACAATTCTAATGATTTTTGTAGAATTTCGTTTTTTTGTTTTTCAATTTCTTTTGTGCGGGCGATAACTTCTTGTTCGAGATGCGTTTTTTCTAATTTCAAGTGTTGTTCGCGGTTTTTGATGTAGAGCAACAACCACAAAAGCAACGTACACGAAATGATGGTGTAAAACCATGATGTCAAATAAAACGGCGGAATAATTTTAATTTTAATTGATTCAGCTTTATCATTCCAGACGCCGTCGGCATTTGCAGCATTGACATAAAATGTATAAGTTCCCTGCATCAAGTTGGTGTATGAAGCAAATCGTCGTTTTACGTCGGTATAATTCCACTCTTTATCGATTCCGTCTAATTTGTATTTATAAATATTTTTCGACGGATTGCTGTAATGCGCTGCCGTAAATTCGAACGAAAAGGAATTATATTTATAATCGAGGTCAATTTGTTTCGACGCAAAAATCTGTTTATTCAAAATTTTATTTTCACCAATTTTAACTGATTTGTTGAATACTAAAAAATCGGTTATTAAAATTTCGGGTTTCAATTGATTTATTTTGATGCTATCGGGATGAAAAACATTAAATCCGCTAACTCCGCCAAAAAATAAAAGACCGTCTTCATTTTTGAAAAATGAATTAAAATTATATTCGTTATTTTGCAGTCCATCGCTGATGTCATAATTTTTAATCGTATTATTTTTTGTGTCAATTTCCGATAAACCATGATTTGTGCTTACCCAGATGTGTCCATTCTTGTCTTCGAGAATGCCCCAAATATAATCGTTTGCCAACCCGTCTTTTACCGTGTATGATTTGAATTTATATTCATGCAAATTTTTCGGGTTGTAAGTCATCACATCTAAACCGCCTTGTGTGCCAATCCACAATCTGCCATTAGTGTCTTTATACAAACAATTTGTTGCATTATTGATAAGAGAATTTGGATCATCGTTTGACTCGTACGAAATTATTTCGCCGGTTAGTTTATTGTAATGACTAAATCCGGTCGATTCGGTACCAATCCATAAAGCAGATGGCGTATCTTTAATAATTGTGGATAAAGAATTGCTGTTGAATGAAATATTTTTGCCTTGTTTAATATATTTATAACCAAATTTTCCGGTTTCTTTGTCGTACCATGCAAGACCGCGTCCTTTGGTAGCAATCCAGACTTTATCGATGTCATCAAGCAAAAAGGTGGTTCTGTTTGTTGCAAGACTTGTGCTGTTTTTTTTGTCGTTCTGGTAAACAATAAATTTGCCTTTTTTAAAATTTTCTTTTTTCATGACAGAGATTCCTCCGTGTAGCGTTGCAATCCAAACTTGTTTGTCGCCTTTTATATCGACAACAATTGCTTGGTAAATTGCATTGTCGCCAATAGAAAATTTATCTTTCGGATTATGCTTAAAATTTTTAAAACTCAAATCGCTGTTGTACGACCATTTTGAAACGCACATACCTTTGCCTGAATTTCCAACCCATAAATTTTGTTCGTCGTCAACCAAAATGGCTGTAACCGACTCGGATGCTAATGAATTTTCTTGATCACGTTGTTTGCGGTAATGAAAAAATTTGTTTCCTTTTACTACATCAAATTTATCGAGCCCCTTGTCAAAATTTCCAATCCAAAGAATACCAGACCTGTCCTGATATGCAGCCATCAAATGATTGGCGCTGATACTGTATTGATTGTATTCATCATTCTTGTAATGCAAAAATTTCATTTGCTTGCGTTGACTCGCAGGTAACAAAAACAAGGCATCGCCAAAGGTTGCAATCCAGATATTTTTCTGCGAATCTTCTATGATTGAGTTAATGTTTAAATCAGCAACCAAATCGGCATCATTGTCTTTCATTGTATAACGACTAAAATTTCCAGTTGTCTGGTCAAAAATATTTAATGCGTCTTTTGAAGTGCCAATCCATATTTTGCCGGTCTTGTCAGCCATCAACGCAGTAACGTCATTGTATGTGAGTGTATGTGGTTTTTTTGCGTCAGAAAAAAAGTTGGTAATTGTGTTCGTTCCGCCTTCAATTTTATTCAGTCCGTTTAATGTCCCGACCCAAATATTTCCATAAATATCTTCGGTAATACATTTTATTTGTGATCCGGAAATACCGGCTATTTTGTTCGATAAAATTGGCAATTTTGTAAATATTCCGGTTGACTTGTCTAACAAAAATAAACCGTCGAATGTCCCAACCCAAAAACGACCTTTGCTGTCTTCGAATAAGCAACTTATATTTTCGGCATTTGTTGACATTTTTTCATCTTTCTTTGGATGATAAAACGCAAAACTGTCTTTTGCAATATCGTAGCGTACAAGCCCGCCAAACTGTGTTCCAATCCATAAATAACCGTTTTTGTCTTCGTACAGAGAGCGAATTGTGTTGTCTGAAATGGTGGTTAGATTGTTGCGTTCGTGCCTGTAGATTTTTACATTGTAACCATCGTATCTGTCGAGTCCGTCATAAGTGCCAAACCACATGAAACCGTAATGATCTTGCGTAATACAACTGACTAACGTTTGCGACAAACCTTGCTCCATGGACAAATGCGAAAACTTAATTTCGTCCTTTTGACCAAAAACAATGTTGCAACTTACTATCAAAATTATGGTTATGAATAAAATAATTTTCATTCAAAGTTTTTTTGATAAAATCTGAATTTTATTTTTTATATGACTAATTGTTTTGTAAAAATGACTAATATGGAATAAAAATCCACGAACGATAAATTTTAGCTAAAATTAATATTTTAATTGGACATACTAAATTAAATTTTTGATAAATTTGAATGATATTTATTGCGCATTGTATTTAAATTAATTTATTTCAATGAATTAATTCGCTAAAAAAATTATGGTTGCGAATTAAGATGAAGGATTAAAATGGGAAAACAATTTAAAGATTGATTTTTAGATAAACAGCGTCTTCAAAGCATGCGTATTTTATGGTGCACAATTCGGCAAACCAAACTTTCAATCACGCGAAAATCTTTTGTTCTGGGCGAAAAACCAGCGCGGCGACATGATTTTTGAACCGTCAAAATTTTCGTTAAAATCTTTAATTGATGAAACGTTCGAATTATTTTCAATTATTGCGAAAAATAAAAA
>Ga0265327_10003125_pt1 | contig 16270 bp, 10 predicted proteins | sample 41621metaG_FD_202089 | JGI IMG/M metagenome (GOLD analysis project Ga0265327, IMG submission 202089) | Rhizosphere microbial communities from Carex aquatilis grown in University of Washington, Seatle, WA, United States - 4-16-21 metaG | ecosystem: Host-associated > Plants > Roots > Rhizosphere... | reverse complement strand
GGCGAGGTTGGCCGGCGCGATGCCGTCCAGGGTGGTGACCAGCCAGGTTCCGCTGACGCCGTTCAGGCCGTCGAGCACGGCCCACACCTGGGTTCCGCCATTGCCGTCGGAGACCAGTTTGACGCGGCCGTCGCCGATCGGATTGGAGCCGGCGTAGCCATAGGCGCCGAGGAAGGCGAGGTCGAGGATGTCCTGGCCGCCGAATCCGGAGATATGGCCCCCGGCCCAGGGAACCTCCTTGAACACGAAGGTGTCGGTCCCGCCGCCGGAGGAAACCACGTCGCCGCCGCGGCCCAGGTAGAAGGTCTCGTTCGCGGCGGCGCCGGTCCAGTGGTCGCCGGCGTTGTCCGAGGTGAAGGTCGTTCCGCTTGACGAGCCGCCCCCCGAGCCGCCGGAACCGCCGGAGCCGCCGCCGGAGCCGGGTCCCGCGGCGTAGGCGCGGATGTAGTCGATGTTCATCTGGGCTGTCGTGCCGGGAACCACCGAGCCCGGCCAGTATCCGCCCGCAGCGAGGTTGGCGATCAGGTACATGGGCACGTTGAGGTCTGAGGGGGTGGCGACCCTGTGCACGACCGCGCCGTCGAAGTACCAGGTGATGAAGTCTGGCTCCCAGTCCACGCCGTAGGTGTGGTAGCCCGCCGAGGTGTCGGGCACCGCGGTCCACAGCCCGTCCTTCGAATAGGTCCCTCCCGCCATGCTGTGCACGGTGGTGATCAGGCCGCTGGGATTCTGGCCGAGGGTCTCGGCCACATCGAGCTCCGGAGGCCACGAGCCGTTCTCCGGCAATAGCCAGAAGGCGGGCCAGTAGCCCTGGCCGGCGGGCAGCTGGGCGCGCATTTCGAAGTAGCCGTAGGTCTGGCTGAACGAGTGATAGCTGTTCAGCTCGCCCGAGATGTAGCTGTAGTTGTTCACCTGCCCCAAAAGCCAGGACGGCGTGGGCGACGCGGTGATGGTCACGACGCCGTTGCTGTCCGTCCACGGCTTCACGCCCGAGGTCGGCCCGTAGTTGGAGTTGATGTACCACTCCTGCTCGCCGTTCGAGGCCAGGGAGCCGCCGTTTCCGTTGGGGTCCTGGTACCAGAACGTGGTCGACCACGTGCCCGACGAGCCGTTCCACAGACTGAGATTGCTGAACTCGTCGTCGAACGTCACATGCGCGGTTGCGGCAAGATTATTCGGATCGATAGACACAAGTCACCCCCTAGCCTGTTGGAACAAGCGTAGCTGTAGATACGATTTTCGCGGGTCTCCCACCCGAACGGCCGGAAGAAGCGCCGCCAATTCCGGCGAAAAGCAGGCGCTAATCGGTCACTAAATTGGACCTACGTTCACGAAATCGTCTGCCGTAGAGCGTAAAAGCTTGGAGACAGATTGTCGCATCGGGCGAAAAACGGCCGAAATCTGTCAAACAACCGTAGCCGAAAGGCCTCGGTCATGGCAAAGGTTCGCTCTGTCCAGACCCGAGTTGCTTCGGGGGCGAATCGCCAGGGTCTGGGGGACAAGTCTGCGCTCGCAGGCACCCTGACTTCGCCAGACTCGCCTGCTGGTTGAATGTCAAGCGGCGCGAGTGTCGCAGCGACGTCCCGCCCCAAGTACAAAATACCGACTGTTAAGTATTTTGGCTCAATTTGGCCGGGGGTATCCGATACCTCCCGTGGGGGCGTAAATGTATCTTAAGTATGATGGATCGACGGCGCTCGAGAGTGCGCAGAATAACGGCGTGAATCTGTGGGCCAGTGGCGCCGGTCAGACCCTCATCGGCGATACGCTTAACGACGTCTTAGGAGGCGCGGGCGGAGACACGTTGATCGGTGGCACGGGTGACAATCAGTACTACCTGTCTGGCCCGGGCAACACGATCGTTCAAGGGGCCACGGGGGTGAACACCGTCACCACCTGGATGAGCTACGCCCTGCCAGACAACATCCAGAACCTCTCCGTCACCGGCGACTATCTCTACGCCGAAGGCAACGCCCTGGATAACCTGATCCGGGTCGGCGACAGCAACGGCATGCAGCTCTATGGCGCGGCCGGGAACAACGTTCTGGTCGGCGGGGCGGGGACCGACACCTTTATCGTCGACGGAACCTCGGGCAGCAACGCCATCTACGGCTGGCATGCGGGCGACCAGTTGCGCCTGATGGGCGGGTCTTTCCAGAGTTTCGCCCAGGTGCAGGCCGCCATGATCCAGCAGGGATCGGACGTGGTGCTGCACAATGGGCTCAACAACCTGGTGCTCCGCAACGCCACTGTGTCCCAGTTCCACGCGTCGGACTTTCTGCTCGGCCTGGATCCGTCCAAGCTGGGCGCCCTGACCTTCGATGACGAGTTCAACAGCCTGAGCCTGCGCGGCGCCTCCAATCCCACCGGGACCTGGACGCCCATGTACGGCGACGGCAGCGCCTACAGCGCGCTCAGCCTCGGCAGCCACACCTTGACCGGCAACGGCGAGCTGCAGCTCTACACCGACCCCACCTTCGCAGGCACGAGCGGCCACCCGCTTGGCCTAAATCCGTTCTCGATCTCGAACGGCGTGCTCGACATCCACGCCCAGACCGTGGACGCGGCGACCTCGGCAGGCATGTGGAACTACGCCTATTCGTCCGGCGTGATCACGACCCACCAGTCGTTCGCCCAGACCTACGGCTATTTCGAGATGCGGGCGGATCTGCCCACCGATGTCTCGGGCGCCTGGCCGGCTTTCTGGCTTGTGCCCGCCGATGGCTCCTGGCCGCCGGAACTGGACGTGATGGAGACTCTGAGCGGCACGCCGAACGTCGACTACACCACCGCCCACAGCCAGGCGACGGGCTCCCACACCGCGGTCGGCTCGGCCAGCCTGGTGACCAGCGTTGGCGGTTTCCACACCTACGGCGTGCTGTGGACGGCCACGACTCTGACCTGGTTCCTGGACGGTCAGGCGGTGTTCCAGACGGCGACTCCGGCCGATATGAACAAGCCGATGTACATGATCGCCAACATGGCGGTGGGCGGCTGGGCGGGCACGCCCAACTTCACCTCGGCGGACATGAAGATCGATTACATCCACGCCTACGCCCTGGCCGACGGCTCGAGCACCTGGACTTCCAGCGTGGTCGCCGCTCCGCCGCCGACCGATCCCACGCCGCCGCCCTCGACGCCGGGCTCCTCGTCCTCGGACAACGGCTCGGACAATTCAAATTCTTCATCCGGCGGGAACACGGGTTCCGGCGGGTCCTCCAACAATGGCGGGGGCGGCGGCTCGTCCTCCGGCTCGCCCGGCCCGGGGGCGATCAAGGTGACCGACGCGGTCTACATCGCCGCCACAGACGTCACCGCCGTCACCCTGGCCGGTTCGGTGCAGACGGTGACCGGCAATGACGCGGGCGACACCTTCAATGTCGCCAACAACAGCGCCAACCACATTCATGGCGGCGCGGGCGACGACACCTTCATTCTCGGCCGCGGCGGCGACGTTGTGACCGGCGGCGGCGGCGCGGACAAGTTCGTGTTCAACGAGACCCCGTGGACCGGCGGCCACATCGTCGACTTCGACCCCGCCCACGACACCATCGACCTCTCGGGCCTGCTCGCCCGCTCGGGCTACCGCGGCGGCGACCCGATCGGCGACGGCTACATCAAGATCGTGGCCGACAGCGCAGGCAACGCCCAGATCTGGTCGGACCTCGACCAGATCGCCCATGCGGGCTGGTGGCTGGTGACCACCCTCGACCACGTGTCGGTGTCCGGTCTGGCGATGCAGGGCGACGTCGTCACGGCCGCGCCGACGGTCTCGCCGCAGGCGGTCGTGTCGGCCACGCTCTACACCACCCCGGCCGGGGTGACCGATATAACTCTGCAGGGCGCGCAGCAGACCGTGACCGGCAACGGCGCCGGCGACACCTTCCATTCGAACAACACCGGCAACCATCTCATCGGCGGCGCCGGGAACGACACCTTCATCCTTGGCCGCGGCGGCGACGTCGCTACAGGCGGCGGCGGGTCAGACACCTTCGTTTTCAACGAAACGCCCTGGGCGGGTGGCCATGTGACCGATTTCAACCCAGGCGCCGACACCCTCGACCTTACGGGCTTGCTGACCCACTCCGGCTATCACGGCTCGGACGCGGCGGCCGACGGCTATGTCAAGATCGTCGACGCCGCGGGCGGGGCTCAGGTGTGGTCGAACCTGGATTCCGTGAGTCCGGGGGCGGGCTGGTGGCTGGTGACATCCCTCGACGGCGTGACGGCATCGAGCGTGCACCTGCACGGCGCTTTCATCAGCGGCTAAAGCGCATCCTGAAGAAGGTAGCCCCGGCGCCGTGGGTTGGGGGGGCTGCTCCGGCGCCGGGGCTGTTGAACGCTCGCGCGTCCAAGCACAAAAGGCGCGGTAGGCCGTCCAGTTCCTATGGCGAAGCTCTTAATTCCACAAAAATACATAATGGATTGAGCAATGCGCGGCATTTCACTGCAATAGAAAAACATAATCGTGCGTATAACTAGCTTCGCCGGAGCCTGATCTTGATTGTGGGGCGCGCGGTCCGCGGTCCCGGGGGCGGGACCCAAACCGTCTTCAAGCCGTTTGGCGTCTGTCGCGTCAGGCGATAAGAGTCGCCCCATGAAACCATCGATCCTGGCGGCCGCCTTGGCCCCGCTCCTTCTCATCGCCTGCGCGCGGGTCGATCGAATGGGGTTCCCGTTCCACGGCGCGATCGGCGAGGGACTCGGCCGTGGGGACGCTGCGCGCCAATACGCCGCCGACGTGCGGGCCTGCGACCATGGCCCGGGTGCGGAATGGTGCCGCATCGCCGCCGACAACGGCAATCTCGCCCGCCAGTTTCCGTTGGATCAGAAGCCGGTCCCCGCGGGCACGACCTATGTTTATGACGCAAGCCAGTGCGTGGGTAAGATCGAACATGGCATGTGCCGGGGATCGTCGCTGCCGCGTCTGAGCTACACACCGGTCTGTCACGGCGAGACCATCGACGGCCTCTGCGCCGGCCCGGTGTTCTGAAGCCCATGACCGACGCCGACCTGTCGTCCGCCTCGTCGCGCTCCCCCGCGCCGGTGTCTCGCGAGATCAAGACCACGCCCTTTTCCGACCAGAAGCCGGGCACCTCGGGCCTGCGCAAGAAGGTCAAGGTGTTCCAACAGCCGCACTACGCGGCCAATTTCATCCAGGCCGTGTTCGACGTGGCCCCCGGCCTGGAGGGCGGCACCCTGGTGGTCGGCGGGGACGGCCGCTATTTCAACCGCGAGGCCGTGCAGCTGATCCTGCGCATGGCCGCGGCCAACGGCGTCGCCCGTGTCGTCGTCGGAAGGGGCGGGCTGTTGTCGACCCCCGCGGCCAGCCACATGATCCGCATCCGCGGCGCCGCGGGCGGGCTGGTGCTGTCGGCCAGTCACAATCCCGGCGGTCCCGATGAGGACTTCGGCATCAAGTACAATATCGCCAACGGCGGCCCTGCGCCGGAATCGGTGACCGAGGCGATCTATCTCCGAACGCGGAATATCGACCGTTATTTCGAGATCGAGGCGCCGCCCGTCGACATCGACCGCGAGGGCGAGAGCCGGCTGGGCGCCATGGTCATCGAGGTCGTAGACCCGGTCGCCGACTACGCCGCGCTGATGGAGACCCTGTTCGATTTCGGCGCCATCCGGCGCGCTGCGGCGGCAGGCTTCACCCTCAGCTTCGACGCCATGCACGCCATCACCGGCCCCTACGCGGTGGAGATTTTCGAGCGCCGCCTGGGCTTTTCACCAGGCTCGGTGGTCAACGCCGAGCCGCTGGAGGACTTCGGCGGCCACCATCCCGATCCCAATCTGGTCCACGCCCGCGACCTGTACGAGCGGATGATGGGGCCGGCTGCGCCTGATTTCGGCGCCGCCTCGGACGGCGACGGCGATCGCAACCTGATCATCGGCCGCGGGCGCTTCGTCACCCCCTCGGACTCCCTGGCCATCCTGGCGGCCAATGCGCATCTCGCTCCGGGCTATGCCCGCGGGCTGGCCGGATTGGCGCGCTCCATGCCCACCAGCGCTGCGGTCGACCGCGTGGGCGAGGCCCTGGGCATCCCTGTGTACGAGACCCCGACCGGCTGGAAGTTCTTCGGCAACCTGCTCGACGCCGGTATGGCCACCCTGTGCGGCGAGGAGAGCGCGGGGACCGGCTCGGACCATGTGCGGGAGAAGGACGGGGTGTGGGCCGTTCTCCTGTGGCTCAACGTCCTGGCGGCGCGCGGCGTCTCGGCCGATGAGATCGTGCGCGGTCACTGGGCGCGGTTCGGGCGCAACTACTACGCCCGGCACGACTATGAGGGTATCGACCTCGATGCGGCCAACGGGCTGGTGTCGGACCTGCGCGCGTCTCTGGGCAACCTGCCAGGAAAGGCGTTTGGCGACCTGATTGTCGCCGCCGCCGACGATTTCGCCTACGCCGACCCGGTTGACGGCTCGATGACCTCCGGTCAGGGGGTCCGCATCCTGTTCGAAGGCGGCTCGCGCATCGTCCTGCGCCTGTCCGGAACTGGGACGGTGGGGGCGACCCTGCGTGTCTATATGGAGCGTTTCGAGCCGCCGGGCGGCGCGCTCGACCAAGATCCGGCCGTCGCCCTGGCGGTGCTGGAGTCGGCGGCGGACGCCATCGCCGGAATCCGCGCGCGCACCGGCCGGGCGGCCCCCGACGTGATCACCTGAACCGGTGAACAGCCGCTAGAGCAGCGGATGGGGCAGGGCTCGGCCGATCCACAGCGCGCCTTGTTCGGTCAGCCACAGGGCCGCGGCGAATGCCGCCACGACGAACAGGCTGGAAAAAGCCAGGAAAGTGTAGGCGGTCAATGTTCCGGGAATGCGTTTCTGCACGGCTTTCTTCCTTCTGGAATATGGGCCGGACCTCGGCGTACTCGCCAGTTCCGGAATAACGTTCCTGGACAGGTTCCGCTGCAAGGGCCGTGCCGTTCTCGGGCGTCGCGGATCGAAGTTCGAGCGCAGCCGTTAAGGAGGCGGGGGATTTCCCTCATCCCCGTTGCGTCCCGGCGCCTGGAGTGAGCGTCTATGCCTGGCGGCGAGCTTGAGCCTATCGGGCGTTCCGGCCCCAACCTGTCCGCCGTGCCCGGCGAGATGGGCGAGATTTTCGCGCGGGGCGGCGCCGACGACAGCGCCGTCAAGCTGGCGAGGTCCGCCTCTGTGTCCGCCCTGCGCCCCGGCCGCTCCACCGCCTGGACCCCGACCCTGCTGGCGGCGACTGTCGCCGGCGTCGTGGGCCTGGGGGCCGGCGCCCTGGTGCTCCACGCGCCAGCCCCGGCGCCGCCCGCGCCGCCGGCGGCTCTGCCCGTGTCGGCCTCGGCTCCCGCCGTTGTTCGGCCGGCGCCGCCGACCATCGTGGCCGAGGTCGCGCCCGATCAAGTGAGGCCCGCCTCGATACCCCAGGCCAGGCCGCGGTCGAGGATCGTCATGGCGCGAGCGCCCGCCCGGCATGAGCCTCCCGCTATGGCCCAACCGGCCAGCTGCGAGCACGACTCGGTCGGCCCAGGCTGCCGCCGCGCCATGGTCCAGGCCGACAGGCATCTGCGCGACGTCTATCAGAGCGCTATCCGCCGCGGGGTGCCGCGCGCCGTACTGGTCGACTACCGGGACCGCTGGACCGACCTGCGCGATTCGGAATCCGACAATCCCGCGCGCCTGATTCAGGGCTACGGCGCCCTGGCCTACGATCTGGGCCGCGAGGCCAGGGACGAGGGGGAGGGCGCCCATCGGCGGCGCGCGCCAGGCGGCCTGAAGGCCCTGGCCGACGCACTCCTTCCGTGGCGATGAGCCGATGCTGAACCGGATGCGGCGGGCGGTGGGACTGAGGCGGGGCGGCGGCGGGGGTGACCCCACGGCGGGCGAGTTGATCTACGCCGTGGGCGACGTGCACGGCCGCTATGATCTGCTCAAGGCCCTGCTGGGGCAGGTCATCGAGGACTGGAAGGCCCGCGCGCCCGCCCGCCGGCCGCTGCTGATCTTCTGCGGCGACTATGTCGATCGGGGGCCGCAGTCGGCGGAGGCGGTGGAGGCCCTGATCTGGCTGCAGAGGCGGGGCGACATCCAGCCGTGTTTTCTCAAGGGCAACCACGAGCATGCCCTCATGCGCTTCTTCGACCACCCGCTGGATTCCGCCGGCTGGCTGAGATTCGGCGGGGCCGAGACCCTGGAGTCCTACGGCGTGCGCGCGCCGCAGCCTGACGATCCGGCCGACTGCCTCAGGGCTCGCGATGCCTTGCTGCAGCGGATGCCGTCCTCGCACCTGCGGTTTCTCGAGCGGCTGGAGCTGATGCTGGTGGTGGGCGACTACGCCTTCGTCCACGCCGGGGTGCAGCCAGGCACTGACCTGCGCGGCCAGCGCGAGGAAGACCTGCTCTGGATACGCCAGGACTTTCTCGACGACGACGGCCCGTTCGAGAAGGTGATCGTGCACGGGCACAGCTGGACCGACGACCGGCCTCGCCTGCTTCCGCACCGGATCGGCATCGACACCGGCGCCTACGCCACCGGCGTGCTCACCGCCGTGCGGCTTCACGGCGAGGATATCGGCATGATCCAGGCGCGGCAGAGCCCTGCGCCCTCGGAGGCCGCCGCCGTCGTCTGATCCAGATCATGGGCAGAAGGATCCAGCAGGCTAGAGTGGGTCCATGCTTGACGCGACGGCGGCCCGCTCTTGATCTCCCTCACCTGTCTCGGCGGCGCCGGCACGGTGACCGGGTCCAAGCATTTGCTGGAGACCGGCGGGCGCCGGATTCTGGTGGACTGCGGCCTGTTCCAGGGCCTCAAGAACCTGCGCGAGCTGAACTGGGCGCCGCTGCCGGTCGATCCGTCGAGCATCGACGCGGTGGTGCTCACCCACGCCCATCTCGATCATGTCGGCTATCTGCCGCGGCTTGTCCACGACGGCTTCCGGGGCCCTATCTACGGATCGGACGCCACCCTCGACGTGGCCGAATTGATCCTGAAAGACAGCGCCCACCTGCAGGAGAAGGATGCCGAGTACGCCAATCGCAAGGGCTTCTCCAAGCATCATCCCGCCTTGCCGCTCTATACGGTGCGCGACGCTGAACGCGTGTTGGGGCAGTTCAAAGCCCTGCGATGGCATGAGACGACGGAGCTTCCCGGCGGCGCCAGCGTGTTCCTGCGCCGGGCGGGGCACATCCTCGGCGCGGCGACCGCCGAGATTCGCTGGGAGGGAACCACCATCGCTTTCTCCGGCGACCTCGGTCGATACGACGATCCCCTGATGGTCGATCCCGAACCCACGCCCGACGCCGACTATGTGGTGATCGAGTCCACCTACGGCGACCGGCTGCACGAGCGGCGCGATCCGATGGAGGCGCTGGGCGAGATCATCGAGCGCACCATCGGGCGCGGCGGCACGGTGCTGATCCCGGCCTTCGCCGTGGGGCGGGCGCAGGAACTGCTCTACCTGATCTGGAAGCTCAAACAGGCCGGGCGCCTGCCGCTGGTTCCGGTCTTCCTCGACAGCCCGATGGCGGAGAGCGCAAGCGATCTGTTGTGCCGCCATTCCGATGACCACCGCCTGCCGCCCGAGATCGCCTGCGACGCCTGCGCGGTGGCGACCTACGTCCGCGATGTCGAGCAGTCCAAGGCCTTGTCGGCCAACGCCATGCCCAAAGTGATCGTCTCGGCCAGCGGCATGGCCACGGGCGGGCGGGTTCTGCACCACCTTGAGGCCTTCGGCGGCGACCGGCGCACGACGGTTCTGTTCTCCGGCTTCCAGGCCGCCGGCACGCGAGGGCGGGCCCTTCTGGAGGGGCGCCGAGACATCAAGATGCACGGCCGCTGGATGCGGGTTGAGGCCGAGATCGCCGATCTGGCGATGCTATCGGCCCACGCTGACGCCGATGAGCTGATGCGCTGGCTGGGCGGCTTCCAGCGGCCGCCGCGCAAGGTGTTCATCGTCCATGGCGAGCCGGCGTCCTCCGAAGCCCTGCGCGTGCGCATCGAGCGCGACCTCGGCTGGCCTGCCCAGGTTCCTTTGCAGGGCCAGCAATTGCCGCTCTAGCCATCAGCGGGGCAGGTGCAGCCAGCGCCACAGGAGGTTGCCGGCGGGCGTCTCCACCAGCCCCAGGGCCAGTTCCGCCACGATCAACGCCACGACGAGGATTTCCAGTCGCACGAAGCGGGAGGTGTCGAGCATGTCGAGCAGGGCGCCGGCGGTCGAGCCGACCACGGTCAGCTTGCGGTCCAGAGTCTCGGCCCGCTCGATCAGCTCGTACTCGTCTTCCAGCCGCGCGTAGAAGCGTTCCAGGTCGGGCCGGTCCCACAGGATGTCCGGCTTTTCGCGCACGGCCACGCGGCCCGACAGGCGGTGCTGTGCCAGGAGCGAGCGGCCGATCAGGCGGATGATCGCCTCGCGCCCGCCCGGCCAGCGGCGGCCCGACGCCAGGCTCTGGGCGAAGGGCTCGACCGCCTCGAACACGCTGGCCATCTCGCGCTCGTCCTGGGCCAGGGCCACGCTCTTGGCCAGGGCGTCGGCCAGGATCAGCTGGTGCTCCACCGTCGCCGTCTTGAGCTGGATCGCGCCTGCGGGCGTGATCTGCTCATCGTGCTCCGGATCGACCAGAATCTGCACGATCTCCTCTTCGCCCGTGCCGTCCGGACCCGAGACCTGCTCCGCGACGTCGGCCAGCACCCGCGCCTCGTCCGCCTCGTCGAGTCCGATCAGCACGGCCGCGCCGTAGCGGAAGAGCACCGCCAGACCATGCGAACCTAAGCGGAAGGCGAGAGGCGTCGTCGACACCAGGGTCGTACGTCTCAAGCCGGCCGTGTTGAGCCGGTCGCCGAGCAGGACGGCGCGGACGCGGAGCGAGGCGGGCGGGGCGGCGGTCATCCGGTGGAGTTTGATCCTCCCGCGCCGATCAAGCCAGAGTGGGTTCCGTCAAGTGGATCCCGCGCGGCCGAAGCGCCAGACCAGCGACGGCAGCAGGAACAGGCTCATGATGGTCGAGGTGAACAGCCCGCCCAGGATCACGATCGCCATCGGCCCCTGGATTTCGCGTCCCGCCTGACCGGTCTGGATCGCCAGGGGCAGGAGCCCGAGCGCCGTGACCAGGGCGGTCATCAGGATTGGGGTGACCCGCTCGCGGGTCGCGCGGATCACCGTTTCCAGAGACCAGGGCTGGCCTTCGGCCTTCACCAGGTGGTCGGCGTGCGACACCAGCAGGATGGCGTTGCGGGCGGCGATGCCGAACAGGGTGACGAAGCCGACCAGGGAGCCCAGCGACAGGCTGTGGCCGGTCAGGGCCACGGCGATCACCCCGCCGATAAGGGCGAAGGGCGCCGAGCCCAGGATCAGCATCACGTCGCGCCAGCTGGAGAAGGCCAGCAGCAGCAAGGCCACGATGCCGCCTCCGGCCAGGGCCACGTTGAACAGCAGCTCGTGCTGGGCCTGCGCCGCGCCTTCGGCCGTGCCGGTGTAGGTGATGTAGACCCCCGGCGGCAGCTTTACCTTCTGGGCGACGGCGGCCTGCACCGCCTTGGTCACCTTGGCCGTCTCGTCCGGGTCGGGATTGGTGGTGACCACGCGGCGACGCAGCCCGCCTTCGTGGCTGATGCTGGTGCGCCCTTCGGCCAGATAGACCTTGGCCACCCGCTTCAGCGGCACGGCCACGCCTGAGGCGCCGCGCAGCAGAAGGTCGCCTACGGCGTCAGGGTCCTGGCGCACCGAGTCCGGGGTGGTGACTGCGATCTCGATAGTGCGGGCGTTGTCGTAGATCTGGGCCGTGGGCGCGCCTTCGTAGGCGGCCTCGATGGCGTCCAGCGCCTCGGCCGGCGAGATGCCGTAGCGGGCCAGCTTCTGCGGATCGAGGTCGGCGCGCACCGCTGGCGTCAGGGGCGGAGCCTGGGCCTGCACGTCCTTGGCGCCTTTGATGGGCTTGATCGCCGCCGCGACCTGATCGGAGATGGCGTCGATCTGTTCGAGGTTGGGGCCGTAGATGTTGACCGCCAGGGCGGCGGTCTCGCCGGTCAGGGTCTCGCCGATGCGGTCGCCGAGGAAGGTGACGACCTCGGAGGTCAGGCCGGGATAGCTGGCCAGGCTCTGGTGGATCGACTTCTCGATCCGGTCCTGCTCGGCCGCCTTGAGCTTGGGCTTGAGCTCCACGTGGAACTCGGTGTGCTCGGGCCCCCAGGTGTCCTCGCCGCCCTCGGAGCGGCCGATTTGCTGCTCGATGCTCTGCACGCCGGGGATGGCCAGGATGTCCTTGCTGATCGCTTCGCCATAGGTGCGCATGGCCGTCAGCGAGGTGCCCGGCGGGCCGGAGACGCCCAGCACGAAGTGACTTTCCTTGAACGCGGGCAAGAGCTCGGAGGTGAACAGGATGAAGCCCGCCGCCGCGCCCGCGGCCGCCAGGACCGCCGCGCCGACCGCCAGCCAGGGGGCGCCGCAAATCCGCTCCAGCAGGCCGTCGTGCCAGGCCTTGGCGCGGGTGAGGAGCCTCGGCTCTTCGTGCAGCCGCGCGTTCCTCAGCAGCAGCAGGGTCAGGGGCGGGGTGACCATGATCGCCACGCCCAGCGAGGCCAGGGTGGCGATGATGAAGGCCGCGGCCAGGGGCGAGAAGAACGCACCCTGCAGACCGTGCAGCATCAGCACCGGCAGCAGGGTGAAGGCCACCACCAGGGTGGCGTAGATCACCGGCGCCCGCACCTCGACCGAGGCGTGCAGGATCACCTCTTCCGGCCGGTCGCCGAGCTGGGCGCCGCGCAGGCGCCGGACGATGTTCTCGACGTCGATCACCGCGTCGTCGACCACCACGCCGAGGGCCACAGCCAGGCCGCCCAGCGTCATGGTGTTGATGGCCCAGCCCATGCGGTCCATCACGATCACCGCCGTCAGCAGCGAGAGCGGGATCGAGACGAACGACACGAGGACGGTGCGCAGGTCGCGCATGAAGGCGAACAGCACCAGGGCGATCAGCACCGCCCCGATCAGCAGGTCGTCGGCGATGCCGCCGAGGGCGGTGGTGATGAAATTGGCCGGCCGGTGCAGGCCGCCTGTCAGGACCACGCCCTGGGCGTCGAACGCCGATTTCAGCTCCTCGAGCGTGGCCTCGACGGCCTGAGTGGTGGTCAGGGTGTTGGCGCCGTATTGGCTGGCCATGGCCACCATGATCCCGGGCTTGCCCATGATCAGGGCGTCGCCCGTCATCGGGGCGGGACCATCCTTCACCTGGGCCACATCGCCGATAGGGATGGATTCGCCGTCGGCCATGGCGATCGGGGCGGCGGCGACGTCGGCGGCCGAGCGCGCCTGACCCTGAGGCGACACCAGCACCCGCTGCTGCTCGGTGTCGATATAGCCGCCGCCAGACACGCCGGTGGAGGCCTTCACCGCATTGATCAGATCACTGAAGGCCAGTCCGCGCGCCGCCAGGGCCTCGGGCCGGGCGCTGACCTCGATCCTCCGGATCTGGCCGCCGAACACGGTCGCCTTGGCCACGCCGGGCGTCGACAGCAGGCGCGGGCGCACCACGGTGTCGACCAGGGCCCGCAACTCCATCGGGGTAAGCTTGTCGCTGGTGAAGCCGACCTTCAGCAGGTCCATGGTCGAGGAGGTGAGAGGCTGGACCTTGGGCGCCTTGACCCCCGCCGGCATGTCGCCGGCGGTCTCCGACACCGCCTCGGCCACCACTTGGCGCGCCCGGTAGGGATCGGATCCCTCAGTGAACAGCACCTGGACGATCGACAGGCCGGGGATCGACTCCGAGCGCACCGTGGTCACGCCCGCCGCACCGTTGACCGATTGCTCGACCACGCGGGTGACCAGCTGCTCCACCTGTTCGGCGTCCAGCCCCGGCGCCTCCGTCTGGATCTCGGCCTGGGCGGGTACGAAGTCGGGGAACACGTCGAACTTGGCGCTCTTCAGCACGATCGCGCCATAGATCAGCAGCAGCAGGGCGAAGGCGGCGACGAGCCGGGGCCGGCCGAGCGACCAGCGGACGATGGCGCTGAGCATCGATCAGTCCGCGTCCTTGGCTTCGCCTTCGTCCGAGACGTTGGTCTCGGCGGCGAACAGGGCCGCGGCGCCCTGGGTGACGACTTGCTCCCCGGGCCTGAAGCCGGCCGGCACGAACAGCCCGGCTGCGTCGCTGCGGCCGTCCTCCACTTCCTTGCGCAGGAAGGTCTCGCCGCCGGTGCGCACGTAGACCCAGGTCTTGCCCTTGCTGCGCAGCAGCGCCGCGCGGGGGGCCAGCACGCCGTTGGCCGGATCCGAGATGGCCAGCTTGACCGGGGCAGACAGGCCAACCGACAGCGATCTGACGCCGGGCCCGCGGGCAGTGGCGATCAGGCCGGGCGAGACCAGCTTGGGGTCCGCGGCGCGGGCCGGGCCGAGTACGGTCGCCCGCACCTGGCCCAGGGCGCCGAGGTCGAGGTCCACTACCTTCAGTCCCGCCAGACCCTCGCCGGAGGGCGTGTCGATGCGCACCAGGGCGGCCTTGCCGGCGGCGATGTCGGCCAGAAGGCCCTCGCGCTGACTCGCGGACATCCGCGCGACGCCGTCGCCCCATTCCAGGCCGAGCCGCCGGTGGAGCAGGGCCAGCTTGGCGTTGTCGCTCTTGGCCTGGGCGCGGGCGGCCTCGACCGCCTTGGTCGCAACGGCCGCGCCATCCTTGTTCAGGGCCGCCGAGCGCACGAGCTCCGCCGTCGAAGCCTGGGCCGCGGCGTCGGCGGCGTCGATGTCGGAGTCGAGCTGGGCCAGGGGTCCCGGATCCAGCACCTTGACGAAGCCCGACACGGTGGCGGCCGCGGCCTTGGCCTTGAGCGGCTCGGACTTCAGCCCAAGCTTGGCCTGGATTTCCGACGCCAGCTTGACCGGCTTGACCGCCGCGTCGTCGGCGTCGGCCCGCGCAACGCTCGCGGCGCCGATGGCGAGCACGCCCGCCAGAAGGGCCGCCGCGCGTAGGGGAGTCTTGAACCTCGTCATCCTGTCTGGGCTCTTTCGGGCTAGCGCCGCTGCGGGGCGGGGTCGGCGACGGCTTCGGCGAAATCGCTGCGGTTCCACCAGCCGCCGCCCAGGGCCTGATAGAGGGCCGCGGTGTCGGCCAGGCGGGCGGCGCGGGCCTGGGTCACGGCGGCGCGGGCCTGGAGCTGGGCCTGTTCGGCCTGGAGCACGGGCAGAACCGAGCCTTCGCCGAGGGATAATTGCTTCTGCGCGGCCGCCAGCGAGCGGCCGGCGGCCTGGTCGACCGCCATGGCGGCGTCTACGGCCCGCGCGTCGCCCTGCAGCGCCTGCAGGCTGTCGGCCACGTTCTGGAACGCGGTCAGCACCGTCCCTCGGTATTGCGCCTTGGCCTGGTCGAGCAGGGCCTCGGCGCTCTTCTGCCTGTGCTCCATCTGATGGCCCTCGAAGATCGGCGCCGCCACCGCGCCGGTCACGGTCCAGAAGATATTCGGTCCGGAGAACAGCCCGCCGAGATCCGCGGCCTGGGTTCCCAAATTGGCAGAGAGCGGGAAGGCCGGCAGGCGCGCGGCGATGGCCACGCCGACGTTGGCGCTGGCGGCGTGCAGATTGGCCTCGGCCGCCTGGACGTCCGGGCGATGGCGCACGAGGTCGGACGGCAGGCTCACCGGCAGGTCCGACGGCAGGGCGATTTTCGCGAGATCGAGAGTGGGGATGTCGGCGTCGGCCGGCGTTCGGCCGGTCAGGTAGGCGAGCAAGTCGTTCTGTTGGGCCAGCTGCTTTCTCAGGGGCGGCAGGGCCTGCTCGGCCTGGGCCACCACCGTCTCCTGCGCGGCGACGTCGGCGACGGCGATCTCCCCGGCCTGCATCGAGCGCCGCAGGGTGTCGAGGGTCTTGCGGTCGGAGGCGACAATGCCTTCGGCGTCCTTGATCTGGGCGATCAGGGAAGCCTGCTGAATGGCTGCGGCGGCGACATTGGCGGTCAGGGTCAGATAGGTCGCCTCGGCCTGGTAGTGCTGCGCGTCGACCTGGGCGTGGGCGCTTTCGGTCTGGCGCCGGATTCCGCCGAACACATCCGGCGTGTAGCCGACGTTCACCTGGAGCGTGTGCAAGGTGTACGGGTTGGCTGTGTCGTTCAGAGCAGGCGGCGCGATCTCGTTTGAGAATTTCTGCCTGGTCAGATTGTAGCCGGCGTCCACCGTCGGCAGGGCCGCACCTCTCTGGGCAAGGTACAGTTCGTGGGCCGAGCGCAAGGCCGCCTTGGCGCTCTCGATGTCGGGGCTGGCCTTGATCGCCTGATCCATCAGGGCGTTCAGTTCGGGCGAGCCATAGACCTCCCAC
>Ga0265327_10003124_pt1 | contig 16277 bp, 13 predicted proteins | sample 41621metaG_FD_202089 | JGI IMG/M metagenome (GOLD analysis project Ga0265327, IMG submission 202089) | Rhizosphere microbial communities from Carex aquatilis grown in University of Washington, Seatle, WA, United States - 4-16-21 metaG | ecosystem: Host-associated > Plants > Roots > Rhizosphere... | reverse complement strand
TGAATGACCACGAAAGGAGATCCCAATGACCGTCAAAACCCTGACCGCCGCCGATTTCGAGGCGACCATCACCGATAACGCCATCGTGCTCATCGATTTCTGGGCGTCGTGGTGCGGTCCGTGCCGTGCCTTCGCACCGGTTTTCGATCGATCGGCGCAGTCGCACCCAGATGTGGTGCACGCCAAGGTCGATACGGAAGCACAGCAGCAGCTTGCCGCGGCGCTCGAAATCCAGGCGATCCCGACGATCATGGCGTTCCGCGACGGCGTCCTCGTGTATCGCCAACCCGGCGCGATGCCCGCTGCGGCCCTCGAAGATCTGATCACCCGCGTCAAGGCACTCGACATGGCCGACGTGCGGGCTCAGATCGCGGGCAAGACGCACTGACCGAATGAATATCGTTCTCGCCCTGGGTCTCGGCGCCGTGATCGGCGTTCTGCTCGGCCTGCTCGGCGGAGGCGGGTCCATCTTGGCGGTTCCGGCGCTGGTCTATGTCCTGGGGCTGGGGATCGAGCAGGCAATTCCGTTGTCGCTGTTGGTCGTCGGCATCGCGTCGGCGACAGGCGCACTGCCGAAGATTCGTGCCGGCCAGGTCCAATGGCGGTTGGCTGCCATCTTCTCGGCCGCCGGGATCCCGGCAACCGTCGTCGGTAGCGTCATCGGCCGCCACCTGCCGCAGCCGGCACTACTCGTCGGCTTCGCGATGGTGATGGTGCTGGCCGGAATCCGGATGTTGCAGGACAACGCCGGCACCGGCACCGCATGCAGAGTCGGCAATTCGGGAATCGACTGGCGGCGCTGTGCCTCGAGATCGATCCCGGCCGGATTCGTCGTCGGCCTGCTGACCGGACTCTTCGGTGTCGGCGGCGGGTTTCTGATCATTCCGGCGCTGGTGTTGATGCTCGGGGTGGAGATGCCCGTCGCGATCGGTACCTCGCTGCTCATCATCGTCGTGAACTCGTTGGCGGGTCTGTTGTCCCACCTCAGCGGCACCACCATCGACTGGACCAGCGCGGCGGCGTTCGTCGGCACCGCAATGGTCGGTTCGCTGATCGCCGGCCACCTGGGCACCCGGCTCGACACCCGGCGGCTGCAGCATTGGTTCGCCTACCTCGTCTTCGCTGTCGCCGCTTATGTGCTCATCGACACGATCGTCGTGAGCTTCTCGTGACCCGATCGGCGGCCGTCCGCGAATCTTCACCAGACCGACATGTCGCCGCCCCGTTACGTGACGTGCGCGGTTGCGCAGCTTCTGGACAATGGCCGTATGGATACCGATACCGGCCGCAATACGCCGGGTCGCCGCGTCTGGGCCGACCCGCTGGCGTTGGGATTCCAGGCGCACCGGCAGCTGATGTTGCTGCGCCTACGCTGGCATGGCCGCCGTCTGGACACCCGTCCAGACGGCCAACCGGACTGACGCCTAATCGCTTGTGCCGCCGGGTATTTCCGGTGTGGCCAAGTGTTAGCGCAGACGGCTACTGATCGGTAACTCGTTTCTTAGGAATCCCACCTGGGAGAACGTGACGAAAGCCACATTTTGACAGGTGTCAAGCGACTGCAATCCATTTGACGTGCGTATTCATGTGGTCGCCACCCGGCCTGCAATGGCGCGTCCTGGCTAGTGCACCCTAAGAGAAGTGCAATAATCGGTACTAGCAGTGACATCAAAATTTTGGCGGCGCCGAGCTGGCGATCGTGAGCACCGTTCTGCGGCGTCTCCGGAAACAGTGCGACGGACTCCGAAACAGAGTGTGAAAGGCAGGCGTCGTGGGTCTTAACGACGGCGACAACGGCACCTCGCGGCAGAAGCTCGAGAAGGTCGTCATCCGCTTCGCTGGTGACTCCGGTGACGGTATGCAGCTGACCGGTGACCGGTTCACTTCGGAAGCCGCCCTCTTCGGCAATGACCTTGCGACGCAGCCGAACTACCCCGCCGAGATCCGCGCACCACAGGGCACCCTGCCCGGTGTGTCGTCGTTCCAGATCCAGATCGCGGATTACGACATCCTCACCGCCGGCGACCGCCCCGACGTGCTCGTCGCGATGAACCCGGCCGCGCTCAAGGCCAACGTCGCCGACCTCCCGCGCGGCGGCATGATCATCGCCAACTCCGACGAGTTCACCAAGCGCAACCTGGCCAAGGTCGGTTACGCCGAGAACCCGCTGGAAAACGATGAACTGTCCGAGTTCGTCGTCATCCCGGTGGCCATGACCACGCTGACGCTGGCCGCGGTAGAAGCCATCGGCGCGACCAAGAAGGACGGTCAGCGCGCCAAGAACATGTTCGGGCTCGGCCTGCTGTCCTGGATGTACGGCCGCGAGCTGGAGCACAGCGAGGCCTTCATCCGCGAGAAGTTCGGTCGCAAGCCCGAGATCGCCGAGGCCAACGTCCTCGCGCTCAAGGCCGGCTGGAACTACGGCGAGACCACCGAAGCCTTCGGTACCACCTACGAGGTGGCCCCGGCCAAGCTCAAGTCCGGCGAATACCGTCAGATCTCCGGCAACACGGCCATGGCCTACGGCATCGTCGCCGCCGGTCAGCTGGGTGACATCCAGGTGGTGCTCGGCACCTACCCGATCACCCCGGCCAGCGACATACTGCACGAGCTGTCCAAGCACAAGAACTTCAACGTCCTGACCTTCCAGGCCGAGGACGAGATCGCCGGTATCGGCGCGGCCATCGGTGCCTCGTACGGTGGCGCGCTCGGTGTGACCAGCACGTCGGGCCCCGGTGTCTCGCTGAAGTCGGAGGCCATCGGGCTCGCGGTGATGACCGAGCTGCCGCTCATCGTCATCGACGTTCAGCGCGGTGGCCCGTCCACCGGTCTCCCGACCAAGACCGAGCAGGCCGACCTGCTGCAGGCGCTGTACGGCCGCAACGGCGAATCGCCCGTCGCGGTCCTCGCGCCGGCCTCTCCGTCGGACTGCTTCGACATCGCGGTGGAGGCAGTGCGGATCGCCATCGGCTACCACACCCCGGTGATCATCCTGTCCGACGGCGCGATCGCCAACGGCTCCGAGCCGTGGCGCATCCCGGACATCAGCAGCTACCCGGCCATCGAGCACACGTTCGCCGAGCCGGGCAAGCCGTTCCAGCCATACGCGCGTGATCCCGAGACGCTGGGTCGCCAGTTCGCCATCCCGGGCACCCCGGGCCTGGAGCACCGCATCGGTGGTCTGGAAGCGGCCAACGGCTCCGGCAACATCTCCTACGAGCCCAAGAACCACGACCTCATGGTCCGGTTGCGCCAGCTCAAGATCGACGGCGTCAAGGTGCCCGATCTCGAGGTCGACGACCCGAGCGGCGAAGCCGAACTGCTGATGCTCGGTTGGGGCAGCTCGTACGGTCCGATCGGTGAGGCGTGCCGCCGCGCCCGTCGCAACGGCATCAAGGTTGCGCACGCTCAGCTGCGCCACCTCAACCCGTTCCCGGCCAACCTCGAAGAGGTCCTGCGCAAGTACGACAAGGTCGTCGTGCCCGAGATGAATCTTGGCCAGCTGGCCCTGCTGCTGCGCGGCAAGTACCTGGTCGACGTCCAGTCGGTGACCAAGGTCGAGGGCATGGCGTTCCTGGCCGACGAGGTCGAGGGCATCATCAGCGCGGCACTGGACGGATCGTTGCGCGAAAAGGAAACTGACAAGGCCAAGTTCGCACGGCTGGCAGCCGCCACCGTGGAAACCGGTGTGGGAGCAAACGCATGACGGATCTGATCGGTGCTGATCTGGGCCTGACCGAAGCCCTCAGCAAGAATGCCCTGGTTCCGACCACGGACCAGCCGCAGAAGGGCAAGGACTTCACCAGCGACCAGGAAGTGCGCTGGTGCCCGGGCTGTGGTGACTACGTCATCCTCAACACCATCCGTAACTTCCTGCCGGAGCTGGGCCTGCGCCGCGAGAACATCGCGTTCATCAGCGGCATCGGCTGCTCCAGCCGGTTCCCGTACTACCTGGAGACCTACGGCTTCCACTCGATCCACGGTCGTGCCCCGACCATCGCCACCGGCTTGGCGCTGGCGCGTCCGGACCTGTCGGTGTGGGTTGTCACCGGTGACGGTGACTCGCTGTCGATCGGTGGCAACCACCTGATCCATGCGCTGCGCCGCAACATCAACATCACGATCCTGCTGTTCAACAACCGGATCTACGGTCTGACCAAGGGTCAGTACTCGCCGACCTCGGAGGTCGGCAAGGTCACCAAGTCGACCCCGATGGGTTCGCTGGACCAGCCGTTCAACCCGGTGTCGCTGGCGCTGGGTGCCGAGGCCACATTCGTCGGCCGGGCGCTGGACTCCGATCGCAAGGGCCTGACCGAGGTGCTCAAGGGCGCGGCTGCGCACCGCGGTGCCGCCATCGTCGAGATTCTGCAGGACTGCCCGATCTTCAACGACGGCTCGTTCGACCCGCTGCGCAAGGAAGGCGCCGAGGACCGGCTGATCAACCTGGTCCACGGCCAGCCGATCACCTTCGGCGCAGAGAACGAGTTCTGCGTCACCAAGTCCGGCTATGGGCTGGAGATCGGTAAGACCGCTGACGTCGACCCGTCGGACATCGTGGTGCACAACGCTCAGCTCGACGATCCGGCCTACGCCTTCGCATTGTCGCGGCTGTCGGAGCAGAACCTCGAGCACACCGTGATGGGTATCTTCCGTTCGGTGAACCGGCCGACCTACGACGACGAAGCGCGTAATCAGGTCAACTCGGCGATGGAATCCAAGGCGCACGACACCGCTGCTCTGCAATCCTTGCTGCGTGGCAAGGACACCTGGACCGTCGACTGATAGCGACGCATTGATCGAAGACGCCCCGCTGGCCGCAGTAGTACTGGCCGGCGGGGCGTCTCGTCGTATGGGACGAGACAAGGCCACCGTGCGTTTCCGCGGAGTGGCGGGGGAGACCACCTTCGTGGAGCAGGCGGTGGCGACCCTGCGTTCACGATGTGAGGCGGTGTTCGTGATCGCCGCGCGCGGCCAGGCGCTGCCCGACCTCGATGCGGAGGTGTTGCGGGACGCGACGCCCGGCGTGGGGCCCCTGTTGGCCACCGCCCGCGGGTTGCGGGCTGCGGCCGACGCCGGATACCCGAGTGCATTCGTGTGCGCCGTGGACATGCCGTATCTGACGGCCGAGCTGATCGATGAGCTGGCCGGGCACGCGGCCCGGGTGGGCGCCGACGTGGTACTGCCCTGGGATGGGCGCGATCACTACCTGGCGGGTATCTACCGGACCGCGCTGGCCACCCGGGCCGACGAACTGGTGGCTCACGGGCGGCGCAGCATGCGGGCTCTGGTCGAGACCTGCGACACTCAGCGGGTGGTGCTGGACCGGCAGCGGGCGCTGGTCAACGTCAACAGCCCGGACGACTTCGCCTGAACATCTCAGCAAAGACCCGTGAGCGTGCTGCTCCATTATTGAATTTATCGCCGTGTGGCGAATTTGAATTTGAGCAATTACCGCAGTGTGCGATTACTGTGCGAATAGGACGTCGCAATTCCGGTGTATTCATGGATCTATTCGTCTGCGAATTCTGAACACGTTGCAGGACAACGGTTTTGGCTGTCGTGCCAGTGGGATGGTGGTTAACGGTGGCTGAACACATCGCGTCGTCAGCCCGAAAAGTCCTGATCGGCGGCGGTGTCGAGCGGCCATACCCACTCTATTGCGGTTTGACGCATCCGTCGGCAGCGAATCGAGGCGTGCGCGCATATTGATCGCACTCCGCGACACGCCAGAGGTTTAGCCCGAAGCGCGACAAAATGTGGCGCTGACCTGCGACGACTGTGACCAATGTGAATTGAATTCTGTGTGCCAGGCCACAATTTCATGGTGACCTCTATCACGAAATGTTGCCGAACTGTGATTTGTTAGCGGGGCTTTATATGTCGCGTGACCTGCTTATGTTCCTCTCAGGTTCGGTCGTGATCTGCTTGTTATCTGGACGGGATGGGTTCGACATCGCCCAGTGAATTCTTGCTACGGTCCTCGTGCTGCTCCAAAAGAGCAAATAACTGAAAAACCATGAACCTGCGTGTGAGCGGGATCGCGGTGGGACCAGAGCAGATGGCCTGTTGCCCGTAGCGTCCGCCGGCTTCGAGCCCGGACCGATCAAACCGCCCCCGCTGTCGTGTCTGACCGAGACGGCACGATTCAGCCCCCTAACGCCTGCCCGGCAGGCAGTAGTTCGCACCGCCTATGCGCGGGCGATGTTTGGCGCGCGCTCGGCGAGAGGAAGAACGTGAAGAACATCCGCACAACGCTTGGACTGGTTGCCGTTGCCGGGGCCGTTGCAGTTGCCCCGATGGTCATCGGTACCGGTACCGCGAATGCGGACGGCGGCCACAACTGGGACGCCGTTGCAGCCTGTGAGTCCGGTGGAAACTGGGGCATCAACACCGGCAACGGTTACTACGGTGGGCTGCAGTTCAACCTGGGCACCTGGCGTGCCAACGGCGGCTCGGGCATGCCCCACACCGCCAGCAAGGACGAGCAGATTCGAGTTGCCGAGAACGTCGCGTCCCGCCAGGGCATGGGCGCTTGGCCGGTCTGCGGTCGTCGGGGCTAGTTTCCAGCCCGGATAATCCCGCACCGGAGCGCCACAAGCGCTCGAACGAGACATCAGAGGGTGTCGGACCACACGGTCCGACACCCTTTGTCGTGTCTTGTCGGGTCGGCCTGGGTGATACGTCACTTGATGAAACGATGGGGGCATGGCGACGCACGACATCGCGACCGGCCTCGGCACCCTGAGGGTCCACGTCAGCGGCTCCGGTGCCCCGATTCTCCTGATGCCCAGCCTGTTGACCGACCACACGCTGTACGCAGCCCAGGTGGCCCACTTCTCCGCGAGCTACACCACAATCGCGGTGGATCCGCCAGGGCAGGGCGGCAGCGAACCGTTGCGCAGAACCTTCACCTTCGAGGAGAGCGCCCGCGCGTACCTCGATGTGCTGGACGAGTTAGGGCTGTCCTGGGCGCATCTGGTGGGCAACTCCTGGGGTGCCATGGTCGGCGGCACGATTTCCGCGATGTTCCCGGACCGGGTCGGGCGTGCGGTACTGCTCAACGGGACCGCGTCGGAGGGCCCCCGATGGGATCGTCTGCAACTCGCACTGGCGGCGCGGATGACCCGCCTGGCCGGGCGTCCACTCTTCGTGCGGTCTACGGTCGTGCCCCGCTTCCTCGGGCGGACCACGCGCCGGCAGCGGCCTGAACTGGTCGACGGACTCGTGGCGATGATCAGGCGCAACAACGCCCGGTCGGCGAGCTTTGCGGTCGAGAGCATCGTGGTCAGACGTCCCGACCAGCACGCGCTGTTCGGCCGGGTCGTTGCCCCCACCCTGGTCGTCGCCGGTAGCGAGGACGCGAGTTTTCCGGTCGCCGAAGTGCGCCGCATGGCCGAGGCGATTCCCGGCTCGGAGCTGGTGATCCTGGATCAGATCGGACACCTGGCCGCCTACGAGGCGCCCGACGCCGTCAACGCGCTCATCGACGACTTCCTCGACGACGACCCCGGGCGTTGATCGCGCGAGCGACGCGCCGTCATGTGCTAACAACGGAGCATGGCCCTGACTCCGTTCGATGACCTGGATTCGTACCTCTCTCTACCCCGGGTGTCCGGGCTCGCGGTCTCGCCCGACGGCCGCCGCGTCGTCACGATGATCAGCGAACTGAACGAGAAGGCCACCGAATTTGTCAGCGCGGCTTGGGAACTCGACCCGGACGGACACCGCGAGGCGCGCCGGCTGACCTACGGCGCCAAGGGGGAGTCCCAGCCGACCTTCACCGCCTCCGGCGACCTGCTGTTCGTCGCGGCGCGACCCACCGATTCCGACGATGATCCACCAGCGGCTCTGTGGCAGTTGCCGGCGAACGGTGGTGAAGCGCAACGGGTTCTCGAGCTGGCGGGCGGCGTCGGTGCGGTGCACGCGGCTCGCGCCGCGGACGTCGTGGTGGTGACGGCGTCGATGCTCCCGTCGGCAGGCACGCCCGACGACGACAAGCGACTGCGCACGCTTCGCAAAGACAAGAAGGTGACGGCGATCCTGCACGCCGGCTACCCGGTGCGGCACTGGGATCACGACCTGGGACCGGACCACGCGCACCTGCTCCGTGTCGAATCTGGTGCGGCCCATGACATCACGCCCGAGCCGGGGATGGCGCTGAACGAGGCCACCGTCGACGTGAGCGCGGACGGGACGTTCGCGGTCACGTCCTGGGCGGTGCCGGCTCCGGGGGCCGCGCTGCGGAACGTCCTGGTCCGCATCGACATCGGCACGGGGGAGCGCACCGTGATCGCCGACGACCCGGGCGCCGACCTGGGCGGCCCTGCCATCTCACCGGACGGTAGCGCGGTCGCGTTCCTCCGTGAGACGCACTCGACGCCGGCGCAAGCGCCGCAGATCACCTTGTGCCGGCAGTCTTTTGGTGGCGAGCAGGTGGAACTCACCGCCCAATGGGGCCGTTGGCCGACATCGGTGGTGTGGTCGCACGACGGGTCGACGCTGCTGGTGACCGCGGACGACAACGGCCGGGCGCCGATCTTCGCCGTCGACCCGTCGAGCGGAGCGGTCACCCAGTTGACCCACGACGACTTCGCCTACGGCGAAGTCCGCCCCGTCGCCGGTGGTGCGCTGTACGCCCTGCGCAGCAGCTACCTGACCCCACCCCATCCGGTCCGTGTCGACGCCGACGGCTCGGTCACCGTCTTGCCATGCGTCGAATTTCCTGAATTGCCAGGCGAATTGGCCGAGCTGACGGCCACGGCGGACGACGGCACCCGCGTCCGGTCCTGGCTGACGCTGCCGGCCGGCGACACGGCCGCGCCGCTGTTGCTGTGGGTGCACGGCGGACCGCTGGGCAGCTGGAACACCTGGCACTGGCGGTGGAATCCCTGGCTGCTCACCGCGCTCGGCTACGCCGTCCTGATGCCGGACCCGGCGCTGTCCACCGGATATGGTCAGGAGTTCATCCAACGTGGCTGGGGTGCTTGGGGTTTCGCGCCGTATACCGACCTGATGGCGGCCGTCGACGCCGCCTGTGATCATCCGCGCATCGACGCCGGCCGCATCGCCGCGATGGGCGGCTCGTTCGGCGGCTACATGGCCAACTGGATCGCCGGGCACACCGACCGATTCGCCGCGATCGTCACCCACGCCAGCCTGTGGGCCCTGGACCAGTTCGGGCCGACGACCGATGGTGCCTACTGGTGGGCCCGCGAGATGACACCCGAGATGGCCGAACGCAATTCGCCGCACCTGCACGTCGAGAACATCAGGACTCCGATGCTGGTGATCCACGGCGACAAGGACTACCGCGTGCCGATCGGTGAAGGCCTGCGGCTGTGGAACGACCTGCTGACCCGGTCGGGACTGCCCGCCGACGACACGGGCGGCACCGCGCACCGCTATCTCTACTACCCGTCCGAAGGTCACTGGATCGCCGCGCCTCAACACGCCAAGATCTGGTATCAGGTGGTGGCGGCCTTCCTGTCCGAGCATGTGCTGGAGGAACACATCGACCTGCCCGACACCCTCGGCTGAGTCTGGTTTGCCGCACTCCTCAACGCGGCTCGTTCCTCGCCGCTTGATCGTCATACGGTTAGGTTGGCAGCATGACTGCACCGCAGCGCGAATTCGACATCGTCCTCTATGGCGCCACCGGCTTCGTCGGGAAGCTGACCGCCCAATATCTGGCCCGGCATGGGGAGAAGGCGCGGATCGCGCTCGCCGGCCGCTCGATGGACAAACTGGCCGCGGTCCGCGACTCGCTCGGCGCGGCCGGGCAGGGCTGGGGGCTGATCCAGGCCGACGCCTCGTCGCAGCAGAGCCTGGACGCGATGGCCGCCAGGACCCGGGTGGTCGTCACGACGGTCGGGCCCTACCTGAAATACGGCCTGCCGCTGGTGGCCGCGTGCGCCGAGGCCGGCACCGACTACGCCGACCTGACCGGGGAGAGTCTGTTCATCCGCGAGAGCATCGACCTGTTCCACAAGCAGGCCGCCGACACGGGAGCCCGCATCGTGCACTCCTGCGGATTCGATTCCATCCCTTCGGATCTCACTGTCTACGCGCTGTACAAGGCCGCCCAGGCGGACGGGGCGGGCGAGCTCACCGACACCGACTACGTGCTGCGCGGATTCTCCGGCGGCGTCTCCGGTGGCACTGTCGCGTCGATGCTGGAGCTGTTCACGCTGACGTCCGACGACGCGGAACTGCGCCGGACCATGATGGATCCCTACACGCTGACCACCGATCGCGGCGCCGAGCCCGACCTCGGACACCAGTCGGACACCCCGTGGCGCCGGGGCCGGGACATCGCCCCGGAACTGGCCGGGACCTGGACCGGTGCCTTCGTCATGGCGGTGGCGAACACGCGCATCGTGCGGCGGACCAATGCGCTATTGGCCTGGGAGTACGGCCGCCGGTTCCGGTACTCGGAGAACATGAGCCTCGGGTCGTCGCCGATCGCACCCGTGGCCGCGGCGCTGGGCACCGGAGTCAACGCGGCGGTGATGAACCTCGGCAGCCGCTTCTTCAACAAGTTGCCCCGCGGCCTGATCGACCGGGTCGTCCCGAAGCCCGGTACCGGCCCCAGCGAGCAGGCGCGGGACAAGGGCCATTACCGCGTCGAGACGTACACCCGGACCACCAGCGGGGCCCGGTATCGCTCCGTAATGGCGCAGCAGGGCGACCCGGGCTACAAGGCCACCGCGGTGCTCCTGGGGGAGTGCGGGCTGGCACTCGCCCTCGACCGCGACCGCCTCTCGGACTTGCACGGCGTACTGACGCCGGCCGCCGCGATGGGCGACGTGCTTCTGACCAGGCTCCCGGCCGCCGGCGTCACGTTCGAAACCGAAGCGCTGGGGCGCTGATTCGCGCAGCAAGCGCGGAAGTGCTGTGCCTCGTCGCCGACCCGGCTAGTGTCGGCGACGAGGTTCGCACACATCCCGGGGACATGAGGTGAAGCACCATGGCTGGTCTTGACGAACTGCTCAATCAGATTCCGACACAAGACATTGCGGCAAAACTAGGCGCGGATGAAGGCGAGGTGAACAGCGCCGTACAACAGCTGGTGCCACTGCTCGTCGGCGGCCTGCAGCACACCGCGCAGGACCCCGATAACGCAGCCGGCATCGAGAATGATGCCGCCGACCACGCGGCGAGCGGACTGCTCGACGGCGGCGTGACGGTCGACCAGGTCAATCAGGACCAGGGCGCCGACGCCGTCGCGAAGATCTTCGGTGGCAACGACAGCGGCCAGGTCGCGTCCGCACTGGCCGGCGGCGGCGCCGGCAACAGCGACCTGATCCAGAAACTGCTGCCGATCCTGGCGCCCATCGTGCTGGCCTACATCGGTAAGCAGCTCAGCGGCGGCGGTGCGGCGTCGGCTCCCGCGGCGTCCGGCGGTGGCGGGCTCGGTGACGTGCTCGGCAATATCCTCGGCGGCGCGCTGGGCGGTAACACCGCCGGCGGCAACTCGAACTCCGGTGACAATCCGCTCGGCAGCATCCTGGGCAGCGTCCTCGGCGGCGGTGGCAACCAGGGTGCCGGCGGCATCCTCGGCAGCGTGCTGGGCGGGTTGTTCGGCAACCGCAAGTAAATCCTCGCGAGCAGCCGTAAAACTGTCCTGGACGTGGCGTTTTCGGACAGTTTTACGTCTGCTCGCAGGGGTTACCTAGAATTGGCCGGTGACTGCCAGCGATACACCTGATCCTGCGACCGTGAACGCGGCCGATGCCTTGCCCAAAACGTGGGATCCCAGCGCGGTAGAAGCTGACATGTACCAGGGCTGGGTCGACGCGGGATATTTCACCGCCGACCCGACCAGCGACAAGCCGCCGTACTCCATCGTGCTGCCACCGCCCAACGTGACCGGCAGCCTGCACATGGGCCACGCGCTCGACCACACCCTGATGGACGCGCTGACGCGGCGTAAGCGCATGCAGGGCTACGAAGTGTTGTGGCTACCGGGCATGGACCACGCCGGCATCGCGACCCAGACCCTGGTCGAGAAGCAGCTCGCCGCCGAGGGCAAGACCAAGGAGGACTTCGGTCGCGAGGGCTTCATCGAGAAGGTCTGGGAGTGGAAGCGCGAGTCCGGCGGCACCATCGGCGGGCAGATGCGCCGCCTGGGTGACGGCGTCGACTGGAGCCGGGACCGCTTCACCATGGACGAAGGCCTGTCGCGCGCCGTCCGCACCATCTTCAAGCGGCTGTTCGACGCCGGCCTGATCTACCGGGCCGAGCGGCTCGTGAACTGGTCGCCGGTACTGCAGACCGCGATCTCCGACCTCGAGGTCAAGTACGACGACGTCGAGGGCGAACTCGTGTCGTTCCGGTACGGCTCGATGAACGACGCGGAGCCCCACATCGTGGTGGCCACCACCCGCGTCGAGACCATGCTCGGCGACACCGCGATCGCCGTGCATCCCGACGACGAGCGGTACCGCGCGCTGGTCGGCAGCACGCTGCCGCACCCGTTCCTGGACCGCGACATCATCATCGTCGCCGACGAGCACGTCGACCCCGAATTCGGTACCGGCGCAGTCAAAGTCACCCCCGCGCACGATCCGAACGACTTCGAGATCGGCATGCGGCACAACCTGCCGATGCCGTCGATCATGGACACCAAGGGCGCCATCACCGGTACCGGAACCGAATTCGACGGCATGGACCGCTTCGAAGCCCGGATCAAGGTGCGCGAGAAGCTCGCCGCCGAGGGTCGCATCGTCGCGGAGAAGCGGCCGTACCTGCACAGCGTCGGGCATTCCGAGCGCAGCGGCGAGGCCATCGAGCCGCGGCTGTCGATGCAGTGGTGGGTCAAGGTGGATTCGCTGGCCAAGGCGGCCGGCGACGCAGTCCGCGGCGGCGCCACCGTGATTCACCCGACCAGCCTGGAGCCGCGCTGGTTCGCGTGGGTCGACGACATGCACGACTGGTGCATCTCCCGTCAGCTCTGGTGGGGTCACCGCATCCCGATCTGGCACGGACCGGACGGCGAGACCGTGTGCGTCGGTCCGGACGAGGAGCCGCCGGCCGGCTGGGAGCAGGACCCCGACGTGCTGGACACGTGGTTCTCCTCGGCACTGTGGCCGTTCTCCACCATGGGCTGGCCGGAGAAGACCCCGGAACTCGAAAAGTTCTATCCGACAACGGTTCTGGTCACCGGGTACGACATCCTGTTCTTCTGGGTGGCCCGCATGATGATGTTCGGCACGTTCGTGGCCGACGACCCCGTCCTGGACGGAGCGAAGGTCCCCTTCGAGAACGTCTTCCTGCACGGGCTGATCCGGGATCAGTTCGGGCAGAAGATGAGCAAGTCGAAGGGCAACGGCATCGACCCGCTGGACTGGGTCGAGATGTTCGGCGCCGACGCGCTGCGCTTCACCCTGGCCCGCGGCGCCAGCCCGGGCGGCGACCTGTCGATCGGTGAGGACCACGCCCGCGCGTCCCGCAACTTCGCGACCAAGCTGTTCAACGCCACCCGTTTCGCGATGATGAACGGTGCGGCACCCGCTGACCTGCCGGACGCGTCCGAGCTCACCGACGCCGACCGCTGGATTCTGGGCCGGTTGGAAGAGGTCCGCGTCGAGGTCGACAACACGTTGGACCGCTACGAATTCAGCCGGGCCTGCGAGGCGCTGTACCACTTCGCGTGGGACGAGTTCTGTGACTGGTACCTGGAACTCGCGAAAGCCCAGCTGTTCGAGGGCGGTTCGCGCACCGAGCACACCAAGGCCGTGCTGGCCGCGGTGCTCGACGTGCTGCTCAAGCTGCTGCACCCGGTGATGCCGTTCGTCACCGAGGCGCTGTGGAAGTCGCTGACCGGAGGTGAGTCGGTGGTCATCGCCGAGTGGCCGCAGGCGTCGGGTGTCGCGCTCGACGAGGTTTCCGCCGGGCGCATCACCGACATGCAGAAGCTCATCACCGAGGTGCGCCGGTTCCGCAGTGACCAGGGCCTCAACGACCGGCAGAAGGTGCCCGCCCGTCTGGTGGGTATCAGCGAAGCCGACCTGGACGCTCAGGTGGCCGCGGTGACGTCCCTGGCCTGGCTGACCGAGCCGGCCGACGACTTCAACCCGTCCGCGGCAGTGGAGGTCCGGCTGTCCAAGGGCACCGTCGTGGTCGAGGTGGACACCTCGGGCACGGTCGACGTCGCCGCTGAGCGTCGCCGGCTGGAGAAGGACCTGGCCGCCGCGCAGAAGGAACTCGCGCAGACCGCAGGCAAATTGGGCAACGAGGCGTTCCTCGCGAAGGCGCCCGAGGACGTCGTCGCCAAGATCAAAGCCCGTCAGCAGCTGGCCCAGGAAGAGGTCGACCGGATCAACGCCCGGCTGGCCGGGCTGCCGTCCGCATGAGCGCGCCCACACCTGACGAGATCGCCGAGTTGCTGCAGGTCGAGTACCTGCTCGACCAGCGGTGGCCGGAGACGAAGATCGAACCGAGCACCGTGCGCATCGAAGCGCTGCTGGAGATGCTGGGGTCGCCGCAACGCGGCTACCCGAGCATCCACGTGGCCGGCACCAACGGCAAGACGTCCGTCACCCGGATGATCGACGCCCTGCTGACGGCCTTCAGCCGCCGTACCGGCCGGACCACCAGCCCGCACCTGCAGGCCGCCACCGAGCGCATCGCAATCGACGGAAAGCCCATCAGCCCAGCGCAATACGTCGCCACGTACACCGAGGTCGAGCCGTTCGTGGAGATCGTCGACCGGCAGTCTCAGGCCGGTGAACTAGCCGGCCAGCTGGGTGAACCGGGCCCCAAGATGAGCAAGTTCGAGGTGCTCACCGCCATGGCGTTCGCTGCCTTCGCCGACGCGCCGGTCGACGTCGCAGTCATCGAAACCGGCTTGGGCGGACGCTGGGATGCCACCAACGTCGTCGACGCCCCGGTCGCCGTCATCACCCCGATCGGCTTGGACCACACCGACTTTCTCGGTGACACCATTGCCGCGATCGCGGGGGAGAAGGCCGGCATCATCGCCCGCCAGCAGCCTGACCTGGTGCCGACCGGCACCGACCTCAGTACCGTCGCAGTGATCGCCCGCCAGCCCGCCGAAGCCATGGAAGTGCTGATGGCCCAGGCGGTTACGGCCGACGCCGCCGTCGCGCGCGAGGACTCCGAGTTCGCCGTCCGGGCCCGGCAGGTCGCGATCGGCGGGCAGCTGCTGGAGCTGCAGGGCTTGGGCGGCGTGTACACCGACATCTTCCTGCCGCTGCACGGCGAACATCAGGCCCACAACGCCGTCCTGGCGCTGGCCGCGGTGGAGGCGTTCTTCGGTGCCGGTGCCGACCGTCAGCTCGACATCGACACCGTGCGCCAGGGCTTCGCATCGGTGACCAACCCCGGCCGGCTGGAGCGGTTGCGCAGTGCCCCAACGGTGTTCATCGACGCCGCGCACAACCCGGCCGGGGCCGCGGCCCTCGCCGACGCGCTGCAGACGGAGTTCGAGTTCCGGTTCCTGGTCGGTGTCATCTCGGTCATGGCGGACAAGGACGTCGCCGGCATCCTGACCGCGCTCGAGCCGGCGTTCGACCTGGTGGTGGTGACCCACAACGGGTCGCCGCGGGCCATGGACACCGACACCCTGGCCTCACTGGCGGAGGAAACCTTCGGCCCGGAACGCGTCACCACCGCGCCGAACCTGCCAGACGCCATCGAGGCGGCCACGGCGCTGGTCGAAGAGTCGGGCAACGACTACGGCGCGTCCGACGGCTTCTCGGGCGCGGGCATGGTGATCACCGGTTCCGTCGTGACCGCCGGTGCGGCCCGCACTCTGTTCGGAAAGGACCCGGCATGAGCGCGTCAGCGAGTAGCGGAGCGGATCGCGCATCGAATCAGCACCAGCAGCCCGATCCATGGAAGAGCTTCCGTGGCGTGATGGCCGGCACCCTGATCCTGGAAGTCATCGTGGTGCTGCTGGCGCTGCCGGTGGTGTCGGTGTTCCACGGCGGCCTGACGCCGCTCAGCAGCGGCTACCTCATCGGCATGGCGATCGTGCTGGCCCTGATGTCGGGGATGCAGGGCCGGTCCTGGGCGCTGTGGGCCAACATCGGGATTCAGTTCGTGTTGATCCTCGGGGCGTTCATAGACGTGACCATCGGCATCGTCGGCATCATCTTCCTGCTCGTCTGGGTCTTGATCGCGTACCTGCGGTCCGAGGTCAAGCGCCGCCAGGACCGGGGGCTGCTGCCCGGCCAACAGTCGTGATTTGTGCACGATAATCCGCGGTGAGCGCGGAAAATCGTGCACAAATCGCTGGTTTCGGTTACTGACTA